>Ga0308156_1001770_pt1 | contig 22625 bp, 19 predicted proteins | sample PhyAR2_FD_201041 | JGI IMG/M metagenome (GOLD analysis project Ga0308156, IMG submission 201041) | Phyllosphere microbial communities from UC Gill Tract Community Farm, Albany, California, United States - DLSL A.R2 | ecosystem: Host-associated > Plants > Phyllosphere > Unclassified | place: USA... | reverse complement strand
CCAGGGAAGAAGCTGAGCGAGATGTTTTTCAGGATATGTCGCTTCGGCGGAACCACTTTGCCGACGCGATGCATGCTATAGACGAATTGAGCCACGTTGGTTTGAGCCTCTGGGTCTGTTGGTCGTTGGAATGATGTCGAAGTTTAGCCTTTTTCACCGTTTAATCCCAGCCGGGGGGCGGCGAATAATGCCCTGAAGGACGTGATGCCGGACACTATGTGGGATAACTGTCTGATTTCCGCGCTCAATCGCTGACAGGGCCAGACACTCGGGCAGAGGCAGGCCTCAGGGCAGGCGCAGCGGTATCGCCTGCTGTGTCAGCCAGGTCTGCAACGCCGGATCGGGCGCGCTGTCACTCACCAGCAGATCAAAGCGCTGCAGCCCGGCGATGCGGGCGGGCAGCACTTTGCCATATTTACTGCTGTCCGCCACCAGCACCGACTTTCGGGCGCGCAGCATGGCGTGATGTTTCATCATCAGTTCATTGGTGTTGTAGCAGGTCGCCCCCTGATCTTTGTCGATGCCCGCCGCCGAGATAAAGGCCAGCGTCGGACAGAGATCGTCAAGGATGGTATGCACGCCAATCGGCGTAAACAGCGCATTGTCGGCATGAAACTCACCGCCGCTGAGGATGACGTTACAGGCCGGTTTCTCTTTCAGGGTCAGAAAGGTATTCATGGCGCAGCAGATGGCGGTGAATGACAACGTGTCAGGGATGGCATCAACGATATAGGGCAGGGTGGTGCCGCAATCGAAGAAGACCGTATCGTTCTCGGTGATCAGGCTGGCCGCCGCCTGCGCCAGGCGCTGCTTTCTGGCGGCATTCTGCCCATGCTGATCGCTGACAAAATAGTGGCCGGCATGACTTTTCGGGTCGCTGACGATATAGCCACCCAGCAGGACTACGCTGGAACCTGGCTCGGTTAAATCACGGCGAACCGTCATCTCTGAGACACCCAGCAGCTGGGCCGCATCTTTCAGATGCAGTTTGTCGGTGCGTTTCAGCGCCTGCGTCAGCTTGTGAATGCGTTCGTCGCGCCGGGTTTCCATGGTCATCTCTCTGTTACCTATCCTGCAGTGCGGAGCAAGAACGCCGGAATCGACGTCAATACGCGACAAACCTCACAGATTTGAATGAGTTGCGTCTCATCCGCCAGGCTGGCAGTCAATCTTACCCGCAATCTGTAAAGGCCGCAAACCTCCGCCGTGCGGTGATCCCGCCCCATCGCTACAGGCGATCCTTTCTCTCAGCCGCCACGGTCCATGATGTTATCTTGTTATAATAGTAACATTTTAAATTTCCGTTCATGCCGTTTCCCGCCAGTGCTCGCCGCTTCAGGATGTGGTTTTTGTCACATATTTAACCTTTAAGAAAGGTTATTGTTACTTTAATAACATTTAAAGTGTGAAAAACATCCGGGAGATTTTTCATGACAATTGCGGTCATCGGCTCAAATATGGTCGATCTGATTACCTATACCAACAGCCTGCCGAAAGCGGGCGAAACCCTTGAAGCACCCGACTTTGCCATTGGCTGCGGCGGTAAAGGCGCTAACCAGGCGGTTGCGGCGGCGAAAATGGGTGGCAGGGTGATGATGGTCAGCAAGGTCGGCGACGATCTCTTTGCCCCCAACACCGTGGCTAATTTACAGCAGCAGGGCGTGGACACGCGCTTTGTCACCACCGCACCGGGCACCTCCAGCGGCGTGGCACCGATTTTTGTCGATGACCAGTCGCAGAACCGCATTCTGATTATCAAAGGTGCCAACCAGCAGCTGAAACCCGCCGATATCGACGACGCGGCAGAGGCGCTGAAAGCCTGTGAACTGATCATCCTGCAGCTGGAGATCCCGCTGGAGACGGTCTATTACGCCATCGATTTTGCCCGCCAGCATCAGATCAACGTGATCCTGAATCCGGCACCGGCTGTCGCCACGCTCGATATTCACTACGCCTGCAAATGCGATTTCTTTATGCCCAACGAAAGCGAGCTGGAGATCCTCACCGGCCTGCCGGTCAGCACCGATGAAGAGGTGATCCTCGCCGGACAGTCGCTGCTGAAGCGCGGCCTTAAAAATCTGATCATCACGCTGGGCGGCCGGGGATCGGTCTGGATGAGCGGCGACCAGGTGCATCGCGTGGCCGCGACGCCGGTTCAGGCGGTCGATACCAGCGGCGCGGGTGATGCCTTTATCGGCTGTTTTGCGTATCTGCTGGTGAAAACCGGCGATGTGGCCGCCGCCATGACGCAGGCTTCTGCTTATGCCGCCTGCAGCGTCACCGGGCGCGGCACGCAGTGTGCTTATCCCGACGCCGGGGCTTTCCAGCGTTTTCTCAACCGTAACTGAGGTTCTGCTATGCAACAGAAAATTGTTCAGCAATCTGATGGCTATCTGAATAAAACGCCGCTGTTCCAGTTCATTCTGCTGTCGTGCCTCTTTCCGCTCTGGGGCTGTGCGGCGAGTCTCAACGATATTCTGATCACCCAGTTTAAAAGCGTGTTCGCCCTGAGCGACTTTGCCAGTGCGCTGGTGCAGAGCGCCTTTTATGGCGGCTATTTTCTGATTGCGATCCCCGCCTCGCTGGTGATCCGCAAAACCAGTTACAAGATGGCGATTATGACTGGCCTGGCGCTCTACATTGCTGGCTGTATCGCTTTCTATCCCGCTTCGCACATGGCGACCTACACCATGTTCCTCGCGGCGATCTTTGCCATCGCCATCGGCCTGAGCTTCCTGGAAACTGCGGCCAATACCTACAGTTCGATGATTGGCCATCGCGACCATGCCACGCTGCGCCTCAACGTCAGCCAGACCTTCTACCCGATTGGTGCGCTGATGGGGATCGTGCTGGGTAAATATCTGGTGTTCCAGGACGGCGACAGCCTGGAAAGTCAGATGGCGACGATGACGGCAGAGCAGGCGCATGCCTTCCGCCTGACGATGCTGGAGCACACGCTGGAGCCCTACAAATATCTGGTCATGGTGCTGGTGGTGGTGATGCTGCTGTTTATGTTCACCCGCTATCCGCGCTGCAAACCTGAAAGCAGTGAGAAATCCCGGCCATCGCTGGGCGAGACCTTCCGCTATCTGGCCGCTAATCGTCACTTTAAACGCGGAATTGTGACCCAGTTCCTCTATGTCGGCATGCAGGTGGCGGTCTGGTCGTTTACCATTCGTCTGGCGCTGACGCTGGGGGCGGCCAATGAGCGTCACGCCTCTGACTTTATGATCTACAGCTTTGTCTGCTTCTTTATCGGCAAGTTCGTGGCGAACTTCCTGATGACCCGCTTCCGTGCCGAGAAAGTGCTGATCGCCTATTCGGTGCTGGGCGTGCTGACGCTGGCCTATGTGATGCTGGTGCCGGACTTTACCGCCGTCTACGCCGCCGTGTTTGTCAGCGTGCTGTTTGGCCCCTGCTGGGCAACGATCTACGCCGGTACGCTGGCGACGGTCGAGAATAAATACACCGAAGTGGCAGGCGCGTTTATCGTGATGGCGATTGTCGGCGCGGCCTTTGTCCCGGCGCTGCAGGGGCTGGTGTCTGACACGCTGGGCTCAATGCAGCTGGCGTTTGGCGTTTCGCTGCTCTGTTTCGCCTGGGTCGGATTCTACTTCTATGGCGAACTGCGCCATAAAAAACAGCCGGTTGCCGCCGGTCGTCTGGTGGGGGAGTTACCATGAAAACCCGTTTACCCTTAGCGCGTGACCTGTTTCACGCCACGCCTTGGGTGCTGTTAGAGAGCGAGGACTTCCGGGTTGAGCTGTTTCGCTATCCGGCGGGCATTGAGGCGGTGCGGATTCACAACCGGCGCGGCAGCGTGACCGTGCTGCCGTTTCTCGGACAGATGATCTGGGACGTGCAGTTCGACGATCATAACCTGACCATGGGTCACAGTTTTAAACAGCCGCTGCCCGCACATTCGATCATCGACACCTATGGCTGTTTTGCATTTCATTCGGGGCTGCTGGCTAACGGCTGCCCGGCGCCAGAGGACGATCATCCGCTGCACGGTGAAATAGCCTGCGCCCGCATGGATAGCGCCTGGCTGGTGCTGGAGGATCAGACGCTGTCGCTGGAAGGGGAGTGTGAATATGTTAAAGGCTTCGGCCATCACTATCTTGCGGCACCTGCCGTCCGCCTTCAGGCCGATCGGCCCCGTCTGACGATAGAGATGACGGTGACCAATCTCGCCGGTGCGCCAATGCCGTTGCAGTATATGTGTCACCTCAACAGCGCGTGGGTCGATCAGGGACGCTTTCTGCAGTCGATCCCCGAAGAGGCATTCCAGCTGCGTCGCTCGATCCCGGCGCACCTGCAACCCACGCCCGCCTGGCGGGATTACACGGATCAGCTGGCGCGCGATCCGCAGGCGTTACAGCAGCTCGATCAGCCGCAGTTCTGCGATCCGGAGATCGTCTTCTTTGCGGACGATCTGCCGCAGTATGGTGATGAGGTACAGTTTGAGCTGCATTCGCCGCAGGGCTATGCGCTGATGACGCGCTTTTCTACCGCGCAGTTCCCGCACGCGACCCGCTGGCTGCTGCATAACCACGATCAGCAGGTGGCGGCCTACATTCTGCCCGCCACCTGTCGGCCCGAGGGTTTTCTTGCCGCGCAGCAGGCCGGTACGCTGATCACCCTGGCGAGCGGTGAACAGCGCCACTTCTCCGTCGAAACCGGCCTGCTCTGAGCCGGATTTAAATCGCCACCAGGCCGCGCACACCCTCTGCTTCCATGGTGTCGCCGCGGCCACGCTGCACGATCTCACCGCGCGACATCACCAGATAGCTGTCCGCCAGCTCCGCTGCGAAGTCATAAAACTGCTCCACCAGCAGGATCGCCATATCGCCGCGCTGCGCCAGCTGACGGATCACTGCGCCGATCTCTTTGATCACCGAAGGCTGGATCCCTTCGGTCGGTTCATCGAGGATCAACAGCTGGGGCCGACAGGCCAGCGCACGGCCAATCGCCAGCTGCTGCTGCTGACCGCCAGAGAGATCGCCGCCCCGGCGTGACTTCATCGCCAGCAGCACCGGAAAGAGCTGATAGATCTCCTCCGGCACTTCACGCGCCTGCGCAGCCGGAAAGCGTGACAGACCCATCAGCAGGTTCTCTTCCACCGTCAGACGCGGAAAGATTTCCCGTCCCTGTGGCACATAGGCGATGCCCGCCTGCACCCGCTGGTGCGGCTTGCGACCATTCATTCGCTGCTGCTGCCACTGAATCTCGCCTGACTTCGCCGGAATCAGCCCCATCAGGCACTTCAGCAGCGTGGTTTTCCCCACGCCATTGCGCCCCAGCAGACAGGTAATTTCGCCAATCTTCACCTCAAATGACAGGCCGCGCAGAATGTGACTGCCGCCATAATATTGATTCAGTTCAGTAACCTGTAACATTTCAGCGCCCCAGATAAACGTCGATAACCTGCTCATTAGCCTGAACCTCGCGCAGCGAACCCTCGGCCAGAACCTGTCCCTGATGCAGTACGGTGACATGATCGGCGATGGTCTCGACAAAGCCCATGTCATGCTCCACCACCATCAGTGAATGTTTGCCCGCCAGGCTGCGGAACAGCTCGGCGGTGTAGTCCGTCTCAGCGTCGGTCATGCCTGCGGCCGGTTCATCCAGCAGCAGCAGATGCGGCTCCTGCACCAGCAGCATGCCGATCTCCAGAAACTGCTTCTGGCCGTGCGACAACAGGCCCGCGCGACGCTGGCGTTCGCCGCCCAGCCGCAGCAGTTTCAGCACCTCATCAATCCGATCGTGCTGTTCGCTGCTGAGGCGGGCACGCAGGCTGGCCCAGACCGATTTATCGGCTTTGAGCGCGATCTCCAGATTCTCGAACACGGTTAACGCCTCAAACACCGTGGGCTTCTGGAACTTACGGCCAATGCCGGCGCGGGCGATCTCAACGGGTGAGAGACGGGTCAGATCGCTGTTCTGGTCGTAGATCACCCGGCCGGCGTCGGGCCGGGTTTTGCCGGTGATTACATCCATCAGCGTGGTTTTGCCCGCGCCATTAGGGCCGATCACACAGCGCAGTTCACCGACGCCGATCTGCAGCGAAAGATCGGTCAGCGCCCGGAAGCCGTCAAACGACACGCTGATTTTCTCCAGTTGCAGCACCGGATCGCGCTGCGCCCTGTGGCGATCCGCCAGCTGGGGTTGGGTAAACAGGGCATCACTCATTTTTTCCTCCGGCGCAGCAGGCCAATCACGCCGTGCGGCAGAAACAGCGTCACCAGAATAAACATCAGTCCCAGGAAGAAGAGCCAGTATTCAGGGAAGGCGACGGTGAAGAAGCTGCGTGCGCCATTAACAATCGCGGCGCCCAGCAGCGGGCCAATCAGCGTGCCGCGGCCACCCAGCGCGACCCAGATCGCCGCTTCAATCGAGTTGGCGGGTGACATCTCCCCCGGATTGATAATGCCGACCTGCGGCACATACAGCGCCCCGGCCAGGCCACACAGCACGGCGGAGAGCGTCCAGACAAACAGCTTGAAGCCGCGCGGGTCGTAACCACAGAACATCAGACGGTTTTCGGCATCCCGTACGGCGGTCAGCACCCGGCCAAATTTGCTGCGCGCCAGGGCGAAGCCGATTACCAGGCTCAGCAACAGCAGTAATACCGTGGCGATGAACAGCCCGATGCGGGTTCCGGTCGCCGTCACCGAAAGGCCGAGCAGGGTGGTAAAGCCGGTAAAGCCGTTGTTGCCGCCAAAACCGGTTTCGTTGCGGAAGAAGAGCAGCATCCCGGCGTAGGTCAGCGCCTGGGTCATGATGGAGAAGTAAACGCCTTTGATCTTCGAGCGAAAGGCGAAGAAGCCAAACACCAGCGCCAGCAGGCCCGGCACCAGCATGCTCAGGCAGAGCGCCCAGGCGAAGTATTCCGTGCCGGTCCAGAACCAGGGCAGCTCACGCCAGGAGAGAAAGGACATAAAGGCGGGCAGGCCCTCACCGGCGGCCTGGCGCATCAGATACATGCCCATGGTGTAACCGCCCAGTGCAAAGAACAGGCCGTGACCCAGCGACAGCAGTCCGGCATAGCCCCACACCAGATCGAGCGCCACCGCGACCACCGCATAGCAGAGGATTTTGCCGACCAGCGTCAGGGTATAGGTGGAGATCGCCAGCGGATGCGTGGCGGGCAGCAGCGCCAGAAACGGCATCACCAGTAACGCCAGGGTGATCGCCAGGCCGATGCTGATCGTCAGGCGCGGCGCCGTGCGCGCCACGCGAAGTGTGATGGGTTGCGTCATCAGTCAGTCACCCTTCCTTTAACCGCAAACAGGCCCTGCGGACGTTTCTGAATAAACAGCACGATAATCACCAGAATCAGGATCTTACCCAGCACCGCGCCAATCTGCGGCTCCAGCACTTTGTTCAGAATGCCCAGGCTGAACGCGGCCACCACGGTGCCCGCCAGCTGGCCGACGCCACCCAGCACCACCACCAGGAATGAGTCGATAATGTAGCCCTGACCCAGCTCCGGTCCGACGTTACCGAGCTGCGACAGCGCGACGCCGCCCAGCCCGGCAATGCCCGAGCCGAGGCCAAACGCCAGCATATCGACGCGGCCGGTCGGCACGCCACAGCACTCTGCCATCGCGCGGTTCTGCGTCACGGCGCGCACGTTCATGCCAAGGCGGGTCCGGTTAAGCAGCAGCCAGGTAAGCGCCAGCACAAATACCACAAACAGGATCACCGCGATGCGGTTCCACGGCAGCACCAGATTAGGCAGCAGCTGTAAGCCACCCGAGAGCCATGACGGATTCGCCACCTCCAGGTTTTGCGCCCCGAACAGCACCCGCACCAGTTGAATCAGCATCAGGCTGATCCCCCAGGTGGCGAGCAGCGTTTCCAGCGGACGGCCATAGAGATGACGGATGATGGTGCGCTCCAGCGCCATACCGATGGTGGCTGTAACCATAAAGGCGACCGGCAGCGCCAGCAGTGGATACCAGGCTAAATAGTCCGGTGCAAACTGCTGAAACAGGCTCTGAACCCACCAGGTGGCGTACGCGCCGAGCATCAGCATTTCACCGTGCGCCATGTTGATCACCCCCAGCAGGCCATAGGTGATCGCCAGGCCCAGCGCGGCCAGCAGCAGGATGGAGCCCAGTGACAGGCCGCTAAACGCCTGCCCCAGCAGATCGCCCCACATCAGCCGCTTCTGAATCTGTTGCAGGCTCTCCGCCGCGGCTGCCCGCACCGTGGCGTCCGGCTCATTCGCGGGCTGGGTCAGGCGTTGCAGACTGGCCTGGGTGTTGGGATCGCTGGACTCGCCCAGTAGTTTCACCGCCCGCAGGCGCACCATCGGCTCGCCATCCGCCAGTTGCAGGTTCGCCAGCGCCAGCGCTAATGCGGCGTGAACGCGGCTGTCCTGTTCGGCGGCCAGGCGCTGTTCCAGCAGCGGCAACTGGTCGGCAGCACCCTCATTTTGCAACTGCTGCGCGGCGCGCAGACGCAGGGTGGCATCACTGCTCACCAGCTGGTGGGCAGCCAGCGCGTTGTTAACCAGCACGCGCAGGCGATTGTTCATAAACAGCTTTTTCAGATTACCCGTGGGCTTTGCCACCGTATCCAGCGGCTGCAGCGTTGAACCCTGCTGGCTGAACGGCTGTTTGTTCTGGTCGATGACCACGGTTTCGGCATTCAGTGCTTCCAGCAGCGGCAGGCGATGACTGTCCGGCGCGGCGGCCCACTGTTGCAGCAGCGTGGCCTGCTGGCTGCGGCTGGCGGCAGCAAAGTCCGCCGCCGGTCCGGCGCTGGCAAACAGCGGCATCAGCAGGAGCAGGCTGAAAAAGCAGCGACATAGATTCATAAAGGGAGCCTCGTTTGGGGAGGTCAGCACGGCAGTGGGATGAACTGCCGTGCTGCCGCTTCACAGCGGGTGACGCTGTCTCATCAGCAACGCGCGATTACTGCGCGGTCTTCACCGGGTAATCGGGCTTCTTGTCATTACCGGCAATGTACGGGCTCCACGGCTGCGCACGCACCGGCTTATCGGTCTGCCACACCACGCTGAACTGGCCGTTCTCTTCCACTTCGCCAATCATGACCGGCTTATGCAGATGGTGGTTGGTCTGGTCCATGGTCAGGGTAAAGCCATCCGGCGCTTTAAAGGTCTGACCGGCCATCGCCGCGCGCACCTTGTCCACATCGGTCGTGCCCGCTTTTTCTACCGCCTGCGCCCACATATGAATGCCGACATAAGTCGCTTCCATCGGGTCGTTAGTGACGACGGTGGCGGCGTTCGGCAGGTTGTGTGCTTTGGCATATGCGCGATAATCGGCGACGAATTTCGCGTTGGTCGGATTATCGATCGACTCGAAATAGTTCCAGGCCGCTAACTGACCCACCAGCGGTTTGGTGTCGATACCGCGCAGCTCCTCTTCGCCTACGGAGAAGGCGACCACCGGAATGTCCGTGGCTTTGATGCCCTGGTTAGCCAGCTCTTTGTAGAACGGCACGTTGGAGTCGCCGTTGATGGTCGAAACCACCGCCGTTTTACCACCAGCCGCGAATTTTTTGATGTTGGAAACGATGGTCTGGTAGTCGCTGTAACCAAACGGCGTGTAGACCTCTTCGATATCTTTGTCGGCCACGCCTTTGCTGTGCAGGAAGGCGCGCAGGATCTTGTTGGTGGTGCGCGGATAGACGTAGTCGGTGCCCAGCAGGAAGAAGCGTTTTGCGCTGCCGCCATCTTCGCTCATCAGGTATTCCACGGCCGGAATCGCCTGCTGGTTAGGCGCCGCGCCGGTGTAGAAGACGTTAGGTGACATCTCTTCCCCTTCATACTGCACCGGATAGAACAGCAGGCCGTTCAGCTCCTCAAATACCGGCAGCACCGACTTGCGCGACACCGAAGTCCAGCAGCCAAACACCACCGCCGCTTTATCCTGCGTCAGCAACTGCCGCGCTTTCTCGGCAAACAGCGGCCAGTTAGAGGCGGGATCGACCACCACCGGCTCCAGCTTTTTCCCCAGCACGCCGCCTTTGGCGTTAATTTCATCTATGGTCATCAGCGCCACATCTTTCAGCGGCGTTTCAGAAATCGCCATGGTGCCGGAGAGCGAATGCATGATCCCCACCTTGATGGTGTCAGCCGCCTGCGCACTCCAGGCAAAACCCATACTGACAACGGTAGCGGAGAGGGCGAAAGCTTTGATCAACGAACGTCTTTTCATCATTTAAACCCCTGAGTGGTTGTTATGTTATTCGGTGAGCTGGAGCCGGGCCTGCTGGAGGCGGTGCAGGGTGATCTTCCTGACCTCCGCCTTACTGACGGCGATGTGATCGGTCAGAATGCGTTGCGCCTCGCCTGTCTGCTGCTGGAAAATCGCCTGTAAAATTTCGGCATGTTCCTGATAGGTCGCACAGATGCGGTCATCGCGGGTGAAGTCGAGCCGGCGAATAATGCGGATCTTCTCGGTGAGTTCGGCGTGAATGCGCGCCATCTCCGGGTTGCCTGCGGCCGCGACCAGCGTCATGTGAAACGCTTCGTCATGCTGCGATACCACCAGACCTTCGGTGAGCGCCTCCGCCTCGCACCAGAACTGGTTGAGTTCATTTAACAGTGCGGCACACTGCGGCGCTGGCAGGGCGCAGAGGCGTTTTACCGCCTCGCACTCCAGCACCGTGCGCAGGTCATACAGCGATTCGAACCAGGCGAAATCGAAGTTTTTAATCTGCCAGCCGCTGCGGAACCACACTTCGACAAAACCTTCGCGCTCCAGCCGGAACAGCGCCTGGCGCACCGGCGTGCGGCTGACTGCCATTCGTCCGGCAATTTCGCTTTCGCTGAATCGGTCGCCCGGCATCAGGCGAAAGGCGAAGATGTCGGCCTTCAACGCCTGATAGACCCGTTCGGCCAGCGCTTCCGGGCGCGCTTTAGGGGATTGAGGTTGGGTTGTCATCGGCGCTCCTTATTCCAGCCACAGCAGGTTATCGCCAGGGCTGACCGGGCGGCCCGCCTGACAGGCGATCCGCGTCACCCGACCAGCCTGCGGCGCGACAATCGCCAGCTCCATCTTCATCGCCTCGACGATAATCAGCGTCTGTCCGGCGCTGACCTCGTCGCCCGGCTGTACCAGCACTTTCCAGATGTTGCCATTGAGATCCGCCTGCACCGACAGCCCGGCTTCCTCCTCTTCACTGACGCTGGCCTGCGCCTCATCCGCCGCCGGTGCGTTCTGTTCTTCCTGCGCCCAGAGCTGCACTTCCTGTTCAAAGGCGGTGGCCTGACGCTGGCGGAACGCGGCAATCTCAGCGGCGTGGTCGGCGAGGAACTGCTGGTGGGCGGCAAAATCAAACTGTGTCTCTTCAATACGCAGGCTGGCGCGGCCTTCACGGAAATCTTCGCGCAGCTGGTTCAGTTCGGTTTCACTCACCGGGTAGAAGCGCACCTGATCGAAGAAGCGCAGCAGCCACGGCGCATCGGCCGCGAACTGCGGATTTTTCAGGAAGGTGTTCCAGATGGGCAGCGTGCGGCCCACCAGCTGATAACCGCCGGGTGAATCCATGCCGTAGATGCACATGTACATGCCGCCGATGCCGACGGTGCCTTCGGCAGTAAAGGTACGTGCCGGACTGTATTTGGAACTCAGCAGGCGATGGCGCGGATCGATCGGGACGGCGCAGGGCGCGCCGAGGTAGACATCGCCCAGCCCCAGCACCAGATAGCTGGCGTCGAACAGGGTGTCGCGCACCTCATCGCGGCTGCTTAAGCCGTTAATACGCTGGATGAAGTCCACATTGTTCGGCAGCCAGGGCGCGCTGGCACGCACCGTCTCCTGATAGCGGCTGACCGCGCCTAGCGTGGCGCTGTCTTCAAACGCCATCGGCATCCACACCACGCGCGACGGGACTTTCAGCGTGCTGACATCGCCCAGCGTCGCTTCCAGCGTCAGCAGCAGCGACATCAGAGCGGACTGCTGAATAATGCGGCTGTCGTAGCGCACCTGCAGTGAGCGCACACCCGGCGACAGCTCCTCCACGCCTGGCTCCGCCTGCGCCGTCAGCGCATTCATCAGCAGGTGCACGCGCAGACGCAGCGCCAGATCCAGCACGTTGTCGCCATACTCAATCAGCACATATTTGTCGCCCGCCTGGCGATAGACCACTTTCGGCGTGCTGCCGGTAGCCTCAATGGCGGCCAGAATGGTGGCGGAGCCGTGGGCGGTTTCGGCCAGCGACGGCACGGCAAAGGTCGGTGGATGTTCCGGCCGCAGGGTTTCAATCAGATGCATCTGCGCTTTTTCCCGCGCCAGCGCATCGTCTGCCGTAATCGGGTGGAAGCGGATGGTGTCGCCAGGTTTGACCTGGCCCACTTTCCACAGCTCGGCTTTGGCGATGGTCACCGGACAGACAAAGCCGCCGAGGCTCGGGCCGTCATGCGTCAGAATCACCGGGAAGTCGCCGGTGAAATTGACCGCGCCGATAGCATATTCACAGTCGTGAACGTTAGAGGGATGCAGGCCCGCTTCGCCGCCGTTGGCGCGGGTCCAGGTCGGTTTCGGGCCGACCAGCCGCACGCCGAGGCGGTTGGAGTTGTAGTGCACCTGCCAGTCGCTGGCAAAGAATTCGTCGATGGCGGCCTGGGTGAAGAAGTCCGGCGCGCCGTGCGGGCCATAGAGCACACCAATGCGCCATTCGGTGCCGTAGTGCGGAATCAGCGCCGCATCGAGCGGCTGCGGGTCGCTGACCGGGGCAGGCGTGGTGCAGGCTGCCCGTTCAGGCCGGGAGATCGCCAGCATATCGGCAACCCGCAGAGTACGACCGGCGTGACCGCCAAACTGTCCCAGCGAAAAGGTGCTGCGGCTGCCCAGATACTCCGGCACGTCGAAGCCGTTGCGCACCGCCAGATAGCTGCGGCAGCCCTGCCGGGCGCGTCCCAGTGCCAGTGTCTGTCCTGCCTTCACCGTCAGCGGCTGCCAGTAGCTGACCGGTTCGCCCTCAAGCGTGGCGTCGCAGTCCGCGCCGGTCAGCGCCACAATGGCATCACAGTGAAAACGCAGCGTCGGTCCCTGCAGGATAAATTCCAGGCCTGCGGCGGCCTCGTGATTACCCACGATGCGGTTAGCCAGCCGGAACGCGAAGTCATCCATCGGGCCGGAAGGCGGTACGCCGATATCCCAGTAGCCGAGGCGGCCCGGATAGTCCTGAACCGAACTGAAGGTGCCGGGTTGCAGCACTTCCACCACGGAGGCGGCAGGGACGACGCTGTCGAGATAGCGCGTCCAGACATTGCCACTGCGAAACGCGTCGCTGGAGGTAATCTGGCGCAGATAGTCGAGGTTGGTGGCGATGCCATGCAGCTGAGTCGCATCCAGCGCATGATGAAGTTTTTCCAGCGCCGCATCACGGGTGTCGGCATGGACGATCAGCTTGGCGATCATCGGGTCGTAGAAGCTGGAGACCTCGCTGCCGGTTTCGATTCCGCTGTCGACACGCACGCCGTCCGGGAAGGTGACGCCGGTTAACAGGCCGGGGCTGGGCTGAAAGTTTTTCAGCGGATCTTCCGCGTAGAGCCGCACTTCAATGGCCGCGCCCTGCGGAGCCTGCTGCAGACGTGACCAGTCCACCGCATCGCCCGCCGCCACCTGCAACATGCACTCCACCAGATCGAGTCCGGTGACGCATTCGGTGACCGGATGCTCCACCTGCAGGCGGGTGTTCACTTCCAGAAAGTAAAAGGCCTGCTGGCTGACGTCGTAGATATACTCCACGGTGCCTGCGCTGCGGTAGTTCACCCGCTCGCCGAGCCGCACTGCCGAGGCGAGCAGGGCATCACGCGTGGCCTGCGACAGGCCGGGTGCAGGCGTCTCTTCCACCACCTTCTGATTGCGGCGCTGCAGAGAGCAGTCACGCTCGCCCAGCGCCACCACGGTGCCTTTACCGTCACCAAAAATCTGCACCTCAACATGGCGGGCGCGATCGATACAGCGCTCCAGAAACACGCCCGCATCACTGAAGAACTGCTCGCCAAGACGGCGCACGCTCTCCCAGGCGCTGGCGAGTGCGTCGGCGTCGGCGCAGCGCGTCAGGCCAATGCCGCCGCCGCCCGCCGTGCTTTTCAGCATCACCGGATAGCCAATCTTATCGGCTGCCTGCAGCGCCTCTTCCAGCGAAGCAAGCAGCGGTGTGCCTGGCGTCATCGGGACACCCGCACTGGCTGCCAGCTCACGGGCGCGGTGCTTCAGGCCGAACTCACCAATCTGCTGCGCGGTGGGGCCGATAAAGGCGATACCCGCCGCGTCGCAGGCTTCGGCAAACGACTGGCTTTCCGACAGAAAGCCGTAGCCGGGCCAGATCGCCTGCGCGCCGCTCTGCTCAGCGGCAGCCAGAATTTTGTCGATGCGGAGATAGCTGTCGCTGGCTTTCTCGCCGCCCAGCGCGATTGCGATATCCGCCTGCTTAACGTGCTGCGCGTTGCGGTCAGCGTCGGAATAGACCGCGACGCTTTTCACGCCGAGGCGCTTCAGGGTGCGGATGGCGCGACAGGCAATTTCGCCGCGGTTGGCAATCAGTACGGTGGTAAACATGATCAGTGACTCCCCTGTGATGCCAGCCAGTTGCGCCAGCCGCCCGTTTCAGTGATTTCCAGCGCGGTCTTCAGCGCTGAGCCTTCGCAGATAAAGCCTTTAACCACCCGGCCATCGGCCAGTGTCAGGCTGCCAATGCCCAGCGGTGCAGGGATCTCCGCTACAAACTCGCCAAAGCGCGCCAGCGGGATATCCCACAGCTCCACGGTGATCGCTGCTCCCTGGTCATCACGCATCAGGCCGGGCTTTTTGATCGCGCCCTCCAGCAGGGCGAAGAGGCGGTAGTGTGGTGCGGTCTTCGTCTCTTCGACCCAGACGGCATTGCGTTCGGTGAGCTGGAAATTAAGCGGCATCCCGGTGAGATGCGCACCGACCACCGCCAGCCGGACGTGGTCGGGTGAGGCAGGCAGCGTGGCGCGACGGGCCGGGCTGGGCTGACCGGTCGCGCCCAGCGGCAGAGCGAGCTGCTGCTGCCAGCGAATGCCAAACTCCGCCAGCGCCCGATCGTGCCAGGCCGGTGCAATCAGCGTGATGCCTGCCGGGAGATCGTCGTTGCGGAACGGCGCGGGCAGCGCCAGGGCAGAGAGGTCGGCGAGATTTGTGAAGTTGGTGTAGGTGCCGAACTGCGAGTTGAAGTGAATCGGCTCCTGCTTCATCTCTTCCAGGGTGTGGATGGTGGGCGAGGTTGGCACCACCAGCGCATCAAACTTTGCCAGCGTCTCCTGAATCTGGCGCGTCAGTTCGGCGCGCAGATATTCGGCTTTCCAGGCATCAACCGCGCTGTATTTCAGGCCGCTGGCGACGATCTCATACACGACCGGGTCCATCTCCGCCGGACGATCGAGCATACCGCCCACCGCCGCCGTGCGTTCGGCGACCCAGGCGCCGTAATAGAGCTGTTCAGCCAGCTTCCGGAACGGGGTGAAGTCGATAGGGTGCAGCGTCGCGCCGCCCGCCTGCAGCGCTTCCAGTGCCTGATCCCAGGCCGCTTCGGCGGCAGCATCATCAAAAAACTCCGGGTTCGCCGGGACAGCAAAATGGGGATGAACCGGCAGGCTGGCCGGTGCGGTGCGCGGGTTGATGCGCGAATAGGCGTCACCGGCGTCATAGCCACCGATGACGCTGGCGACGCTGAACGCATCCTCTGCCGTCAGGGCAAACACCGAAATGGTGTCGTTGAGGCGGCAGGCAGGCACCACGCCGCGTGCAGAGAACCAGCCCTTGGTGGGCTTCAGTCCGACAATATTGTTGAAGCCCGCCGGCACGCGGCCCGAACCGGCGGTATCGGTGCCGAGTGAAAAGGCGACCAGCCCGCGCGCCAGCACTGATGCCGAGCCGGAGCTGGAGCCGCCGCTGACATAATCAGCGTCAAAGGTGTTACTGACCGCGCCAAACGGCGAGCGGGTACCCACCAGACCGGTCGCGAACTGATCGAGGTTGGTTTTGCCAATGACGACGGCACCAGCGGCTTTCAGCCGGGCGACGGCGACCGCATCTTCGCTGGCGGTATAGGTAAAGGCCGGGCAGGCGGCACTGGTCGGCCAGCCCGCCACATCGATGTTGTCTTTAACGGCGAAGGGGACACCAAACAGCGGCAGAGAGCCGGGATCGCGCTGATAGTCCGCCAGCAGTGGTTCAATCTGTGCCGCTAACTGTTCCGGGGTCGCCAGATAGATCCAGGCATTATCGTGCGTGTCGAGAGCCGCCAGGTGGGCGCTCAGCAGCGAACTAATCTGTTGCGGCGCCTGCTGATAGCGCTGCTGCCAGGCGGGAAGCGTCAGGCCGAGGGTTGAAGTCATAAGAAGAATTCCAGCTGGTATACAAGATGGAATTCAACAGAGCAAAGGCTGTGCCACTTTTTTAACGCGATGATTCAACAGTTTAATACGTTCAGTGATAAGATTTTCTGATGATAATTTGCACAATCACGGCGCGCACGCTGAGCGATGACGGTGCGTTTAATGTCTGTGTGCGTAAATTTTGTGAAGAACATGGCAAGAGTCCGGTGGCCCGGTTAGCATGAAGACTGTCTGGCAACTCGCCGGCCCCAGCAACAGAGGAGATTTACGTGGTGAAGTGGCGTAACTGGATGATAGGGATCTGCCTGGTCGGTTCGGCCAGCAGCGCATGGGCCGATTCGCTTGATCAACAACGGCAACGTTATCAACAAATTAAACAGGCCTGGGACAGTAACCAGATGGCTACCGTGGATCAGCTGTTGCCCACGCTACAGGACTATCCGCTCTATCCTTATCTGCAGTATCGCCTGCTGGCTCAGGATCTCGATCAGGAGACCACCCTGGCGGTGCAGAACTTTATTCGCCAGTATCCGACGTTGCCACCGGCGCGATCGCTCAGTACCCGCTTTATCAATGTGCTGGCTTACCGGCAGGACTGGCAGGGCGTGCTGAACTTTAGCCCGACCGAACCCAAACCGGTGCAGGCGCGCTGTAACTGGTATTACGCCAAATGGGCCACCGGTCAGCAGCAGGCCGCGTTTGATGGCGCGAAACAGATCTGGCTGCGCGGCACGGCGTTGCCCGCGGACTGCGATAAGCTCTTCTCGGTCTGGCAGGCTTCCGGTCAGATATCGCCCATTACTATCCTGGAACGTATCCGGCTGGCGATGAAAGCCGGCAATGACAGTCTGGTGAGCTATCTGGCGAAAACGCTGCCTGCCGATTATCAGACCATGTCTGACGCGATACAGACCCTGCAGCAGGACCCGTTAACGGTCAGCTCCTTTGCCAGCGCCGTCGGGCCAACCGACTTCACCCGTCAGGCCACGATTTACGCCTTTACGCGTGTGGCACGGCAGGACATGGAAAATGCCCGCAGCCTGATTCCGATTCTGGTCCGGGCGCAGAAGATGGGGCCGGAAGATGAGCAGGCGCTGAAGGAGATTGTGGTCTGGCGGATGATGGGCAGCGATCTCACCTCTGAGCAGTCGCGCTGGCGCGATGCGGTGGTGATGAACAGTGAATCTACCGCGCTGGTGGAACGCCGGGTGCGACTGGCGCTCTCTCAGCATGACCGACGCGGCCTGAACACCTGGATCGCCCGTCTGCCGCTGGAAGCCAAAGAGAAAGATGAGTGGCAGTACTGGCAGGCCGATCTGCTGTTTGAAAAAGACCGCAAAGAGGAAGCCGAAGAGATCCTGCGCAAGCTGATGAAGGAGCGCGGTTTCTATCCGATGGTGGCGGCCCAGCGACTGGGCGTTGACTACCCGTTGCAGATTGATGAAGCGCCGAAGCCTGACAGCGCGACTATCCAGGGACCGGAACTGGCCCGCGTTCGCGAGCTGATGTACTGGGGACTGGATAACCTGGCCCGCAGCGAGTGGAGCAATCTGATCGGCAGCCGGACGCACACGCAGCAGCAGATGCTGGCGCGTTACGCCAATGAGCAGGACTGGTGGGATCTCAGCGTGCAGGCGACGATCACCGCTAAAATGTGGGACAGCCTGAAAGAGCGTTTCCCGCTGGCGTGGCGGAGCGTTTATGAACGCAACACCGAGGTGAAGCAGATCCCGCCAAGCTACGCGATGGCGATTTCGCGTCAGGAGAGCGCCTGGAACCCGAAAGCGCGTTCCCCGGTCGGTGCCAGCGGTCTGATGCAGATTATGCCTGCCACGGCGGCGCATACCGTGAAGATGTACAACATTCCTGGCTACAGCAACACCAGCCAGCTGCTTGATCCTGAAACCAATATCCAGATCGGTACGCAGTATCTGGAGTATGTCTATCAGCAGTTCAACCAGAACCGGATTTTCGCCTCTGCGGCCTACAACGCCGGTCCTGGCCGGGTGCGTAGCTGGCTGAAAACCAGTGCGGGCAATCTCGACGCCGTGGCGTTTATTGAGACCATTCCGTTCTCTGAAACGCGCGGCTACGTGAAGAGCGTGCTGGCGTATGACGCCTACTATCGTTACTTCATGGGCAAGCCTGACAAGATCCTGTCAGATGCTGAGTGGAATCGCCGTTACTAGCTGTGCTAAGCTTCCGTACTCTTTAGTGAGTACGGAAGCCTCTTCATGACCCATTCTGATTCCCCCTCTACCGATGCGCATCCGGCAGAAGATAGCTGGCAGCGCTTTGTCGTGCTGATGCAGCAGGCCTTTGCTGATGGTCATGCGCTGCCCCTGATGCAACTGATGATGACGCCCGATGAGCGGGAAGCGTTTGGCACCCGTCTGCGAATTATCGAAGAATTAATGAACGGCGAGATGAGCCAGCGTGAGCTTAAAAATGAGCTCGGCGTGGGCATCGCGACGATTACCCGTGGCTCTAACAGCCTGAAAGAGGCGCCGCCGGAGCTGAAACGCTGGCTGGAAGCGCGTCTGGGACGCGCCTGATTACTGCTGATAGAGCGGATGGACGAACGGGCAGAGCGCCAGAATCAGTGCCTGATGATAGACACTGGAGCGGGTGAGCAGGCCGTTGGTGAACGCCCCGATTGCGCCACCCTTGTGTTTGATATTGTCGATGCCGGTTAACCGCGCCATCTCATCGCCGAGTTCGCGGCCCTCGCGCAGACCCGCCAGCACCACCGGCGGCAGGGTAAAACTGGCCGAACGCGATTCGCCGCGCTGCTTCTGATTTTCCACCACCATCCAGGCAAACGCGCTGTCATCTTCGATGCCCGCCTCAATGGCCACCCAGAATGCCGCTTCAGGCCGGACCTGCCGGGCATTCATCACGCGCTGACGTGCGCCAGTTCGCGTTTCGAGATGGGTTAACGGTTGTGCTGCAACGCCGCTATCGACCCCGACCCCTTCAATATGGCAGGATCCCTCGCCGAAAACGTCGCTGAAAGCCTGAGCAATCGCGTTAATCTTCGCTGGGTTGGTTGTGGCTGCGACAACATGGTACATAATTGATTGAACCCTCAGGTGATTAAGAGCCTGGCCCATCGCGCTATCTGTGTCCGGACTGCCTGCAACAAGGACGCCTGATGGGACAGTGCCTAAAGCGATTTTTGTCGCAGTATAACGGAAACTAACATGTTACAGGTCTATCTTGTTCGTCACGGTGAAACGGTATGGAATGCGGAACGCCGCATTCAGGGTCAGTCCGACAGTCCGCTGACGGAAAAAGGTGAGCAACAAGCCTGGCAGGTGGGTGAGCGCGTGAAACATCTGGGCATCACGCATATTATTGCCAGCGATCTGGGGCGCACGCGTCGCACCGCCGAGATTATCGCGGATGCCTGCGGTTGCTCAGTCACGCTGGATGCGCGGTTGCGTGAGCTGAATATGGGTGTGCTTGAGAAGCGTCCGCTGGATGGCTTAACGGCGGAAGAAGAGGCGTGGCGCGCCACGCTGGTCAACGGCACCGAAGGCGGCCGCATTCCTGAAGGGGAGTCGATGACGGAGATGGCAACGCGCATGCACGCCGCGCTGAATGCCTGTCTCGATCTGCCTGCCGGAAGTCGTCCGCTGCTGGTCAGTCACGGCATGGCGCTGGGGTCGCTGGTCAGCACGATTCTGGGTCTGCCCGCCTATGCGGAACGTCGCCTGCGTCTGCGCAACTGCTCACTCTCACGGGTGGATTATCAGGAGAGTGCCTGGCTGGCAAAAGGCTGGATTGTGGAGATGGCGGGAGATATTTCTCATCTGGATGCGCCCTCGCTCGACGAACTGCAACGCTGATTGCACTCAGACTGCCGTCGCGATGACGGCAGTCTGACACTTAGCTGGCTTCGGCCTGCTGACGGCGAATCGGAATCAGATATTCGCAACGGATCTCAGTCGGCGGCTCACTGCGTTTTTTACCACCATGGGTATAAAAGCGTTCGATATCCTGTCCCTCACGGCGGGTCAGTCCCAGCGTTGGCATGCAGGTGCCGTAGAGCAGCAGGATAAATTCCTGCAGATCGACGCGCGGACCGGTATAGGTGAACTGCACGTAATCGCCCGCTTCCAGAATAACGTTCTGGCCGGAATGCAGATTGACCGCGCTGTCAGCCGGTACTGCCGTGGTGTAGAGAATCTCCTGCTCATCATCTTTTTCCTGGCTGGCTCGCACCTGATGCAGGCCATACAGCACCGGCGGCACCGTGTCCGTTTCCAGCAGGAACTGCTTCCAGAAGTGCAGACGCATTTCGTCGCGGTAGCTGGAAATCTGCTCCAGAATACAGGTGTAGCTCTGGGTCTGTCCCACCAGTACCGTTTCCGGCAGGGTGACATAAGCCGGTTCCGGCTGTGTCTCATTATCCAGGCGAATCGGGGGACGAATACCGAAGGAGTTCCAGTCGGAAGAGCGACGATACCAGGCCGGTGTCTGAGCAAACTGTTTCTTGAATGCGCGAGTAAAAGTCTGTTGTGAATCAAAACGATACTGAAGTGCGATGTCCAGAATCGGGCGGCTGGTCAGGCGCAGCGCCACGGCGGCCTTAGACAGACGACGGGCACGGATATAGGCGCCGATTGCGTGTCCGGTCACGTCTTTGAACATCCTCTGTAAATGCCATTTAGAGTAACCGGCTTTCTGGGCAACGTTGTCCAGTGAAAGGGGTTGATCCAGATGGCTCTCCAGCCAGACAAGCAAATCGCGAATGATACCGGCTTGGTCCATAAAACATCCTCATACTCTGGTGGTACAGCTAAAGCATTCGAAGAATATTAGCACTCATTGCTCAAAAGACGCGGGACGTTTCTCGGGGAAGGTTGTGCTAAATCAGTACGGGCTGAAACCCGTTTTGGTTTGGTCATTGATTCAATTAACAGTACATTACATTCTCATCTATTCCATTTGCAATGGTAACTCCATGACAATAAGTCGTCTCATGATCGCTGCGCTGACCACGCTGACCTTTTCCAGCCCGCTCTTTGCCGAACAGATTGGCTCTGTTAATACGGTGTTCAAGATATTCGGGCCTGACCACAAAATTGTCGTTGAAGCTTTCGATGACCCGGACGTTAAAAATGTAACCTGTTATATCAGCCGGGCGAAAACCGGGGGTATTAAAGGCGGACTGGGTCTGGCAGAAGATACTTCTGATGCCGCGATTTCCTGTCAGCAGGTGGGGCCGGTGGAACTGAGTGATAAAATTGCGCAGGGCAAAGCAGAGGGTGAGGTGGTATTCCGCCAGCGCACCTCTCTGATCTTCAAGAAGCTGCAGGTTGTACGCTTCTTCGACAAAAAGCGCAACGCTCTGGTTTACCTGACCTACTCCGATAAAGTGGTCGATGGCTCTCCGAAAAATGCGCTCAGCGCCGTGCCGATTATGCCGTGGCACTAATGCTGTCGTCATACTGAGCACAAAAAAAACGCCCGCAGGGGCGTTTTTTTATTTGCTGCATCGGGCACGGCTTAGTCGTGCAGGTCGCCGCAGAAGCGATAACCTTCACCATGAATGGTGGCGATGATCTCTGGCGTGTCCGGCGTGGATTCGAAATGCTTACGGATACGACGGATGGTGACATCGACGGTACGATCGTGTGGCTTAAGATCGCGGCCGGTCATTTTCTTCAGCAGATCGGCACGGGTCTGAATTTTGCCCGGATTTTCGCAGAAGTGCAGCATGGCGCGGAACTCACTGCGAGGCAGTTTGTAATGCTCGCCGTTTGGATTGATCAGTGAGCGGCTGTTGATATCCAGCTCCCAGCCATTGAATTTGTAGCTTTCTACCTGACGGCGCTCTTCACCTGGCATCGCCAGATTCATGGTGCGCGACAGCAGGTTACGGGCACGAATCGTCAGCTCACGCGGATTAAACGGTTTGGTGATGTAGTCGTCGGCGCCAATTTCCAGACCAAGAATTTTATCGACTTCGTTGTCACGGCCGGTCAGGAACATCAGAGCAACATTGGCCTGCTCACGCAGTTCACGGGCCAGCAACAGGCCGTTTTTACCAGGCAGGTTGATGTCCATGATGACCAGGTTAACGTCATTGTCGGTCAGCACCTGATGCATTTCAGCACCATCAGTCGCTTCATACACCACATAACCTTCCGCCTCAAAAATACTTTTGAGGGTATTACGCGTGACCAGTTCGTCTTCAACGATAAGAATGTGCGGGGTCTGCATGTTTAGCTACCTAAAATTTGCCAACAAATTGAAAACAGGGCGTACA
>Ga0308156_1001766_pt1 | contig 22663 bp, 20 predicted proteins | sample PhyAR2_FD_201041 | JGI IMG/M metagenome (GOLD analysis project Ga0308156, IMG submission 201041) | Phyllosphere microbial communities from UC Gill Tract Community Farm, Albany, California, United States - DLSL A.R2 | ecosystem: Host-associated > Plants > Phyllosphere > Unclassified | place: USA... | reverse complement strand
GGACCTCCTTTGATGCACTGCACACTACCACGCAGTGCACAGTAGTGCGTGGTGTGTATTTCCGGCGCGCCGGATCGGGGTGTCGTCGGCGGCATCCGACTCCTATGCTGAGATCACGCTCCACCGACGACGATGGGAGAGGCCGTGGTCGGGTCGTGGCAGGAGTCACGCGCAGGTTCGCCGGGTGCATCCCGGCTGCTGATCGAGCGTGCACACGAAGAGCTCATCGCCGGCAATCTCGACGACCAGCGGCTGCTGCAGGTCCGTCCGCTCGTACGCGAGTCCTGGGTCCGCTCCTGGCGTGGACGAGTGGGTCCCGAGGGGGCTCCGCGGGTCGAGCTCGACAGCGACGAGCTCGAGGCCTATCGCCGCGCGCATCCGCTCGCCTCCGCGATGGAGATGATCCGCACGCTCCTGCTGCCCGGCGAATCCGAAGACTCCGGCGTGGTCATCGCCGTCGGCGATCACGCCGGACGCCTGCTGTGGATCGAGGGCGACCGGCAGCTGCGATCGCTGACCGAGGGGATGGGCTTCGTCGCCGGAGCGAACTGGGCCGAAGATGCCGTCGGCACGACCGCACCCGGAACCGCGCTGACCCTCGGGCAGTCCGTGCAGATCCGCGGCGCGGAGCACTACAACCGCCTCGTGCACCCGTGGTCGTGCACCGCGGCACCTGTCCGCGATCCCGAGACGCGCCGGGTTCTCGGCGTGATCGACATCACCGGCGGAGACGAGGCCGTGTCGACGCAGGCCCGTCTGCTGGTCGACGCGACCGCCCGCGCCGTGGAGTCGGAGCTGATGGTCGCCCGGCTGCGTGAGCGCACGGACACCCGTCGATCGACCCTCATCACCTCCCGCGCCAAGCCGACCGCCCGAGCGACCCTGCACGTGCTCGGTCGAGACCGCGCGCGCCTCGAGGTCGAGACCGAGCTCGAGGAATCGATGATCGAGCTCAGCGCCCGCCACGCGGCGATCCTGCTCATGCTCGCCGTGCACCGTCAGGGCCTGTCGGCCGAGCGGCTCGCGGAGCTCGTCTACGGCGATGAGGGGTCCCCCGACACCCTTCGCCCCGAGATGGTGCGCCTGCGCAAGGTGCTCGAGAAGCACGCACCGGGCCTGGTCCCCGAGTCGCGTCCCTACCGACTGCCCGTGCCGCTCGAGACCGACGCGCACGACGTGCTCTCGCTGCTCGACCGCGGCGCCCATCGCGTCGCCCTGACCTCGTACCGCGGACCGGTGCTGCCCGAATCGACCTCGCCGGGGGTGGAGGACTTCCGCGAGGGGGTGCGCGGGGCACTGCGCGAGGCGATGCTGTCGGAGGCGAGCCTGGACGTGCTGCTCGCCTATGGGGAGATCCCCGAGGGCCAGGGGGATGCCGAGGCGCTGCGCCTCGCCCTGGAGATGCTGCCGGCGCGGTCGCCGAAGCGCGCCGGTCTGGTGGCCCGGATCGAGCGCATCGAAGCCGGCTGACCCCGCGCAACTGCCCGCAACGTTGCGCATCCTGGCGCAACGTCGCGCGACGTACCGTCGACCCATCAGCCGCACGGCATCGGAGCCGCGGCCCGTCGAAGGAGTCACCGATGACCATCGTCGAAGAAGACGTGTCCACCGCACCCGCATCCGCCGCCTACGCCGCTCCCGGCCAGAAGGGCGCCATCGCGAACTACCGCCCCCGGTACGGGCACTACATCGGCGGGGAGTTCGTCGATCCGGTCAAGGGGCAGTTCTTCGACAACGTCAGCCCGGTGACCGGCAAGCCGTTCACCGAGGTGGGTCGAGGCACCGTCGAAGACATCGACCGCGCGGTCGACGTCGCCTGGAAGGCCTTCGCGAGCTGGGGCAAGACCAGCCCCGCCGAGCGCTCGGTGATCCTCAACAGGATCGCCGACCGCATCGAGCAGCACCTCGAGGAGATCGCCGTCGCCGAGACCTGGGAGAACGGCAAGCCCGTGCGCGAGACGCTCGCCGCCGACATCCCGCTCGCGGTCGATCACTTCCGCTACTTCGCCGGCGTGCTCCGTGCGCAGGAGGGCGGCATCAGCCAGCTCGACGAGAACACGGTCGCGTACCACTTCCACGAGCCGCTCGGAGTGGTCGGCCAGATCATCCCCTGGAACTTCCCGATCCTCATGGCCGTGTGGAAGCTCGCTCCGGCGCTCGCCGCAGGCAACTGCGTGGTCATCAAGCCGGCCGAGCAGACCCCGGCATCCCTGCTGTTCCTCTTCGACATCATCGGCGACCTGCTGCCGGCCGGTGTCGTGAACATCGTCAACGGGTTCGGCATCGAGGCGGGCGCTCCGCTCGCGCAGCACAAGCGCATCCGCAAGGTCGCCTTCACGGGGGAGACCACGACGGGTCGGCTGATCATGCAGTACGCCTCGCAGAACCTCATCCCGGTCACGCTCGAACTCGGAGGCAAGAGCCCGAACGTGTTCTTCGAGGACGTCGCCCGCGACACCGCCGATCCCTTCTACGACAAGGCGCTCGAAGGCTTCACGATGTTCGCGCTGAACCAGGGCGAGGTCTGCACCTGCCCGTCTCGCGCGCTGATCCAGCGGTCGATCTACGACGGCTTCCTCGCCGACGGACTCGCACGGGTCGGCAAGGTCGTGCAGGGCAACCCGCTCGACCCCGCCACGATGATCGGCGCCCAGGCGTCGAACGACCAGCTGGAGAAGATCCTCAGCTATATCGACATCGGCACGCAGGGTGGCGCGCGGCTGCTCACGGGTGGGGAGCGCGTCGACCTCGGCGGCGACCTCAGCGAGGGCTACTACGTGGCTCCGACCGTGTTCGAGGGCACGAACGACATGCGCATCTTCCAGGAGGAGATCTTCGGTCCGGTGCTCTCGGTCACCTCGTTCGACGACTTCGACGATGCGATCTCGATCGCCAACGACACGCTCTACGGCCTCGGCGCGGGGGTGTGGAGCCGCAGCGGCGACACCGCCTACCGGGCAGGACGGGCGATCGAGGCCGGTCGCGTCTGGACCAACACGTACCACCAGTACCCGGCGCACGCCGCGTTCGGCGGGTACAAGCAGTCGGGAGTGGGACGCGAGAACCACAAGATGATGCTCGACCACTACCAGCAGACCAAGAACCTCCTGGTCTCGTATGCAGAGGGCCCGATGGGCTTCTTCTGAGTTCGACCCCGGGCGGGCGCTGCACCCTCAGCGCCCGCCCGGCACCATCTGCTCCGAAGGCACCGGAAGGAAGGCACGAACCATGGTGAGCATCGGCACCTACCAGCGGGTCGACGTGACGGATGCCGCGGCATCCCTCGTCCGCGATCTCACCGTGCAGCACGGGCCGCTGATGTTCCATCAGTCGGGCGGATGCTGCGACGGCTCGTCGCCCATGTGCTACCCCGTGGGCATGTTCATCACCGGCCCCGGCGACGTGCTGCTGGGCGCGCTCGACGTCGGGCTCGACGCCCCGGTCGAGGTCTTCATGTCGGAGTCGCAGTTCGAGTACTGGAAGTACACGCACCTGACGATCGACGTCGTTCCGGGCCGCGGTGCCGGGTTCTCGGTCGAGGGCCCGACGGGCATGCGATTCCTGATCCGCTCGCGGATGCTGAACGACGCGGAGCTGGAGTACTTCGGGTTGGCGGGATCGGCGGGCTGAGGGACGAGCAGCCTGAGATCAGGGTGGATACAGGCCAGACGTCGGGCAGCCTCCCCCGTCGTCAGCGAGGCAGGCGCGGAACCGCGTCGACCAGCGCGCGCGTGTACGGGTCCTGCGGGGCGTGCAGCACGGATGCCGTGGAGCCCTGCTCGACGACCCGCCCGTTCTGCAGCACCACCGTGCGGTCGCAGGCCGAGGCGATCGCGGTGAGGTCGTGCGAGACCATCACGAGCGACAGGCCGTTCTCGCGGCGCAGGCGGTCGAGCAGCCCGAGCACCTGCACGCGGGTGGTGACGTCGAGGGCGCTGACCGGCTCGTCGGCGAGCAGCACCCGAGGACGCGACACCACGGCCCGCGCGATCGCGATGCGCTGGCGCTGCCCGCCCGAGAATTCGTGCGGGTAGCGGCGAGCGGTGTCGGCGGGAAGCCCGACCGACTCGAGCGCTTCGGCGATGCGGCGCTGGGCGTCGGCTCCGGAGGCGAGGCCGAGCGAGCGCAGCGGCTCGCCGATGATGCGGTCGATGCGCTGACGGGGGTCGAGCGACGAATACGGGTCTTGGAACACGGGCTGCACGCTCGCCCGGAAACGTCGCATCTGCGCGCGATCGCGCAGCGAGAGTGGAGTTCCCTCGAACAGAACCTGGCCGTCACGCGGTGCAGAGAGGCCGAGCAGCAGCCGGAGGATCGTCGACTTGCCCGCGCCCGATTCGCCGACGAGGCCGAGCGAGTCGCCCTCGTCGAGGCTCAGCGAGACGTCGTCGAGCACGCGCCGCGATCCGTAGGCGAACCCGGCGGCGCGCAGTTCGAGCAGGCTCATGCGCCGGCCTCCCGGGCGTCGAGGAACGCGTCGAGCGCGCGGGCGCTGTCGACCAGCATCCGCGTGTACGGTTCGGCCGGGTTCTGCAGGACCTGCGTCACCGGGCCCTCTTCGACCACGAGGCCGTCGCGCAGCACCACGATGCGCTCGACCATGCGCGACACCACCGCGAGGTCGTGACTGATGAACAGCAGCGCCATGCCGCGCTCGGCGACCAGGCGCTCGAGAAGGGCGAGCACATCGTTCTGCACGGTGACGTCGAGCGCGGTGGTCGGCTCATCCGCGATGAGCAGCCGGGGCTGGGCGGCGAGGGCGATCGCGATCGCGACGCGCTGGCGCTGTCCGCCCGAGAGCTCATGCGGATACGCGCGCACGACGCGCGGATCGGCGAGCGCCACCTCGTCGAGTGCCGCGGCGACGGCAGAACGCAGCTCGGCGCCGCGCAGCCCCCGGTGACGCCGCAGCGGTTCGGCGATCTGACGGCCGACCCTCATGAGCGGATCCAGCGCGGTGAGCGGCTCCTGGAAGACGATCTGGGCGACGGGTCCGCGCAGCGGACGGAGATCGGCATCCCGCGCGCCGACCACCTGGTGCCCGTCGAGCAGCACCGATCCGGCGACGATGAGCGCATCCGGCAGCAGCCCCGTCACGGCGAGCGAGGTGAGCGACTTGCCCGACCCCGACTCGCCGATCAGCCCCAGACGCTCACCGGGATCGAGCGAGAACGAGACATCGCGCACGAGGGCGCCGGATGTCGAGCGGACCGTGAGACCCGAGACCTCGAGAATGCTCATCGGCTCCTCCTGCGGGTCGGGTCGGCGAGGTCGCGCAGGCCGTCGGCGAGGAAGTTCACTCCGAGCACGAGGGCGATGATGGCGATGCCGGGCGCGATCGCGCCGACGGGAGCGGTGAGCACGGTGCCCTGAGCCTCCTGCAGCATGCGACCCCACGAGGCGTTGGGCGGCGGAGCGCCGAGACCGAGGTACGACAGGCTCGCCTCGGCGAGCACCGCGGCGCCGAACTGCAGCGCGAGGCTCACGGCGAGAGTCGGCGCGATGTTGGGCAGCACGTGCTGGGCGACGATGCCGAGCACGCTCGTGCCGCTCGTGCGCGCCGCGGTGACGAACTGCTCCTGCAGTACGCGGCGCGACAGGATGCGGGTGAGACGGGCGACGACCGCCGACATCGCCAGGCCGATCGCGAGCACGGCCGACCACAGCGACGCGCCCTGCACCGCGACGACGAGCATCGCGAGCAGCAGCACGGGGAAGGCGATCACGACGTCGAGCCCCGCAGAGAGGGTGTCGTCGACCCAGGGGCGGGAGAACGCGGCGATGAGCCCGATGATGGTGCCGAGCACGGCCGCGATCGCGACGGAGCAGGTGCCGACGATGAGGGCGATGCGGGCGCCCCACATGAGCTGCGACAGCAGATCGCGTCCGAGCCGATCGGTGCCGAGCAGGTGCAGGGCGCTGGGGCCCTCGAGACGGCTGCCACTGGTGTCGGCGAGCGGGTACGGCAGCCAGAACAGCGAGACGAGCGCGGTCAGCACGACGAGCCCCGTGAGCACGAGCCCGATCAGCAGGGTCGCCTTCGGGCGGCGCCGCACGGGGACGGATCCGGTGATCAGCTGCTCGGCCACGCGGCTCATCGGTTGCCCGAGACGCTCGTGCGCAGACGCGGATCGATCAGGCGCTGCACGATGTCGGCGGCGAACCCGACGAGCAGCACGAACAGGGTGCTGACGACGAGCACCCCCTGGATGACCTGGAAATCGTGCTGCTCGATGGCCGACAGCAGCAGGCTGCCGAGGCCGGGAAGCGTGAAGACGCTCTCGACCACCACGGCGCCGAGCAGCGTGGTGGAGAGCTCGATGCCGAGGACCGCGACGACGGGCACGGCGCCGTTGCGCACCCCGTGACGCACGAGCGCCTCGGCCATGCCCGAGCCTCCGGCGCGAGCGGTGCGCAGGTAGTCGCTGCCCAGCACGTCGAGCGTGGCGGAGCGCACGTAGCGGCTGAGGGACGCGCTCATGACGATCACGATCGTGATCACCGGCAGCGCGAGCGAACGCAGGGCGTCGGCGGGGTCTTCCCAGTCGTCGCGCGGGAACCCGCCGGACGGCAGCAGCCCGAGGCCGAGGGCGAAGATCCAGACGAGGACGACGCCGACCCAGAAGACGGGCACGGCGACGCCGAGCTGCGCGAAGCCCGAGAGCGCGATGCCGTACCAGCGGTCGGCCTTGACCGCGGCGGTGATGCCGATCACGAGCGAGACGAGCAGGGCGGCGATGAAGGCGATCAGCGTGAGCGGAAGGGTCACGGCGAGGCGATCGGCGATATCGGGGCCGACCGGACGCGAGCTCAGGAAGGACTCACCGAGATCGAAGCGCAGGAGCTGCCCCGCCCAGGTCGTGAACTGCTGCAGGAGAGGCTGATCCGAGCCGACCTGGGCGCGGGCGGCGGCGATCTGCTCGGGGGTCGCGTTCACCGAGAGCAGGGCGTTCGCCGGGTCGCCGGGCAGCAGTCGCAGCAGCACGAAGATCGCGATCATCGCGACGACGAGCGACACCACGAGGAACGCGAGGCGGCGCAGCAGATAGGCGAGCATGAGTTCTCAGGTTGGACGAGGGGGATGCCGACGCGCGGCATCCCCCTCGCGCGTCAGGACTTGACGATGTCGTAGGCGAAGAACTGCGAGTTCAGGCCGTTGACGGGGTACCCGCTGAGGTCGCTCGAGGCGACCACGATCTGCGGGTACAGGTACAACCATACGCTCGCGGCATCCTCGGCGATCTTCTCGTTGACCTTCTTCAGCAGCGCCGTCTGCTCGTCGGTCGTCGCGGCCTGCTCGGCCTCGGCGACCCACTGCTGGACCTCGGCGTCGTCGTAGCCCCAGTAGAAGTCGGGGTTGCCGTACCAGACCACGTCGCGGTCGTTCACGTGCTCCTGCAGAGTGGCCTCGAAGTCCTGCTCCTTGAACACCTTCGTGTACCACTCGTCGGCGCTGATCGTGTTGATCTCGACGGTGATGCCGACCTCGGCGAGCTGCGACTGCAGGAACTCCGCCACGGCGGGGTGCGGGTCGTAGCTCGGGGTGTCGAGCGTGAATGTGAAGCCGTCGGCGTATCCGGCCTGGGCGAGCAGGTCCTTCGACAGCTCGACGTCATAGGGGTTCACGCTCGTGAGGTCCTCGTACCAGGGGTCGGTCGGCGGCACCATCGAGCCGATGAGCGTGCCGTAGTCGCCCCAGATGGAGTCGAGGAGCTTCTGGGTGTCGACGGCCGAGTAGATCGCCTTGCGCACGAGGGCGTTGTCGAAGGGGGCGACGCGGTCGTTGAACGCGAGCAGCTCCTTCGTGGTCGAGGTGCCCTCGCTGATCACGTAGTCGTCGTTGTCGAACTGCGCGAGCGAGTCCGGGCTCTGCACGCTCGTGATCACGTCGATCTCGCCCGTGAGCAGCGCGTTGTTCTCGGCGGTCGCGTCGGTGAAGTAGGTGTAGACGACCTCGCCGTTCTTGGCAGGCTCGCCCCAGTAGTCGTCCCAGCGGGTGAGGGTCAGGGTCGAGCCCTTCTTCCACTCGTCGAGCGTGTACGGACCGGTTCCGTCTTCCGTGGCGGTGATGTCGCCGGCCTCGTCGTTGACGATCCAGACGTAGCTGAGGTTGTAGAGGAACGAGATCGACCGCTGCGACAGCGTGAAGACGACGGTCTGGTCGTCGGGGGTCGCGATGTCGGCGATGGTCGCGAAGCTCGACTTGCGCGCCGAGACCGAGTCCTCGGCGGTGACCGCCTCGACGCTCGACTTGACGTCGGCCGAGGTGAGCGGGTCGCCGGAGTGGAAGGTCACGTCATCGCGCAGCGTGATCGTGTAGGTCAGGCCGTCGTCCGACACCTGGGCGTCGTCGGCGAGAAGCGGCTCGACCTCGCCGTCGTCGGTGAGACGGTAGAGACCCTCGTAGACGTTGCCGGTCAGCGCCTCGGTCACGCCCTGGCCACCGCCCTGCGTGTTGCTGAGGTTGGTGGGCTCGTACAGCGACCCGATCGCGATCGTGGCGTCGTCGCTCGAGGCGTCGTCGGTCGCCCCCGAGGCGCAGCCGGCCACGAGGGCGAGCGTGGCGACGGCGCCGAGCGCGCCGAGGATGCGGGTTCTTCTCATGAGTACTCCAGGGTGAGCGGGTGATGCAGGGTGAGCGGGTGAGGCGAGTCGGGTGTCACGCCGTGTAGATGTCGAAGCCGTCGCGGAAGACGACGTTCTTCTCGCCTGCGCGGATGGGCAGGGGGAAGCGGTTGGATGCCGGCGGCAGCGGGCAGTTGTACTGGGCGCTGAATCCGCACGGCGGCACGAACGCCCGGTTGAAGTCGAGGACGACGGTGCCCTCGTCGTCTCGCAGCTCCACGAACAGGAAGCGCCCCGACCCATAGGTCTCGGAGCCGTTCGTCTCGTCGCCGAAGACGAGCAGCAGCGTGCCGCCGTCGTCGAACGCGGCCAGCGTGTACTCGCGGCCGTCGAGCTCGAGGCGGATGTCGCCGGGCACGACGAGCTCGCGCGTGCCGCCGTTGTCGCGGATGTGCTCGAAAGACACCTTCCGGTCGCCGGACACGGGGGTGAAGTGGCCCTCGAGCACCCACGCCGGGTCGTACTCGTAGGTGTCGATCCGGTCGAACGCGCGGATCGCGGGCGCATCGGCATCCCACAGGCGCAGTCCGTGCTCGGCGCGACCGGTCTCGATGTCCGTGCGCTCGATGGGCGTCGCCACGACCGTCTCGGCGGCAGCATCCTGCGCCGCGGCGAGGTCGGGCCGATCACCGGTCCACCGGGTCTCGACCAGTGCGAGGTTGCCGGTCGGGCCCGTGACCGATTCGCGGCGGGAGTGCTGCCAGAGGGTGTGGGCTTCGCGTTCAGACATCATTTCCATTCTTGTGCATGCAGAGGAGAGCGGCCCCGTCACCGTCACGAGGGGTAACGCGTCACGGCCGCGATCACTTCCCGACGCCGCGATCCTCCGCGGCGACACCCCGGCCCGACGGTTCGGCGAGGTCGAGCGACAGATCGCCGAGTACACGAAACTGAAGGCAGGAAGGTGGTTTCGCTACCGGATTCGCAGGTGCATCACGCTGGGGTGTGTGAAAACGCTTGCCGCAATTTCGTGCAACGTCCTGCGGTATACCGTTATGCGTGACGCGTTGATATGTCAGTCCCCAGCTGACCCCGCGTCGGACGGTTCGACCGTCCTGCGGAGGGAGAGTCAGATCTCCCTCTGATCCCGAGGGGGGATGGGGTGGGAGCGCTGATCCCCAGTCAGCACCCACCCCCACAACCCGCCCTCGGGTGCCGCTCAGAACGACCGCAGCCAGATCCAGAGGATCGCGAAGCCGATCACGAACACGATCGGCAGCCAGCGGCCGCTGCGCTTGAGTCGACGGCCCTGCTGCGCGACACCGGGCGGGGGTGCGAGCAGACCCGCGGGAGGTGCGAACGGCAACGCCCCGGATGCCGCTGATGCCGCGCCCGATGTCGTCGGATCCGATGCCGCCCCTTCGATGGCCGCCCGCTCGGCGAGCAGGCGGTCGTCGCGCCAGCGCGCCCACTGCTCGAACTTGGTGATCAGTGCACCGACGGCGCCGAACAGCCACGCCCAGGTCGCAGGGTCGAGGCTCGTGACCCTGCGCTGCGTATAGAGGAAGAGCCAGTCGTCGACGATCTCGACGTCGAGCTCGGCGGCATTGTCGATGAACCGCGCCATGATGTCGGGCGTGAAGAGGTAGAGGGCGTCCTGCTCGTACCCGGTCGGGCAGTACAGCGTGAAGTACTGATCGAAGTCACCCTCGAGCGACAGGCGCTGCTCGCGCTGGAACGCGGCGGGCAGGTTCGAGCCGAACCCGTTGTTGCCCTTCGCGTCGAGCACGATGTTGGGCAGCGGCACGTCGAGCTTCACCGCGACGTAGCCCCAGCGGTGCGTGGTCGAGTTCTTGCCCGATCCGGTCGTGTACTGGTAGTTCCCGAACTCCACGAAGCGCGGATGGCTGCCGCGCACCAGGTCGGTCGCCTCGCGCGCTCGACCGAGCCCGAACACCATGCCCGGCAGGCGCGGCTCGGCGACGCGTGCCTCGTAGGTCATGCCGTTCGCCCGCGCGAAGGCGTCGAGGCGGTAGCGCGCGACCCGTGATCGCCGCCAGCCGACCACGGCGATGACGATCCCGATCACGGCGGCGGCGAGGATGCCGATCCCGACGATCGACGAAGGGCCGGGATCGGTGAACATCGAGACCATGGTCGCGCCGACGAAGCTCATCGCGACGAGGAAGACGACGCCGAAGACCACGATCGCGATGATCGACGAGGCCGAGACGCCCGAGGTTCCTCGCGCACGGAGCTCCGCGGCGAACGCGCCGACGGCCCTCGGATCCACGGGATCGGTGAGCGGTCTGGCGTCGAACGACGGACCGGGCTGCGGTGCGCTCATCGGTTCACCTCGTCGGCATCCCACGACAGATCGGCGTTCTCGGGGACGGGGAGGGCTTCGAGTCGGTCATCGCCGCAGATCTCCGCGATGAGCTCGACCGAGCCGGCGACGAGCGTCGAGTCGTGGTCGACCTCGGTCACGAGCACCCAGGCGCGGTCGTCGGGCCAGACGAGGCTGGGGCTCTGCGCCGCGGGAGGGAACCCGTGCCGTTCGGCCTCCCGGTCGCGCCAGGGGACGTGGAGGATCCAGTCCGGGTCGGAGAACTCGCTGACGGCGCCGCGGAACAGCACGTGGTCGCGCCCGGGAAGGCGAAGGCGCGGCCCCTCCGAGACCTCGCGCGCCAGGATGCCCTCCTGCCACGTCGGCTTGCGGAAGACGGTGTTGAACGGGTCGTGGATGCTGCGGTCGAGCATGGCCTGATGATTCGGATCGTCGCTGACCGGGAGGAACGCCCGTGACGGCGAGTGGCCGAGGTGCCCGAGCAGACCGCCCCGACCTTCCCAGAGCGCCGCGAACCCGGTATCCGGAGTCGTCGTGTGCGCGACGAGGTGCGAGGCGATGATCGCGAGTGCATCCGCGGGGATCTCGCCCTCGATCGGACCCGTGAACTCGCGACCGTCCGGCGCGAGGCGCACGGTCCAGTCGCCGCCGGGCGGCGTGCGGACGATGCGCTGCCACTGTGCGAGCGGATGCAGGGTCGTGCCGAAGGCGGCTGCCGTCTCGGCCCACATCACCGGCTCGTCGATGTACTGGTCGTACAGCGACTGTCGTGCGGCCTCGGACATCCGCTCGTACTCGTCGGACGACGGCACCGGCCGGTCGGGCAGCGAGCGGACGGTCGCCGGATGCAGCACCCGAGCGTATGCCGGGAACCCGTGCGGGACGACGGCGTGCATGGTCGCGTTCGCGGACGCGTCGAGGCGCTCGCGCAGCCAGTCTCCGGCCGAGGTGTCAGAGGTCCACTGCATGCGCTCCACGGTACCTGCGAGATATCGCTTCACCCACGGACGCGTCGAAGACGCCAGAATATGCGGAGGAGTGCGCGAGATCGCCGACGCGGCGACCGCGCAGCGAGGGTGTGATGGGGGAGGGCGTCCGATGGTCGATGGAGTCTCGGTGGTGACGAGCGCGCAGGTGTTCCGGCGTCATCCGGTGCGCTCGGCGGTGGGAGCGGTCGTGCTGTCGGCGGTGCTCTCCGCCGCGGCGTTGTTCCTCCTGCCGCGGATGCTGCCGCGCACGATGGACATCGAGACCCGCGGGATCATCGTGCTCGTCGCGGCGATCGTGCTGACCGGCATCGTGTGCACGTCGATGCTGTGGCTGCGCAATACCCGCATCGTGGTGCGCCCCGACACCGTCGAGATCGGTCGGGCCGGAAACCGCGAGACGTACGACCGCTCGACCACGGCGTTCCGGTCGAAGATCACCGAACACCGCACGAACGGCATCCGCAGCGGCATCACCCGCGCCCTCGTGGTCTACAGCGCCGGTCGCGAGATCACGGTCGATCTGCCCGGGTTCACGCGGTCGACCTTCAACGAGCTCATGGCCGAGCTCACCCCGATCGCCTCGCCGGCGCCGGCCGATCCCGTCGAGGCGGCGCGCGCCCGTGCCCAGCTGCCCTCGTCGTTCACCGTCGACTCGTCGAAGGAGCGCGCCCTCGCGACCGGGCTGACGATCGCCGCCGTCGTGCTGCTGGTCGTCGCCGCGGCCGCCACGGCTCTGGCGTTCACGCCCGGCTTCCTCGACAGTGAGCTCTCCGCACTCGTGCTGCTCATCCCGTTCGCGGGCGTCGCGGGCATCGGGCTGCTGATCGGCGCGATCCAGCGGCAACGCGTGCGCACGCGCATCCCTGCGCACATCTCCGTCAGCCACCACGGCATCCGCCTCGACGACGTGGATGTGCCGTTCGCGCAGCTCACCCGCATCTGGCTCACGCCCACCGGCTACCCGGTGCGGCGCATCCGCTTCGAGCGTGCGGGGGGACGGTCGACCACGCACATCCTCGGATCGAACCGCGTGCAGATGACCCCCGACTACGGCGACTTCCTGCTCACGGTGCGCGCCGAGACGGCCCGCATGCCCGAGCTGCTGCGCCTCGACCTGGAATGACACGACGGACGAATCGCGATGGCCTGCGCCTCGCCGCGGCGTTTCGTCTCACCTGATCGGCGCGCAGCGCGCGGGTCCGAGACGGTCGAGTTCGGGGTCTGACCGCGGCGGGCCGCGGCCCTCATAATCGGAACGTGACTTCCTCCGCATCCCTCCCCTCGCTCGACGGCCGCCGGTTCCGCATGGTCTCCTCGACCACCTCGGCGGTCGACCCCGACGCACCGAGCGAGTTCGTCTACCAGGAGCGTGACGGGGCGATCTGGGGCGACTACTCCGGTGACACCGTGACCTTCGGGCGCTTCGTCGGCACCCGCACGGGCGACACGATCTGGGTCTCCTTCGTGCACGTGCTCGTCTCGGACGGCACCGTGGTAACGGGCGACGGCGAGAGCGAGCTCGAGCTGACCGATGATGGACGCATCCGCCTGGTCGAGCACTACGAGATGCACGGACTGCCGCAGCTCAGCGTCTGCGAAGAGGTCTCCGCGAGCTGAGCGCAGCCGCCCGCCGAGTCCCCGCCGTGATCAGCGCGGCGGCAGGGTGTCTCGTCCGGGCGACGCCGGCGTCCACCGCGTCATGCCGAGCGGTGCCTGCGGCTCGCGCTCGGGAAGGTCGGACGGCAGCAGGAACGAGCGTCGGACGACCTCGTCGAGCACCACGACGCTGACGACCGTGCGCACCTCGGGCAGCTGAGCGATCACTCCGGTCGAGAACTCGTGCACCCCGCTCACGTCGACCGCGCGGATCAGCAGCATGGCGTCGTGCTCGCCGGTCGTGATCGCACACCACTCCACGTCGGGCATCTCGACGATGCGGTCGCGGAACGACGCCCAGGCCTGCGGATGCACCGTGACGAACACGAGCGCTCCGATGGAGAGTCCCGCCTTGGCCTGATCGACCTGCGCGCTGAACCCGGTGATGACGCCGTCCTGCATGAGGTTCTCGACGCGGGTGTAGGCGTTGGCGCGCGAGATGCCGACGGTCTCGGCGAGAGCGGCGATCGAGATCCGACCGTTATCGCGGAGTGTTTCGAGGATTCTGTATCCGATGTCGTCCAGCGGGGCGGCACTTCGTCCAGATTGCCTCGCAGCTTCGTCGCTCTTGGTGGACACAATGCTCCTCACGGGCGGGGTCTTGGACAGACTGTGGTGACGTCTGCAATCTTGCTGGACACATAGTCCCATACAATGCGAATCTGATCACCGGTCGTCCACCCGGCGTCGACCGAACCCGATGAACTCCTCGCCCTTGGAGGCCCATATGTCGTCACGTCGCAGCACGTCCGTCATCGCGATCGGAGCCGTCGCGCTCCTCGCTCTCGCTGGTTGCTCCGGTGGCAACTCGGCGAACAACGGCGGTGAGTCCTCCGGTTCCGACTCGCTCGTCATCGACACCGCGTTCTCGATCGAGACCGCCGACCCGGGGCACACCTACGACCCGACCGGCAACATGATCGCGAAGGCGCTGTACGAGACCCTCGTCGACTTCGAGGGATCCGACGTCTCGACCCCCGTCCCCGGCCTGGCCTCGTGGGAGCAGAACGACGAGGCGACCGAGTTCACCTTCACGCTCGAGGGCGACCGCGTCTTCTCCGACGGCTCGCCGATCGAGGCCAAGGACGTCGTCTTCACCCTGCAGCGCATCCAGGGCATGACCGACGCCAAGCCGAACTTCCTCCTGGGCGGCCTGACCATCACCGAGGTCGACGACACGACGATCTCGATCACGTCCGAGACCCCGCTGCTGCAGCTGCCCGCGATCCTCGCGAACCCCGCCCTCGGCATCGTCAACTCCGACGTCGTGATCGAGAACGGGGGATCGATCGACGGATCCGACAGCGCCCAGAAGTTCCTCGACGGCACGTCGGCCGGCTCCGGTCCGTTCGTGCTCGACACCCTCGACCTCTCGTCGCAGGTCGTTCTCACCAAGAGCGACGAGTACAACGGCGACGAGGAGGCCGCATACGGCCGCGTGGTCGTGCGCAACGTCTCGGAGAGCGCGACGCAGCTCGCGAACCTCAAGGGCGGCGACTCCATGGTCGCGATGGACCTCAACGGAGACCAGGTCGCCGGTCTCGGCGACGGACTGCAGGTCGACTCGGTGCCGTCCGGCCAGACCATCTTCCTGCTGCTCAACCAGTCGTCGGCCGTCGGCGGCGACCTCGCGAACGTGAAGACCGCCGAGGCGATCCGCTACGCGCTCGACTACGACGCGCTGCTCGAGCTCGCCGGGTCCGGCGCCGTGCAGGCGACCGGCGTCATCCCGCCCGGATTCGAGGGCGCCCTCGAGACCGGTGTCGAGCAGGACCTCGAGAAGTCGAAGGCGGCTCTGGCCGAGGCCGGCTACACGGGTCAGACCCTGAAGCTGCAGTTCCCGAACGACTACCCGGTCGGCGGCGTGGAGTTCACCCCGCTCGCCGAGCGCGTCCAGGCCCAGCTCGAGGATGCCGGCATCGCCGTCGAACTCGCCCCGGCGCCGTTCGCGACCGAGCTCGACGCCTACGTCAACGGCACCGAGGGCTTCGGCCTCTGGTTCTGGGGTCCCGACTACGCCGACTCCGCGAACTTCCTCCCGTTCGCTCCCGGTCTCAAGGTCGGTCTGCGCGCGGGCTGGGCGGCCGAGGCCAACCCCGAGATCGCGGGCATCGCGGCGGGTGCCGCAGCGGCGACCGACGAGACGCAGCGCAGCGAGGCCTTCACCGCGTTCGCCGAGGCGATGCAGGCCGAGGGTCCCTTCGTGCCGCTGATCGTCCCCGGTCGCAACATCGCCACGGCGGATGCCGTCTCCGGTGCCGTGTACAACTCGGTGTGGGAGATGGACATCGCCGAGATCACGCCCGCCGGCTGAGCGGCGCCGACTCATGACGACGGTGGCCGTGCGACGGCAGTCACAGCGTCGCAGGTCGCCGCTCGTCGGATACCTGCTGCGCCGGATCGGCACTTCGCTGCTCCTGCTCGTGGGGGTCACGATCGTGACCTTCGCACTCACGAACCTCGTGCCCGGCGACCCCGTGTCGGCGGCGCTGGGTGAGGGGGCATCCCAGAATCCCGAGACGCGCGAGGCGTTCATCAAGGCCCAGGGCCTGGATCAGCCGCTCTTCGTGCAGTACTTCATCTACATGGGGAACCTGCTCCGCGGGGACCTCGGCACGTCGCTGGTGACCGGTCGTCCGGTCACCAGCGACCTCGCCACCGCGGTGCCGGCGACGATCGAGATCGCCATCGGCGCCATCATCCTCAGCCTCGCGGTGAGCGTCGTGCTCGGCACCCTCGCCGCGTACCGTCGCGGACTCGTCACCGATCAGGTCATCCGCATCGTGACGCTGATCGGGCTGAGCGTGCCGACCTTCTGGCTCGCGCTCGTCAGCTTCTACGTGTTCTTCCTCGAGCTGCGCATCGCGCCGGGCTCGGGGCGCATCTCGCCGTCGATCACGCCGCCGCCGCGCATCACCGGGCTCTATACGGTCGACTACCTCCTCAACGGAGACGGCGTCGGGTTCGCGGATGCTCTCGCGCACCTCGCCCTGCCCGTCATGGTGCTGTCGCTCGTCACGATCGGTCTGCTCACCCGCTTCATCCGCACGTCGGTGCTCGAGGTGCTCGGCAGCGACTACGTGCGGGCCGCCCGGGCCAAGGGCCTTCCCGCGATGCGCGTGATCCTCGACTACGTGCTGCGGGGAGCATCCCTGCCGATCCTCACCGTCGTCGGTGTCGCCTTCGGCTCGCTGCTCTCGGGCACCGTGCTCGTCGAGTCGGTGTTCGCGTGGCCGGGCCTGGGCACCTACGCCTACAACTCGGCGGCGAACCTCGACCTGCCCGGCATCATGGGCGTCGGTCTCGTCGTCGGCGTCATCTACCTCCTCATCAACTTCGTCGTCGATCTGCTCTACGGCGTCCTCGACCCGAGAGTGAGGATCGCATGAGCCGCATCGACTCGGCATCCGGCCCCTGGCGGTTCCGCTTCCGCTGGCCGCGCGCGTGGCGCACGCCCCTCGGCGTGATCGGCACCGTGATCGCCGGCGCCTGGATCATCGTCGCCTTCACCGCGCAGTGGTGGGTGCCGTACGGCCCCAACGCCCAGGTGCTCCCTCGCCTGCAGGCCCCCGGCATCGACACCCTGCTCGGCACCGACGGCAACGGGCGCGACATCTTCTCGCGCCTCATGACCGGAGCGACCGTGAGCCTCCCGCTCGCGCTCATGCTCGTGATCGCGGCGATGGTCATCGGCACCGTGATCGGCGCGGTCGCGGGCTACTTCGGCGGCTGGGTCGATGAGACGCTCATGCGCATCACCGACCTGTTCATGGCCTTCCCGACGGTCATCCTCGCGATGGTGGTCGCCGCCTCGCTCGGCCCCTCGCTGTTCAACGCGGTGATCGCGGCGATCGTGGTCTCGTGGCCGCAGTACTCGCGCGTCACCCGCAGCATCGTGCTCGGACTCCGCGGTCAGAACTACGTGATCGCGGGTCGCCTGCTCGGCCATTCGCCGCTGCGGACGCTGTTCATCGACATCCTGCCGAACATCGCCGGACCCGTGCTGGTGCTCGCGACGCTCGACATCGGTGCGGCGATCCTGCTGCTCTCGGGACTCTCGTTCCTCGGTCTCGGCGCGCAGCCCCCGACCGCCGAGTGGGGATCGATGATCTCCGCGGCGATGCAGAACTTCGACGCCTGGTGGCTCGGAGTCTTCCCGGGTCTCGCGATCCTCACGGTGGTGCTCGCCTTCAACTTCCTGGGCGACGCGATGCGCGACATCCTCGACCCGACGGCCGAGGTCACCCACGAGAAGCAGGCCGAGCACGTGGCATCCGCGAAGGGGGTGACGGCATGACCGCCCCCGTGCGCACGCCCGCGCTGAGCATCCGCGACCTGACGATCGACATCGGCCGTCCGCTCGTGCACGGCATCTCGCTCGACCTCGAGGCCGGGCGCATCCACGGTCTCGCCGGCGAATCCGGATCGGGCAAGACGCTCACCTCGCTCGCCGTGCTCGGACTCCTGCCGCGTCAGGCCCGCACCGGCGGGTCGATCACGCTCGCCGGGGAGGAGCTGGTCGGCATGCGCCGCCGGGCGCTCAACCGCATCCGCGGCAGGCGCATCGCGATGATCTTCCAGGATCCGTCGGCGTCGCTGCACCCGCAGCTGCCGATCGGGCGCCAGCTGACCGATCACATGCGCGTGCACCTGGGCCTGCGCGGCGACGCCGCCAGGGCCAGGGCGATCGAGCTGCTCGAGACCGTGCAGGTGCCGAACCCGGACGCCGCGCTGAAGCGCTACCCGCATCAGTTCTCGGGAGGGCAGCGCCAGCGCATCGCCATCGCCTGCGCTCTCGCGTGCGACCCCGAGGTGCTGCTGGCCGACGAGCCGACCACGGCGCTCGACGTCACCGTGCAGGCCGGCATCCTGCGACTGCTGCGCGACCTCGCGATCGAACGAGACCTCGCCGTGCTGCTCGTCACGCACGACCTGGGCGTCATGAGCGCGATCGCCGACGAGGTCGCCGTGATGAAGAACGGGCAGATCGTCGAGCGGGCCGACCGCGAGACCCTGTTCCGTGCACCGCAGCACGAGTACACGCGCACGCTGCTCGCGGCCCTGCCTGGATCGAAGATCGAGACCGACGCCGAGCAGAGCGAGCGGGATGCCGATGAGGAGGCCGAAGATGAGTGAGATCGCCGTCCTCGATGCGCGCGACGTGGTGGTGCGCTACCCCGGCCACCCGCCGGTGGTCGCCGTCGACACCGTCTCGCTGAGCGTCGCCCCGGGTGAGACCGTGGCGCTGGTCGGAGAGTCCGGCAGCGGCAAGTCGAGTCTCGCCCGCGCCGTCGTCGGCATCGAGAAGCTCGCCGGGGGAGAGGTGCTCTTCCGCGACGCACCCGTGACGCCGCTCGGCATCCGCCGCCGCGCCCTCGCTCTCACCGGCATCCAGATGGTGTTCCAGGATCCGTCGACCTCGCTGAACCCGCGCCGCCGTGTGGGAGACCAGATCGCCGACGGCATCGCGACCGCCCGAGCCCGCGGCGCCGAGGGCTCGACCGTGGCGGAATGGCTCGAGCGGGTCGGTCTGCCGACCGAGGTCGCCACGCGCTTCCCGCACCAGTTCTCGGGCGGACAGAAGCAGCGTCTCGCGATCGCCAGGGCGCTCGCCGCGCGGCCGTCGCTGCTCGTCGCCGACGAGCCGATCTCGGCACTCGACGCCTCGACCCAGACGAGCGTGGCCGGGCTCATGCGCGACCTCGTCGCCGAGTCGGGCGCGGGGATGCTGTTCATCTCGCACGACCTCGCCGTGGTGCGGCGCATCGCCGATCGCACATTCGTGATGTTCGCGGGTCGTGTGCTCGAGTCGGGCCCGACCGACCGTGTGTGGTCCGCTCCGCAGCATCCGTACACGCAGGCTCTGCTCGCGGCGATCCCCGAGCCCGACGGCGCAGGGCGCATCCCGGCCGCACCCACCGTGAACGAGCGCGTCGTGTGGTCGGAGGTCCCCCCGGTCCTCCACTGAGCGACCGTCGGCAGCGCCGGTCTCGGCCTTCGGCGACACGGTGTGGGGCGGCCTTCTCGGCGTGGGTCACAGCATCGAGGCCCGGGACTCCGCCCAGGGGGGTGTTCTCCGCCCGTCGCGGTGCCCGCCCGTCGCGGTGCCTGCGCGGGTGCGGGGGTGCGCGTCGCGGTACCGCGGTCAGCGCGTGATGAGGCTGTAGGGCACGGAGTGGTGTGCCCCGGGTTCGGGTGAGGATCGACTCGTGAGGATGTCGAGGATGGTCTCCGCAGCCTTCTCGACGCCGTGATCGACGGTCGAGAACGCCGGGATGTGGAAGCGTCCTTCGTCGATGTCGTCGAAGCCCATGACCCGCACCCGATCGGGCACCGAGACGCCGTGGCTGCCCAGCGTGTAGAGGGCCCCGAGCGCGAGGCTGTCGCTGAAGCAGAAGAGCGCGTCGAACTCGGCCCCGGATGCCAGCAGGCGCTGCACCGAGATCGATCCCTCGGCGCGGTCGAACGTCTCGACGACCGCGTACAGCGACGGATCGGGGTCGATGCCGGCGGCGGCCAGCGCACGGAGATAGCCCTCGAACCGCAGACGTGAGGTGGCGCTCGGACCCGATTCCTGCACTCCCACCGCGGCGATGCGGCGACGTCCGTGTGCGATCAGATGGGTCGTCGCCGCCGCGGCGGCCGAGACGTTGTCGATGCCGACGTGGTGCGCGCTCGGACCGACGAGGCTCTCGGCCTGCTCGCCGATCAGCACCAGCGGGGGAGTGGCCGGGCGAGCCGCGATGTCGGCGGCTGTCAGCAGGAGGGGGCTCATCACGATGCCGTCGAGGGCGGGGAACCCCTGGCCGGCCATCATCGCCAGCTCGGTCTCGCGGTCGCCGTTGGTCTGCGCGATGAGCACGGTCAGCGAGCGGGTCTGCGCGACGCGGACGAACGAGGAGGCGAACTCGGCGAAGTACGGTTCGCGCAGGTCGGGCAGTACGAGGGCGATCAGCCCGCTGCGACCGTTGCGCAGCTGTCGAGCCGCGAGATTGGGGCGGTAGCCGAGCTCGTCGATCGCCGTGAGGATGCGCTGTCGCACCTCGGCGCTCACCCAGCCCGTGCCGTTCACGACGTTGGACACCGACTTGGCGCTGACCCCGACACGCGCCGCGACGTCGGCGAGGGTCACGCGCGCCATGGGGCTCCTTCGGTCGGGTCGGGTCGAGCGCCGGCGGGACGGTGCAGGATGCTCGATCCGACTCTAGCGTTTGACCGTAGTTCAACGTGGAACTATCGTGTAGTCCTCCGACGAAGACCCGTTCGACGACGAATGGCCGGCGGGAGCCGACCGGAAGAGGGAGCCGTGCACGTGTCACTGCGAGACGCCCGATCAAGGATCGATTCCATCCAGGCGAGCCGAGCGGAGACCGCCCGGCCGCGTCCCCAGCTGGTGCGCGAATCGTTCATCGACCTCGACGGCGAGTGGGGCTTCGCGCACGACGACGCCGACCGCGGCCGCAGCGAGCGCTGGCACGACGGGCGCGAGCTGCCCGACCGCATCCGAGTGCCGTTCCCGCCCGAGTCGCCGGCGTCGGGCATCGGCGAGACGGGCTTCCACCCCGTGGTCTGGTACCGGCGCGTGCTCACCGCGGGCGATCTCGATGCCGCCGGGCACACCGCCGATCGACGGGCCGTCCTGCACTTCGGTGCCGTCGACCACCGCGCCACGGTCTGGGTCGACGGTCAGGTCGTGGGCACGCACGAGGGAGGGCACACGCCCTTCGCGTTCGACATCACCGATGCGCTCGCGCCGTCGGGCGACACCCACACGATCGTGGTGCGCGCCGAAGACGACCCCCACGATCTCGCCCAGCCCCGCGGCAAGCAGGACTGGCACGAAGACCCACATGCCATCTGGTACCACCGCACGACCGGCATCTGGCAGACCGTGTGGCTCGAATCGGTGTCTCCCCAGCACGTGACCGCGCTCACCTGGACCAGCGACCTGACCGCAGGGACCGTGACGGCCGAGGTGGCGCTCAGCCGACGCGCCGACAGCGTCGTGCACGTCCGCATCGCCCACGAGGGGCGACCGCTCGGAACCGCCAGCGTGACCGCGGGCGACACGAGCACGACGCTGACCTTCCCGCTCGCCGGTCAGGCGAACGGCCAGCACTACGAGCACCTGCTCTGGCGGCCGGAGAACCCGGTGCTGCTCGACGCCTGGGTGCGGGTGGAGACGGCGGGGTTCGAGACGGATGCCGTCGCCAGCTACCTCGGACTCCGCTCGGTGGGCTGGAGCGAGGGGGCGCTGCTGCTCAACGAGCGACCGGTCACGCTGCGATCCGTGCTGAGCCAGGGGTACTGGCCAGAATCGCACCTCACGGCGCCCTCTGTCGACGCGCTGCGCCGCGAGGCCGAGCTCATCGCGGCCCTCGGGTTCAACTCCGTGCGGGTGCATCAGAAGATCGAGGACGAGCGCTTCCTCTACTGGGCAGATCGGCTCGGACTGCTCGTCTGGGGCGAGATGCCGGCGACGTACACGTTCAGCGCCGAGTCCGTGCGGCGCACCACGGCGGAGTGGATCGAGGCCGTCCTGCGCGACAGGTCCCACCCGAGCATCATCACGTGGGTGCCGCTCAACGAGAGCTGGGGCGTGCAGCACATCGCCTCGCGAGGTGATCAGCGGGCGTTCGCCGAGGGGCTGTATCAGCTGACCAAGGCGCTCGACCCCACGCGTCCCGTCATCTCGAACGACGGGTGGGAGCTGGGCACGTCCGACCTGTGGACCGTCCACGACTACGAGTGGGACGGCCGGGTGCTGGCGGAGCGCTACGACGTCGACGAGACTCGCCTGCGCGAGTACATCGGCGGGATCGGGCCCGCGGGCCGCCGGATCCGTCTCGAGGGGACGGCCGACGCAGGCCAGCCGATCATGCTCACCGAGTTCGGCGGGGTGAAGTGGGCGGCCGATGCGGGGCCGGCGAACTCGTGGGGCTATTCGGAGGCGAGCAGCCCCGAGGACTATCAGCAGAGGCTCTCGGAGATCCTGGGTGCGGTGCAGTCCGGCGTCCGCGACCGTCACGGTCGTCAGGGCGGGCTCGCCGGCTGGTGCTGGACCCAGCTCACCGACACGATGCAGGAGCAGAACGGGCTGCTCACC
>Ga0308156_1001764_pt1 | contig 22692 bp, 20 predicted proteins | sample PhyAR2_FD_201041 | JGI IMG/M metagenome (GOLD analysis project Ga0308156, IMG submission 201041) | Phyllosphere microbial communities from UC Gill Tract Community Farm, Albany, California, United States - DLSL A.R2 | ecosystem: Host-associated > Plants > Phyllosphere > Unclassified | place: USA... | reverse complement strand
CAAGATGTCCTTCGCCGGCATCCGCGACACCCAGACGCGCATCAATCTGATCGCCTGGCTGCGCACGCAGGGCTCGGGCGGCTTCGCCATCCCGGCGCCGGATCCCACCCGTCAGCCTGGCGCGGCCGCGCCGGCCGCCGGCGCGCCTGCGACGGGCGAGGCCCCGGTGACCGAAGGCGCCGCAGCGACCGAAGCGACCGGCACCACCCCGGCCGCCGGCGCCCCCGCCGCGTCTCAGGCGACCCCGGCGGCCCCGCCCGCCGCGACGGCGTCTGCGCCGCCCAACACCTGATCGTTCCGGCGATGAACGACAAAAGGGCGGCCCGACGGGCCGCCCTTCTTCGTTTCGGGCTGAGCGCTCGGCTCAGAGGATCTGCGCGGCCTCGTCGAACGACAGGCGCGGCGAGCGCGCAAACAGGTTCTCGTTCGAGCCATAGCCGAGGTTGAGGATATAGTTCGGCTCGACATGGCTGTCGGGGAAGAATTCGGCCTTCACGCCGGCGGCGTCGAAACCGGACATCGGCCCGACATCCAGGCCCAGGGCGCGGGCGGCGATGGTCAGATAGCCGCCCTGCAGCGAGGCGTTGCGGAAGGCGGTCTCGCGCCGGTCGGCCTCATCGGCAAACCAGGCCTTGGCGCCCGGTGCGTGGGGGAACAGGGCGTCGAGATGGTCGTGGAAGTCCATGTCCTGACCGACGATCACCGTCACCGGGGCCTGCTGCGTCTTGTCGCGATTGCCTTCGCTCATCAGCGGGATCAGGCGGGCCTTGGCCTCGGGCGAGGTGATGAAGACGAAGCGGGCGGGCGATCCGTTGACCGCCGTCGGCCCGAACTTGGTCAGGTCATACAGCTTGCGCAGCAGTTCCGGCGCGACGGGGCGGTCAGTCCAGCCGTTGCGCGTGCGCGCCTCGGTGAACAGTTGCGACAGGGCGGCGTCCGACAGCGGGACGTCGCGTTGATGAGTAGCGTCATAGGCCATGGGGTTGCGTTCCTGATTTAAATAGCAACGAGGACGGGTGCTAATTAGGTCGTTTCGCAACAGCCGCAAGAGCCAATCCTGAAATGCTCGGTTTCGATATCGCGCACTGAGCACAAGCCCTCTGTCGCCAGAGCCTTCTTCGCCCTATCTAGAGGGCATGAAAGATCTGACCCAACTGATGCAGCAGGCCCAGGCGATGCAGCAAAAGCTGCAGGACGCCCAGGCCAGAATGGCCGAAACCACAGCCGAGGGTTCCTCCGGCGGCGGCCTAGTCTCGGTGTCCCTCAAGGGCCCTGGCGAGATTACGGCCATCAAGATCGACGACAGCCTTTTGAGCCCGGGCGAGGGCGAGATCCTGGCCGATCTGATCGTCGCCGCCCATGCCGACGCCAAGCGCAAGCTGGATGAGCAGAACAACGCCCTGATGCGCGAGGCCGCAGGCCCCATGGCCGGGATGAACATTCCCGGAATGCCGAAACTGTTCTGATGGCTGCCTCCGCCGGGCCGGAGATCGAACGGCTGATCTCCCTTCTCGCCAAACTGCCGGGTCTGGGTCCGCGCTCGGCGCGGCGTGCGGCGCTGGCGCTATTGAAGCGGCGCGAGCAGTTGCTGGTGCCGCTGGCGGCGTCGCTGGCCGAGACGGCCGAGAAGGTCGTGTCGTGCTCGGTTTGCGGCGCGCCGGATACGCGCGACCCCTGCGCCATCTGTTCGGATGGAGCGCGTGACAATGGCCTGATCTGCGTGGTCGAGGAGGCCGGCGCCCTGTGGGCGATGGAGCGGTCCGGCGCCTTTCGCGGAAAATATCATGTGCTGGGCGGACTGCTGTCTGCCCTGGACGGCGTCGGACCCGAGCATCTGCGGATCACCGAACTGGTCGGGCGCGTGAGGGGCGGGGGCGTGCGCGAGGTCGTGCTGGCCCTGCCGGCCACGGTCGATGGCCAGACGACCGCCCACTATGTCGCCGAACGGATCGCCGGGCCGGATGTAGAGATCACCTCGCTGGCGCGCGGGGTGCCGGTTGGCGGCGAACTGGACTGGCTGGACGACGGCACCATCGTCCAGGCCCTGCGCGCCCGCCGCCCGGCCTGACCGAGTTAGTTCGAAGGCACCGTCGGGGCGTTGACGTTCGGCGCTTCGCCCGTCGGGGTCGGCACGGCGCGGCCCGTCGAATCCGTTGGCGCTTCGGCGGCGGGCGGCGTCTGGCTGTCGCCCGCGAACGCCTGGGTCTCGGCGGCGGCGGCTTGCGGGCCCGTCTCTGCGTTCTTGGCGTTGAAAGCGCCGTTGGTCACGAACCACAGTCCCAACAGCAGCACCGCAGCGGCGAGCGTCGAAACCGCCAGGATGACGGCGATGCGCGGGTTCTTACGGCCGCTGCGCACCAGTTCGGCGTCGACCGGCCGGCCGTCGTGCACCGCATCGGCGGCGGTGTCGTGTCGGTGGGGCTTTTCCGGGGTCATGGGCGGGTCCTTCGTGCAAATGGCTGAGACACCAACGTCATCGCAACGGCGACGTTCCGGACAAGCGGCGCCGGAAGGGCCCCGCTTCTCATTGAAGGCGACTCCCGTTAGGAACGGAGCATGAACATGCTCGTGCCGATCCTCGCTGTCCTGGCCGCCGCCTTCGCGGGTGGTTTTCTGTGGGCCTATATGGGCTGGCAGAAGACGAGCGGCGCGCTGGCGGCGGCCGAGGCGCGCATCGATCTGGTCGAGGAAAGCCGTGTGACCATGGGCGAACTGCTCAAGGCCCAGGCGGCGCAGTCGGCACAGGTCGTGGCGGATCAGATGGTCAGTCGCGCGACCGAGACCTTCCGCGCTCAGGACCAGCTGGCGCGCGAGCGGATGGCCGCCCAGCTGAAACCTGTCGCCGACACCCTGACCAAGTTCCAGGAGCATGTCGCCGCGTTGGAGAAGACGCGCTCCGAAGAGACCGGGGGCCTGCGCGAGCAACTGGCCCAACTGATGACGGCCTCGTCCGCCACGCGCGACGAGGCGCGCAAACTCACCGAGGCCCTGCGCGGAAATACGGGCCGTCGCGGCCGTTGGGGCGAGCAGACCTGCCGCAACGTACTGGAGGCCGCCGGCATGGCGGGTCGGTTCGACTTCACCGAACAGACGTCCAGCGCCGACGACGAGGGGCGCCAGAACCGGCCCGACTTCATCGTCCGCCTGCCCGGCGGCGGCATGTTCGTGATCGACGCCAAGGTCCCACTGGCCTTCGACGACGGGGAGGGCGACGAAGAGGCGCGCGCCCGCTCGGTCGGCCTGCGCACCGCCGCCAGCCTTAAGACCCATGTGCGCCAACTGTCGTCCAAGGCCTATCAAGACCAGTTCAAGCCCAGCCCCGATTTCGTCGTCCTGTTCGTGCCCGGCGATGCGTTCCTGGTCACGGCGCTGGACCATGAGCCGGACCTGATGACACAGGCGATGGCCTCGCGCGTCGTCATCGTCACGCCTTCGACCCTGTTCGCCCTGTGCAAGGCCGTCGCCTATGGCTGGCGCGCGGAAGAGCAGGCGGCCAACGCCGATAAGGTCGCCGCCCTGGGTCGTGAACTCTACAAGCGGCTGTCGGTCATGGGCGGTCATGCCTCCGCCGTCGGACGGGCGTTGGATACGGCCGTCGGCAAGTATAATCAGTTCGTCGGCTCGCTCGAGAGCCAAGTCATGGTCTCCGCGCGACGGTTCGAGGATCTGCAGGTCGATCACGAGGGCAAGGCCTTGCCGGATCTGACGCCGGTCGAAACCGCGCCCCGCGCCATCGCCCGTCCCGAGCTGATCGCCGCCGCCAAGGTCGAGTAGGGCGTCTTTTCATGGAAAGGGCGCTTGACAGCGCTGAGGTCGTGATGTCAATGTAGCTTGTCAATAGGGCAAGGGGTGTTGACCGATGCGCAAGTGGCGGCCGGTAATCAAGGCTACGGTGATCACGTTCGGCGGCGGCCTGCTGTTCGCCTTCCTCGGCGGCATCGCGGTCGGCTACGCCTCCAGTTCGGGATGGATCGCGCCCGAGATGGGCGAACTGATCGTGACCGCAGTCTTCGCCGCCGCCATCATGGCTGGCGCCCTGTGGATCGGCGCCGAATGGATGCGTGTGATCGACGAGGCTGCGCGGGAGGCGCACAAGGCGGCCTGGTACTGGGGCGGCACGGCCGGCATGTGCGTGAGCGGCGTCGGCCTGATCCTGTCCTCGGCCGGGCCGTGGCGCGACATCATCGCGCGCGAGATCGGCTCGGGCGGCTCGCCCATCGACTATGTCTCCGCCGGCGCCGCCTTGATGATCGCCCCCATGCTGATCGGCTACACCGTTGTCTGGGTGTGGTGGTGGCTGGCGCGGATGCGGGGCTGAGCCATGAACAATCGTCTCAAGGTCCTGCGCGCCGAGCGCGACTGGAGCCAGGCGCAGCTGGCCGAACATCTGGGCGTGTCGCGCCAGACCGTGAACGCCCTGGAGACCGGCCGTTACGACCCCTCCCTGCCGCTGGCCTTCAAGATCGCCCGCGTCTTCGGCCAACCCATCGAATCCATCTTTTTAGACGACAAAGCGTGAACTCATGACCTTTACAGCCCATCTCAAATCTTCCGTCTCCACCCTGTTGCGGGGTGCGGTCGGCGTCGCCGGCGGCGTGGCGCTGTTCGCCGCCATCGCCGGCGCGCCGGCCGACGCCCTGGCCCAGACCGCCGCGCCTGCTGCGCCCGCGCCGATCCAGGGCGAAGGCCCCGCCCTGTGGGTGGTCAAGGATGCGGACTCGACGCTGTATCTGTTCGGCTCGGTCCATGTGCTTCGCCCGACGACCGGATGGGCCAGTCCCCGCGTCGAGGCCGCCTTCGACAGCGCCTCGGACATCTGGTTCGAGATCAGCAATCCAGATGACCAGGCCGCCATCATGCCGCTGATCCAGCAGCACGGTCTGTCGCCCGAGACGCCCCTGTCCAGCCGTCTGACGCCGGAAGAAAACGCCGAACTGGACGCGGCCGCCCAGGCCATGGGCGCCTCCGCCGCCCAACTTCAGCCGATGAAGCCTTGGCTGGCGGCGCTCAGCCTGTCGGTCGCGCCGCTGATCAAGGCCGGCTACGACCCCAAGTCCGGCGTCGAATTGGTGCTGAAGGCGCGGGCCGAGGCGGCGGGCAAGCCGATCCACGGCTTTGAGACCATCGACAAACAGATCGGCATCCTGGCCGGCCTGCCCGACGACGTCCAACTGGTCTTCCTGCGCGAGACGCTGAAGGACTACGAGAACGCCGCCACCAAGCTGGATGAAATGGTCGAGGCTTGGGCCCGGGGCGACGTCGCGACGTTGGACCGCGTCACGATCAAGGAAATGAAGGACGCCTCGCCGGCCCTCTATCAGTCTGTTCTGGTGGATCGGAACACCGACTGGGCCAACCAGATCCAGACCCTGCTTGAAGGCTCCGGCACCGCCTTCATCGCCGTCGGCGCCGCCCACCTGACCGGCGACGACAGCGTCCAGGCCATCCTGCAAAAGCGCGGCGTCACCGTCGAAGCGGCGCAATAACCTCTGCCTTGAGCGCGGCCGTTGCGGCGGCTAAGACAATCAACGCCGGAGCGCGCAGACGCCGCTTCGGCGTTTTTTCTGTGCGGGTGTAGTTCAGAGGTAGAACGTCAGCTTCCCAAGCTGAATGTCAGGGGTTCGATTCCCCTCACCCGCTCCAGTCCCGATCCTTGACGCGTTGCCGCGTGGGCCACGAAGCGGCGCCATAGCCCGCGGCCACTCTATTTGGTGTGCCATTGTGACACAGTGCGCTAGCAGTGGTTGTCCCACGATAGTACGCTAGGGACGCGCGTGATCATCGCCGATACACCCTGGCGAACGTCGGCGCCCGAGCAGCGCCCAACACGATGACGAAGTTCGTCGAACGCCACACCCTTGCGGCGGCCTGACGCACAACGTCGTTCAGCAAACGCATTGCATACCGCTGCTCTTCGGCGTAAAGCGGCCACCGTTAACTGATTGTTAACCAAAGCCTGCCCGTCGCCGAACGTCTCGATTCGGAGTGGCACGGCTTTTGGAAGGGGTGGGACGAACCGTCGGGGTGACGGGCCGTCCTAGGGTCGGAAACGGGATTGGGGCAATGCAAAATTCGTCAAGGCTATTACGTCCGCTGGTCAGTCGTTTGAGCGGCGCCGTTGCGCTGGTCGTCATCGGCATCGCGTCGCCGGCCCTGGCCAAGCCCGTCGCCGACAACCTCGACGTGGGCCGGACGCTGAATGTCAACGTCGTCGGCCAGATCGTGCCACGGTGTGAGATTCAAGGCGGCGGAGATATTGATTTCGGCGAGTTGACGGGCGGCGAACGCGCCACCGCGCTCTTCGGTCTGAACTGCAACGTGCCATTCGACCTGGGCGTGACCTCGGCGCGGGGTGGTCTGGCCCACGTCAGCAAGCCGCAGGGCGAAGGACCATTCGCGGGCGTGCTGCCCTATGATGTCACCTTGACCGTTCCGACGCTTCGGCCCGAACCGCGCACGGTGCAGGCCAACTTCAGCAGCGCCGACCATATGGGAATGCTGAGCAGCGGGGACGGGATCGCAGCCGGCGGCGGCAAGATCGAGTTCCGCACGAGGCAACCGGCCGGAGCAGGTCTTCTGGCAGGTCAATATACCGAAACCCTGACGGTGACGGTAACGCCTCGCGTCTGAACGTTTAAGTTCAAGTTAATAGCGCATACGGAATAGATTCCGCGCTTGCTTCAAGAAGAAGCAGGCGCATTTTTGCTTTGGTTGAGCAGAACGAAGATTTCGTGCGCCACGCGAATACACAAAAAATCGTAGCTAACGGCGTTTTTTATTGTTGACCGTTTATTAATGGAAGATTAACTGGACGAGATCGGACGGGGAGGGACTGCCGCCTCGATCGACTATTTTTCGCGAAATCATTCGCTTGGAGAGACAGAAATGAAGAAGTTCGCTTCCCTGATGGCCGGCGCCGCCGCGCTCGCCATGATCGCCGCCCCCGCAATGGCCGACACCGTCTATCATGCTTCTGCCACGGCTGGCGTGACCGCCGGTCCGACCATCAGCCTGCCTGGTGTCGGTGGTGCCTATCTGATCCCAAACGCGACGATCAATGAAACGTCTGAGCCTCTGGCAGCCCCGTATCTGGCTGGCTTGCAGGCGTTGAACATCCATACGAACTCGAACCAGAACGTGTCGATGATCCTGATCCAAGGCAGCTCGGCCGCGAATAACGGCACGGCGTCGGACAACGACGGCGCGACCTTCACCCTTAAGGGCGCTGTGTCGACGGACTGCGCCTATTACACCGGCAACGCCTCGACCACGATCGACTTTGGCACCATCGGCATCTACGCTTCGGACGATACCGGCCCGGCCAACGCGTTTGACATGACCGCTCCGGCCAACGTCACCATCGACACCAACCTGGCCGGCTGCAACACCTCGAACACCGTCACCGTGTCCAAGAACGACATCCGCGGCTTGGTGAACAACTCGGGCGCCGGCTACGACTCCAACGTCTTCCAAGCTGAGCTGCCTTATTCGGTCACCGGCACCTACACCGCCGGCGCCGTCGGCTCCACGGCCGCCGCGACGAGCGGCAACTACATCAACCTGGCCGCCAACGCCAACTCCACCAGCGCCAGCCACGGCGCCTGGAAGTCGGCCATGGCCTTGAACGTGAACATCCCCGTTCCGTCCAAGTCGCTGCTCGCCGGCGACTATGAAGGCCAGCTGACCGTCAACATCCAGGCCTTCTGATCTTCAGAACGACTTGAGATCCAAGGGCGTCGACACAGTGTCGGCGCCCGCTTCTCGTTAAAGGGAGAACTACTGTGAAGCTTCAAACTCTTCTCGCCGGCGTCGCCGCCCTTGCTCTGACCGCCGCTCCGGCTCTGGCCGGCAACCCGATCTATCAGGGCTCGGCCAGCGGCCCGTATGACGCCAACGGCAATGCGCAAAGCGCCATCGGCACCTACACCGGCACGGCCCAGCTGAACCTGGCTCAAAACTACGTCAACGGCCCGAACAACCAGGGCGACGTTTCGCTGCTGTTGATCACGGGCGGCGCCGCCAACAACAACGGCACGGCGTCGAACAACGACGGCGCGACCTTCACCCTCAAGGGTGCTGTGTCGACGGACTGCGCCTACTACACCGGCAACGCCTCGACCACGATCGACTTCGGCACCATCGGCATCTACGCCTCGGACGACACCGGCCCGGCCAATGCCTTTGACATGACCGCTCCGGCCAACGTCACCATCGACACCAACCTGGCCGGCTGCAACACGTCCAACACCGTCACCGTGTCCAAGAACGACATCCGCGGCTTGGTGAACAACTCGGGCGCCGGTTACGACTCCAACGTCTTCCAAGCTGAGCTGCCTTATTCGGTCACCGGCACCTACACCGCCGGCGCCGTCGGCTCCACGGCCGCCGCGACGAGCGGCAACTACATCAACCTGGCCGCCAACGCCAACTCCACCAGCGCCAGCCACGGCGCCTGGAAGTCGGCCCTGGCCTTGAACGTGAACATCCCCGTTCCGTCCAAGTCGCTGCTCGCCGGCGACTATGAAGGCCAACTGACCGTCAACATCCAAGCCTTCTGATCTTCAGAACGACTTGAGAAACGGCGACAGGGGGGTCTGCATGTCCCCCCTGTTTGCGTTTCAGTCACCATTGTTACGCCATGCTTAAGTGAAGCTGGCGCGACGCTTGCAGCAGCCTGGGCGCGGCGGCTCGCGACGGGAATCTCAAGCCGGCGTCAGACCGGTGTTCGGGGGAAGTAACACAATGTCTTCATCGTTCAGCCTTCGCAGGGGCCGGTCTGTCGCCTTGGCGATCGGCGTGTTTGCAGTTGCGCTCGTGATCATGGCTGTCGCCGGCGCGGCATGGGCCATGCGCGTGTCGCCGATGGTGTCTGAACTGACCACGACCGGCGCCGGATCGGCCGCCCGGATCGAGGTCGGCAATGTCGGATCCGTCGCCTTGCCGTTCGAGACGCGCATCACGCGCATGGATATCGACGCCAACGGCAATGTGACCGAGACGGACGCCGACGACGACTTCCTGGTCTTCCCGCCGCAAGGGCTGGTGCCCGTCAATGGTCGTCAGGTGGTTCGGGTCCAGTGGGTCGGTGATCCCAAGATCGAGACGTCGCATGCCTACTACCTTTGGGTCCGCCAGTTGCCGGTCGCCACCGACCCCACCGCCACGCCCGAGAGCGGCGGCGCGGTGTCGGTCCAGGTCCTCTATACGATGAAGGCGCTGATCGTCGTGGCGCCGCCCGGCGCCGAGCCGAAGGTCGAGGTCGTCTCGGTGACGCCCGCCTTGGTCAGCCCGCCGGCGCCCGAGATCGATCCCACCCTCACGAATGGTCAGGCCGCACCGCCGCCGCCTGCGGAACCCGGTATCGAGATCGTCGTGTCCAACACCGGCAAACGCTATGCCTTGATGAGCGGCGCCACCTGGATCGTTGAAGGCACCGATACCGCCGGCCAGCCTTTCCGCCGCGAATACGACAGCGGTGAGATCTCCAAGACCGTCGGCGTCGGCTACCTGGCGCCCGGCGGCGGCAAGAGAACCTTTAAACTGCCCACCGGCACGGCGCTGGATCCCGCCAAGCCCGTCACGTTGAAGTTCGGACGATGAGAGCGCTGGGGGGCGTCTCGGTTCTTGCACTGGCCTGGGGGCTGGCGTGCGTTCCGGAATCATCGGCGTTGGCCGCCATTAGGGCGGCTAGCGTGGCCTACGAACAGGCGGCAGAGGATGCTACGGCGGCTCTTAACCGAGCCAGTCTGGCGGCTAACGAAGCCGCCGCCTCCGGCGCTCAAGCCATGCAGGCGCCGGCCCAGCCCGCGCCCGCCCCAACGGTAGCCGGACCTACGCCCGAGGCGCCGGCTGCGGTCGAGCAAACGCCGACGACTGCTACTGCGCCTGCCGCACCGCGCGAACGTCGCGACATCAACCCCTACGATCGCGACATCCCGATGACGGTGCCGCTGAACTTCAACAGCCGCGTGCTGGGTGAACTTCCGGTCGTGTTGACGCGTGACGACCGCTTCATTGTCGACACGGCGGGCTTCAAGACGCTGATCGATCCCCTGCTAACCCCGGAAGCCCAAACCGAGCTCGCGACGCGGCTGCAAGGCATCACGTCGTTTGCGCCGGAGGAGATCAACGACACCGGCATTCAGCTGGACTATGACCCGGAACAGTTGGCCGTTCTGGTCCTGCGCATCGATCCGACGAAGCGGACGGTCGAGTCGCTGTTTCGCGGCGGTAAGCCGGAAACGCCGGGCCTGCCTCCCGAACCTTTCAGCGCATATCTGAACAGCAACGTCTCGATCCAGCGTCGGGAATCGACCGGCGATGTCAGTAAGCCCAGCGTCTTCTTGAACGGCGCCATTCGCTACAAGCGCCTGGTGTTCGAAGCCGACGTTCAGGGCCGCGAGGATCTGTTCACCGGCGAATACAATGTCGAGCGTCGCTACGCCCGGTTCGTCTTTGATCAGCCCGAAGACTATCGCCGTTGGTATCTCGGCGATCTGGAACCCGAAATCCGCGGTCGTCAGGGCTTCTCGCAGCTCGGCGGGGTCGGCGTGTCGCGCCAGCGCCAACGCTTCGATTCCTTCCGCAACAATGTCCTGGCCGGTGGCCGTCAGCTGGTGCTGCAGGAAGCCTCGACGATCCGTGTGCTGAGAAACGGCGTCTTCGTGCGCGAGTTTCGCCTTGATCCTGGTCAGTACGACCTGACCAACCTGCCGCTGGAAACCGGCTCAAACGATATCCAGCTGGAGATCCAGAACGACTCGGGCCGCGCCGAAACCGTCGCCTACAGCGCCTATCTGGACGCCATCGAGCTTGAACCCGGCGACTACGAATACGGCGCCTATTTCGGCGCCATCAACAACGGCATCTTCGGATCGCCCGACTATTCCGAAGGCGAACTGGCCTTCACCGGCTTCTGGCGCAAGGCGTTCGAGAACCGACCTGCTGTGGGCATCGGCTTCCAGGCGTCGCAGGACGCCCAGACCTTGTCGGGCCAGAGCCAGTTGATCCTTCGCAACGGCGCGCGCGTTCGCCTGGACGCCGCCGCCAGCAACGGCGATCCCGGCGTCGGCTACGCGTTTGCGCTGGGTTACGACCACGTCGTCGATCTGGGCGAGACCTTCGATAGCTGGACCGTCGTCGCCGACTTCACCTCGGAAGACTTCTCCTCCATCGGCAATCCGACCGGCCAGAACCCGACGTCGTGGGTGTTTTCGGGCGGCTATTCGCACCAGTTCTCGCAGGACTGGCTGGCGAACGTCAGCGCCTCCTATCGGATGAGCCGCAGCGATCTGATCGACGATTCCTATTCGATCAACGCGACCTCCACCTACCGGTTCGCGCCGGAATGGAGCGCGCAGGTCGGCCTGGAGTACTCCGACTTCGGTGCCAGCTTCGGCGGCTTCCAGTCCGGCGGCTTCGGCGCGACCTTCGCCCTGATCTGGCAGCCGCGTTACGATCGCCGTGTTGAAGGTCGCTATAACTCGGCCCGCAACAGCGGCAGCGTGCGGGCGCAACAGTCCAGCGAGAACCGCGTCGGTTCCTTCGGCTATTCGCTGGCCTCCACTTATGATGATGGTCCCGCGACCGTTTCGGGCCAGGTCGATTATGTCGGCAACCGCTTTGACGCCAGCCTGAGCCATACGGCGTTCGGGCGGGACTTCTCGAATATCACGCAAGAGCAGATCACGAACCTGCGGTTCGGATCGTCGATCTCGACGACGGGTGGCAAGGTCGCTGTCGGCCGCAACATCTACGACAGCTTCGCCATAGTGTATCCGCACAAAAGCATCGACGATCATCCCGTCATCGTCGGCGACAGCTTCGAAGGCGGTCGCTACACGGGTCGCAGCGGCCTTTTGGGCGGTGCCGTGGCCAATAATCTGACGGCCTATGTGAACCAGTCGGTGCGCTATGACGTGCTCGACGCGCCCTTGGGCTACAATATCGGCGACGGCATTGCGCGTGTCCGTCCGACCTATAAGAGCGGCTACGCCATCCAGGTCGGCAGCGCCAAGTTCGTCAGCGCGCTGGGCCGTCTGGTCGGGAATCAGAACCGTCCTGTGTCGCTGATCTCGGGTCGTGTGACGCCGCTTGATGATGCGAACGCGCAGCCCGAACTCTTCTTCACTAACTCGGTCGGACGGTTTGCGGTGCAGAGCCTGGAGCCGGGCAAGCGCTATCGCGTCGAACTGTTTTCCACGCCGGCGCTCGGGTTCGAGTTTACCGTTCCCGCGGACAACGAAGGTCTGCTCGATCTCGAGACCATTACCGTTCTGCTCGACGTGCCCGAAGCCTGAGCCCAAGACTTAGCCGAGGAGGCTGAAATGTCCCGTAATCTTACATCCGCCCTGCTCCTGGCCGCTGCTGCTGCGACCGCGACCTTGATGGCGGCCGCGCCTAGCGAAGCCGCGCCGGGTTGTCAGCTGGTGATCGAATCCGGCGCCGACCAATGGATGATGCGCTACGAGCCGTTTGATCAGGACGTAGCCGTTCAGGAATTCGATGTCGCCGTGGTGAACCAGGGCGACGGACCCTGCACCGCCGTCAGCCGCGTCGAACTGCGCGGCGAGCCGTTTGGTCTGGTCAACGAAGCCGGCGCCCAGCGCATGGCCTACGCCCTGATCGACGAGCGAGGCGGCGCGGATGTCACCCCGCGCGCGGGCCAGAGCGCGCGCCGCATCGGGGTGCGGCCGCTGAACTTGGCGGCCGGCGAGCGTGGTCTGATGCGCTTCTCCTTCACCGCCGCCCCGGCTGAAACCTTGTCGGCGGGCCTCTATTCCCAGAACGCCTTCATCAATCTGGAAACACCGGACGGTCGACCGCTGGCGGAAAAGCCCGTCACGCTTAGTCTCCAGGTGCCGTCGGCCGCCGTCATGGGTCTGAAGGGCGAGTTTCGTCGCAACGGTGGCACGCCGACGATCGACCTGGGGGAACTGACCCAAGGCGTTCGGCAACTGCGCACGACCCTCTATGTTCTGAGCACGGCCGGATACAGCGTCTCGGTGGCGTCGCAGAACCAGGGCCGCCTGCGTCAGGGCGCAAGCGAATGGTATGTGCCCTATGGTCTGGTTCTGGGCGATCGCGACATGGACCTGTCGCGTGGCGGTCGGGTCGATGTGGTGTCGCGTCGCGCGCGACTGGACGACTATCCGCTGACGATCAGCGTCGGCAGCACGACCGGCAAGCGCGCCGGCGACTATTCCGATATCCTGACCTTCACGGTCGCCGCGCTATAAGCGTCAGCGCCAAACAAAAAGAGGCGGAGACGTCGCGCGTCTCCGCCTCTTTTTTAACTGGGATGGATATGGGCGGCGATCAGATTGGCTGAATCGTCAGGGCCAGGATCAGCGGCTGTTCCAGTTCGACGTCGTCGAACCGATAGGACACAGAACGAATCGTCGCGATGCTGGAGCGGCGCAGGGTCTGCATGCCGGACTTGTCCAGATCGAACGTTCGGTCGCCGTAGAACATCACCGCCTTTTCGGTCAGCGACAACGGGCGATACTGGGCGGAGACGGTGAAGCCGCCGGGGCTGTTGCAGGCCTCGACCACCTCTCCAGAGCGACCGGCGGCCGCCAGGACGGGCGAGGTGGGCTTGACCCAACAGGCGACAGGCACGGTGGCGCGAAGGCGATAGGTGCCGCCTGCGGTCGGCCCGGCGAAGGCGGGAGCGGCGGCGGCGACCAGGCCGAGCCCGAGCGTGGCGGCGGCGAGAGCGCGAAGGATACCTTGGGTCATCTGCGGTTCCGATCTGCACATTGCAGAGGAACACTAGATCGCCGCCCGTTAAGGTCACGCGAGCGAACACGCCTAACGCGGCTTAACCGTGATCGCCTACGTTAATGCGTCGGAAAGCATGATTATATGCGCGGGAATACTAAAACAAGTTTGTCCTGATCTCTGTTTCAGCTCACCCGCGCCGAACTTAGGCGGTCTGTTCGATGACTGCGCGCGCTTCATTCTCGCGGGCATAGCGCTGGGCGATGATGGTGCAGGCGAACAGCTGGATTTGGTGGAATAGCATGATCGGCAGGACGATCAGGGGCACGGCGTGACCGGCGAAAAGGATGCCGGCCATAGGGATGCCGGTGGCCATGCTCTTCTTGGAGCCGCAGAACAGGATGACGATCCGGTCGGACCGGTCGAACTTCAGCGCTCGCCCGGCGAAAAGGGTCAGGGTCAGGACGATGGCCAGCAGGGCGATGTTCAGGCCGATGACCTTGGCCAGATCCAGCGGCGCGACCTGGGACCAGACGCCGGCGACGACGCCCTCGCTGAAGGCGGCGTAGACGATCAGCAGGATGGAGCCGCGGTCCACCAGGCCGGTCAATTTGGCGTGGCGGGTCAGCCAGTCCTTCAGCAGGGGGCGGCACAGCTGGCCCACGGCGAAGGGGGCCAGGATCTGCAGACCGATGTCGAAAATCGACTGTAGATGGATGCCGCCATTGGCGCCGCCGATCAGGAGGGCGACCAGCAGCGGCGTCACGATCACGCCCAGCAGGTTCGACAGGCTGGCGCTGGTCAGGGCGCCCGCGACATTGCCGCCGGCGATGGAAGTGAAGGCGATGGACGACTGCACCGTGGACGGCAGCAGGCACAGATAAAGCATCCCGGTCAGCAGATCGGGCTGAAGCGACCCCCGCATCAGAAAGACCAGGCCCAGCCCCAGCAGGGGAAACAGCAGGAAGGTCGACAGGAAGACCGTGCCCTGAAGCCGCCAGTGCAGCAGCCCCGCGCCGATGGCCGCCGGCGACATCCGCGCGCCATACAGGAAGAACAGCAGGGCGATGGCGGCCTTGACCACCCCGTCCATGACGACGGCCGCCTGTCCGCTGGCGGGAAACAGCGCCGCCAGGATCACCATGCCGATCAGGGCCAGCAGATAGCCGTCGATCGGCAGGCGGGACAGGAAACGAGGCATGGACGGCTCAGGCGGCGGCGGGCTGACGGACAGATAGGCGCATCGGCCCGCGCATTGAACCCGCGTCTTCAGGCCCCGGCGCGGTTCTTGACCAGATCGTCCACGACCGACGGGTCCGCCAGGGTCGAGGTGTCGCCCAGCGCGCCGATCTCGTTCTCGGCGATCTTGCGCAGGATGCGCCGCATGATCTTGCCCGACCGGGTCTTGGGCAGACCCGGCGCCCACTGGATGACATCGGGGGCGGCGATGGGGCCGATCTCGTGACGGACGTGAGCGACCAGCGCCTTTCTCAGATCCTCGGTCGCCTCGACCCCGTTGTTCAGGGTGACATAGGCGTAGATGCCCTGGCCCTTGATGTCGTGGGGATAGCCGACGACCGCCGCCTCGGCGACATCGTCGTGCAGAACGAGCGCGCTCTCGACCTCGGCCGTGCCCATCCGGTGGCCGGACACATTGATGACGTCGTCCACCCGGCCGGTGATCCAGTAATAACCGTCCTCGTCCCGACGGCAGCCGTCGCCGGTGAAGTACCGGCCCGGATAGGTCGAGAAATAGGTGTCGAAGAAGCGCTGGTCGTCGCCATAGACCGTGCGCATCTGGCCCGGCCAGCTGTCTGTGATGCACAGATTGCCGGACGCCGCGCCCTCCAGCGGCTGGCCCTCGGCGTCCACGATCTGAAGCTCGACGCCGGGTAGCGGCAGGGTCGCCGATCCGGGCTTAAGGTCGGTGGCGCCGGGCAGGGGGGTGATCAGATGGCCGCCCGTCTCGGTCTGCCACCAAGTGTCCACGATGGGGCAACGGCCGTCGCCAACCACCTCGTGATACCAGCGCCAGGCCTCGGGATTGATCGGTTCGCCCACCGTGCCGAGCAGACGCAGCGAGGCGCGCGATGAGGCCTTCACCGGCGCATCGCCCTCGCGCATCAGGGCGCGCAGGGCAGTGGGTGCCGTGTAGAAGATCTCGACCTTGTGCTTGTCCACCACCTGCCAGAAGCGGCCGGCGTCGGGATAGTTGGGCACGCCCTCGAACATCAGGGTCGTCGCCGCATTCGCGAGCGGGCCATAGACCATATAGGAGTGGCCCGTGACCCAGCCCACGTCGGCGGTGCACCAGAAAACCTCGCCGGGGCGATAGTCGAAGACGATCTCGTGCGTCCAGGCGGCCCAGAACAGATAGCCTCCCGTGGTGTGCAGCACGCCCTTGGGCTTACCCGTCGAGCCGGAGGTATAGAGGATGAACAGCGGATCCTCGGCGTTCATCGGCTCGGGCGGGCAGTCGGTGTAGGCCTTGGCGGCCTCCAGCCCATAGTCGAAGTCGCGGCCCTCGATCATCGGCACGTCGGCGCCGGTGCGGCGGATGACCAGGACGGTGTCGACCTTCACCTTCGTCAGGGCCTCGTCGACATTGGCCTTCAACGGAATGTGCTTGCCGCCGCGCAGGCCCTCGTCGGCGGTGATGACCAGGTTGGAGCCGCAGTCCTCGATCCGGCCGCACAGGCTGTCGGGCGAGAAGCCGCCGAAGACGACCGAATGCACCGCGCCGATCCGCGCGCAGGCCAGCATGGCGTAGGCGGCCTCGGGGATCATGGGCAGATACAGAGTGATCCGATCGCCCTTTTTGGCCCCATGCGCCTTCAGCACATTGGCCATGCGGCACACCTCGGCGTGCAGTTCGCCGAAGGTGATATGGCGACTGTCGGCGGGATCGTCGCCTTCCCAGATGATCGCCGTCTCGTCCTTGCGGTGGGGCAGGTGACGGTCGATGCAGTTGGCCGAGACGTTCAGGACGCCGTCCTCGAACCAACGAATACGGAAGTCTTCCTTCTTGAAGGAGACGTCTTTGATCCGGGTCGGCGGCGTGATCCAGTCCAGACGTCTGGCCTGTTCGGCCCAGAAGGCGTCCGGCGTCTCGCGCGCGGCGATCCGCGCCGCCTCGTACGTTTCCCGGTCCATGTGGGCCTTGTCGGCCCAGTCGGCAGGGACGGGATAGAGGGCGGGATCAGGCACGCGAGACGTCTCCGGCATCAAATCAGAATCCGTATTTGGCGAACAGGATCAAACGGGTCATGTCGCCGCTGGCACCGGTTTCGATCTCGCGGTCCGCGAACATCAGCTCGGCCCCGACATCAAACGCCGTAACCGGCGACCAGATCAAGTTGGCGTGGAGGCTCTGGGCTGAACGGTTGGCGGCCAGGCCCGTGAAGGCCAGGTCGTTGTCCACCTTCTGCGCGGACCAGATCAGGCTGGAACGCCAGCCGGGCGCCCAGACGTGACGATAGGCGGCGAAGCCGGCGACCACGCCGATCGCGTCCAGATCGCCCGAGCCGTTCAGCACCGCGTCGTTGGAGAAGTTCAGACCGACATAGCGGCCGATGCCCTCGCCGCCCGTCACCATCAGGCGCAGATCGTCCTTGGCGCCGACCTTTATCTTGGTCGAGGCCGACAGCCCCCAGCCGGTCGCAGTGGAATCGATGTTGCTGGCCGGGCTCTGGTATTTCAGCTGGCGCAGCAGGCCCGCGATCTGGAAATCGCCCCAGGGCTTGGACACCGCATAGCGGGCGGTGAAGTCCGGGATGCTGTTGTCGTCAGCCACGATGCGGGCGCCGCCGCCGAACGGGGTCACGGTCGTCTCGGGGTTCTCGACCGAGACCGAGAAGGGCCCGCGGGTGTAGCGAACCTGGACCTGACGGGCGAAGACGGTGCCTTCCGCCGCGCCGATGAAGTCGGCGGATTCAGGCAGGACGGCGGTGTTCTGGAAGTTGGTCCATTCCTGGCCGATCAGCCAGTTGTCGATGGTGATGAAGGCGCGACGCAGGGCCGGGTTGGCCGGGCTGGTTGTGCGCTGGTCGCCGGCGCCGGGCAGGGTCTGGAAGTCCATCTCCATCCGGGTGCCGATCTTGTGGCCGCCGACCATGCCGTCGGTGGTCAGCCAGAACCGGGTCTGGCGGGCGTTGAAGTCGGTCGCCGTATCCTCATCCGCGCCGCCGATGGGGATGGAGCCGGGAATGTGGAATTCACGCAGCGCGTCGCCGTTGACCGGATCGCCCCCGGAATAGCGGCTGGCGTAGGCGTCGACCTTGACGAAGCCGCCGAACTTGACCGTGTGGTCGCCGATGCGGAAGCCCTCGCCGGGCGCCTCCGGCGCCGTCGCCTGCTGAACCGGGGCGGGCGCGGCGGGGCGGGTCTCCAGACGGATGATGTCCTGCTGTTGCGCGGCCTGCTGGGTTCGGGCGGCGACGACCTCGGACTTCAGGGCGTTCAACTGGGCTTCGAGCTGAGCGATGCGCGCCTCGAGCGCGGCCTGGTCCTGGGCCGAGGCCAGGCCGGGCGTCGCCATCAGCGCGACGGCGGCGGCTCCCGCCATCAGGCTTGTCTTGATCATGATGAACCTCCCGCGCCCGTCTCGCGCGGGCGTCCGTTTGACGACCTTTCCGCCTCCGGCCGCGGGGAGCCATTGGCCATTGGTCTAATTTCGACCAAAGTCGAACCGCGCCATGATGGCGACGACGCGGCCGGTCAGACGCCGCGCACGGAAGGAAGCCCATGGATCGCATCGTCGTCGCCGACGACCATCCCCTGTTTCGCGCCGCCCTGCGATCGGCCGTCGACAAGGCGGCGCCGGGCGCGGAGGTGGTGGAATGCGCCAGCCTGGCCGAGGCCCGGGCCGCGATGGTCGCGGGCCCCGTCGATCTGTTGCTGCTGGATCTGAAGCTGTCGGACAGCGAGGGCATGGCGGGCCTCGCCGCCGTGCGGGCCGAACAGCCGACCGTGCCGGTGGCGGTGGTCTCGGCCAGCGAGGATGCGCCGGTGGTGCGCCACGCCCTGGGTCTGGGCGCGGCAGGCTTCATCCCCAAGTCTTCGTCCTTGCCTCAGATGGTCGAGGCGATCGCCGCCATTCTGGCCGGCGACAGCTGGGCGCCGGAAGTGCCCGAGGCCGACGACGATCTGGCCGGTCGCGTGGCCAGCCTGACGCCGTCGCAACTGCGGATTCTCGAAGGGCTGAAGGCCGGACGGCTGAACAAGCAGATCGCCTTCGACCTCGGCGTCTCCGAAGCCACCATCAAGGCGCATCTGACCAGCGTGTTTCGAAAGCTGGGCGTTCACAACCGGACCCAGGCGGTGATCCTGGCCAAGTCGCTGGACCCGGCTTAACTTGACAGGAAGGCCTTCAGCGCCGCCGGCTTGATCGGCTTGGGCAGAAGGACGGCGCCGGCCGCCGTGGCCTGCTCGTTCAGCCCGTCGCGGGTGTCGGCGGTGACCAGGGCGATGCGGCGCACGCCCTGGGGCCTCAGCCAGTCGATGACGGCGAACCCTTCGGGCCCATCGCCCAGATGCAGATCGACCACGGCGGCGTCGAACGGCCCTTGCGCCGCCTTGGCCGCCTCGACGCTGGCGACCAGCGTCGGCCGCGCGCCCCAGCGGGTGAGCAGGGCGTTCAGCGCGTCCAGGATCACCGGCTCATTGTCCACGCACAGCACACGCAGGCCCGCCAGCGGCAGGCGCGTCTCGCGCACCGGCGGGGCCTCGGCGGGCCGGTCGGCCGCGCTGCGCGGCACGGTGATCCGAAAGGTCGTGCCGCGCCCCACACGGGAACTCAGCTCCAGCGGGTGATCGAGCAGGCTGGACAGGCGCCGCACGATGGCCAGACCCAGGCCCGCGCCCGGTTCATCGACCGCGCCCGGCAGACGCACGAACTCGCCGAAGACGGTTTCATGGTCGGTGTCGGGAATGCCGCGCCCGGTGTCGCAGACGAACAGCTGCACCGTTCCGCCCCGCCTATGCGCCCCGACCAGCACCCGGCCGGCATCCGTATAGCGGATGGCGTTAGCCAGCAGATTCTGCAGCATGGAGCGCAGCAGGTCGCGGTCGGACGCGACCCACAGGCGGCTGGGCATCACGGTCAGATCCAGACCCTTGGCCTCGGCCACAGGCGCGAACTCGCGGCGCAGTTCGTCGAACAGCCCGCCCAGCGACAGCCGCGCGACATTGGTCCGCACGCCGCCGGCCTCCAGCTTGGACAGGTTCAGCAGGGCCGTCAGCAGACGGTGGGCGCTGTCGATGGCGCGGTCGGCGTTGACGGCCAGAGTGCGGCTGGTCGCATCCTCAAGCGCTGGCTCCTCCTTCAGGGCGGCGATGAACAGGCGGGCGGCGTGCAGCGGTTGCAGCAGGTCGTGGCTGGCGGCGGCCAGGAACCGGGTCTTGGAGGCCGTGGCGTGCTCGGCCACGCGCCGGGCCTCGTCCAGTCGGGCGGTGCGGTCCGCCACGCGCGCCTCCAGCCGTTCGTTGGCCTCCTCCAGCTCGCGCGCGGCTTGGCGCAGGGCGGTGATGTCTGTGTAGCTGGTGGCGTAGCCGCCGCCGGGGATCGGCGCGCCGGAGGAGCGAAGCACCCGGCCGTCGGGCTGCTGGCGTTCGTGATCGTGGGGGATGCGGCGGCTCAGCGCCTCTAGCCGCCGCTCGACCCAGGCCTCGATGTCGTCCGGGCTCTCGCCGCGCTCAGCGTTCAGGCGATAGATGACGGCGATGGGCAGGCCGACGTGGACGAAGCCGGCCGGCAGGTCGAACATGGCCACGTAGCGCCGGTTCCAGGCGGTGACGCGCAGATCCTCGTCCACCACGATAACGCCCTGGTCGATGTTGTCGAGCGTGGTCTGCAGCAGGTCGCGGTTGAACTGGACGGCCTGGGACGCCTCGTCCAGCATCCGCACCACGTCCTCGGGCGCGCGCCCGACGCCGGCCAGCGCCGCCGCGATGACCCGCCGGGCCGAGGCCGCGCCGATGGCGCCGGCCAGCATCCGCTCGGCGGCGCGCGCCAGGGCCGCGTCGGCGGGGTCCGCGTCGCGCAGCTTGGTGTCGGTCTCATCGCCCCAGGCGGTGAAGGCGCGCTCGGCCCGTTCGTCGCCGATGAAGCGGGCGACCAGGGCGCGCAGATCGCCGACCGAGGCGCCCGACGGCGCGGGCCGGGCCTCCATCCAGTCCGGTCCCAGCCGATCCACGAAGGCGCGGGCCTGAACCCGGTCGATCAGGCGCGGCTGAGCAAAGCGCGACACGCCGACATAGGCCGCCAGGTTCAGCGCCAGGCTGACGAAGACGCCGAGCGCCAGCGGATCCTTTACCCCCAGCATGACGTGCAGGTGCCAAGGCGCGCCGGGCGACAGCTGGGGCAGGGCCAGCATGACGATCCAGACGCCCATGCCGACCGTCATGCCCGCCAGCGCCCCCTGCGCGTGGCCGCCCCGCCAGAGGACCGCGCCGAACAGGGCCGGCGCCAGCTGGGCCATCGCGGCGAAGGACACCAGCCCCATGGCCGCCAGCCCGCGTGACTGGTCCGTCGCCTGATAATAGAGCCAGGCCAGCAGCAGGACCGCGACGATGGCCCCGCGCCGGACCTGAAGAATGATCCCCGCCATGTCTGAGGCGTCGCCGCGCACCCGCCAACGCTCGCGCGCCAAGAACGGCAGGATCAGGCTGTTGGACACCATGGCCGACAGGGCGACGGCCTCGACGATGACCATGGCGGTGGCGGCGGAAAAGCCGCCGACGAAGACCACGGCCGTCAGCAGGGTCTCGCCGCGCTGGAACGGCAGGGCCAGCACCAGCAGGTCCGGATTGACCGAGGGCGCAAACAGGGCGCCGGCCGCCACAAGCGGCAGCACCGCCAGACTGGTGAGCAGCAGATAGAGGGGAAAGATCCACCGCGCCCGCTTCACATCCGACGGCTGACCGCCCTCGACAAAGGCGACGTGGAACTGTCGCGGCAGGCAGAAGATGGCCAAGGTCGACAGCAGGGTGATGGCGGTGAATCGCGGCGTGACCTCGGGCGGCGCGGCCAAGGCGCCCAGGCCCTCGACGATGCGCGGAGGCGAGCCTTCGTTCAGCAGCAAGACCAGGGCGAAGACGGCGACGAACAGCAGGGCGCCCAGCTTGACCATCGACTCCAGCCCGATCGCCTGGATCAGGCCGCGATTGTGCTCGGTCAGGTCAGGACGGCGCGCCCCGAACAGGATGGCGAAGAAGGCCAGGACGCCGGCCAGCACCAGGACCGTCAGACCCTCGGACCCCGCCACCGGCGTGCCGGCGGTCAGCAGGGCGCCGGCCATCGACAGCGACTTCAGCTGCAGCGCGATATAGGGCAGCGACCCCAGGATGGCGACGACGGTGACGGCGGCGCCCAAGGTCTGGCTCTTGCCGTAACGCGAGGCGACGAAGTCGGCCATGGAGCCCACGTTCTCGCGCCGGGCGGCCGCCGCGATCCGGCGCCACAGCGGAAACAGCAACGTCAGGCCGATCACCGGGCCGATGTAGATGGGAAGATACTCCCACCCGTCGCGCGCCGCTGTGCCGACCGCGCCATAGTAGGTCCATGAGGTGCAGTAGATCGCCAGCGACAGGGCGTAGACCGACGGCCCCAGCCCCTTGCCGCGCGCGCGCGCCGACGGCCGTTCCTGAGACCAGGCGACGGCGAACAGCACCGCCATATAGGCGGCGACCAAGCCGAGGATCGTCAGGCTGAACATCGGGGCATCTGAACCGGGCACGGGGTGTTTCACAAGCGAAAGGCGGCCCGTCTTGCGACGACCCGCCCTTCATTCCGCCTGAAAGCAGGATCAGGCGTTCAGATCGACGTCCTTGCCTTCCTTGACCAGCAGGAAGCCCAGAACGACCGTCCCCAAGGCCACCACGATCGGGTACCAGAGGCCGGAGTAGATGTTGCCCGTCGCCGCCACGATGGCGAAGGCGGTGGTCGGCAGGAAGCCGCCGAACCAGCCGTTG
>Ga0308156_1001762_pt1 | contig 22721 bp, 25 predicted proteins | sample PhyAR2_FD_201041 | JGI IMG/M metagenome (GOLD analysis project Ga0308156, IMG submission 201041) | Phyllosphere microbial communities from UC Gill Tract Community Farm, Albany, California, United States - DLSL A.R2 | ecosystem: Host-associated > Plants > Phyllosphere > Unclassified | place: USA... | reverse complement strand
CACTGCGGAGATGTATTTTCCGCCAATGGATGCTACAAGCATAATCGCAGCTACGCCCAAAGTTTCCCAACTGCTGATAAAAGCTTTGAAATCGATCAGCATACCGACACTGATCAAAAAAAACGGAATGAAGATGGCATTTCCTACAAACTCCACACGGTTCATCAAAGAGGAATTGTGCGGAATAAGACGGTTGAGTGCAAGACCAGCCAGAAAAGCCCCAATGATAGCCTCTACGCCTGCAAGTTCCGCCAGAAGAGCGGCAAGGTAAATCATGACCAATACAAAAATATATTGTGAAATCTTATCGTCAACTTTCTTAAAAAACCATCTACCGATAATAGGGAAGACCAGTAAAACAACCAATCCGAAGATAATAACGGAAGAGGTCAGACGGATCCAAAATGCACTGCCTACGTCGCCCTGGACCATTCCTACAACCACAGCAAGGACCAGCAATGTAGAAATATCTGTAATCATCGTTCCGCCAACAGTGATATTGACAGCCTGATTCTTGGCCAGTCCCAGTTTGCTCACCAGCGGATAGGTAATAAGGGTCTGTGACGAAAAAAGACTCGCAAACAGTACGGAGGTAAGCACAGAAAAATCAAGAAGATAATAAGCACCCAGAAATCCCAGAATAAATGGAAAAATGAAGGCATAACTGCCGTAGCCGAGGCTCTTCCATTTGTTCTTTTTAAAATCGCCCATATCTATTTCCAGACCTGCCAGAAACATAATGTAAAGCAGTCCCGTGGTTCCCGTGACTACGATGCTGCTATCTCTGGACAGCAGGTTGAAACCGTTTGGGCCAATGACTGCGCCGGCTATAATAAGCCCGAGAAGGTGCGGCACTTTTATCTTGTTGAGTAATAGCGGTGCGCCAAGGATGATGATGAGAACCACCAGAAATTTCAGCACAGGATCTTCCAGCGGAAGACTGAGGTTTTGAATACTTAGAAGCATTGTGTTTTTATTTTGATGGTCTTTGGAGTTCTACGGAAAATACAGCAGAACAGTTGTTGTTGACAGAAATCGTTCTTTTTCCCCGGATTTTTTCCGGCGATATTTCATTCAGAAGGATCTTCATATCTACAAATTTGCTTGTGGTAGAATCTGTTTTGAAGTTGAGCCTGATTTCGTTATTTTCCATTTTTCCGGCGTAGGTACGCACCAGATTGTTGTTGCTGTAAACGTTGACAGAAGTCTGCAGAGAGTCATTGACAAATTCCCAGACGTCCGTTCTCTGATCGCCGATTACGTAGTCAGAGCACGTAGATTCTGTACAGATCACTTTGCTGTTCCATTTGCCCAGCACACCGGCAGGCCAGGTTGGGACGATGACGGAGTCTTTGCGCTTCACATAAAGGCTGTCTCTCATCTGCAGCAAAGCCTGGAATTCAGCTTCCTTTTGAGCAAAGACATTTTCCTTCGCCGTGAGTTCTTTTTCTCTGGCTTCCAGCTGTTTTTCTTTTGTACTGTCCTGACAGGAGAACATCAGAATACTGAAACCCAATAAATATATAAATTTTCTGATTTGCTGCATATAACTTGAATTTTGAAATTTCAAGTTAATGAAAAAATAATAAAGGCTTTGAAAGGATTCAATTTAAATATTAAATCCACTTTCGACCAGTTTAAAACTCTATTTAATTCGGCTGCAGTTTTCCTTTTCTCCAAAGACGACAATCGCAGCACAAATCTTCAATCGAAGAACTACCGTTGAGCTTTGCAGTTTCGTGCCGCTATTGCCAAACCGTCGTTAGCTGTAGTTTTTTATAATTCTTTATATTCGGTGTTATTTAACTTAGCAAATAGAATTTCATTTTCGTCTTTTGGATAATCGTGATTAAAAATTGTGAGAAAAAGATCTTCAGAAAAATTTAGAGTTATTCCAAAACTTAAACTTTCATCTTCTCGTTTTACAATCTCTTTAATATTCAATAATTTTTTTCCTACGTAATTTTTGAATTCAGGATAAATTTTTGAAAACGGATTGCAAGTATACTTAAATTCTTCATTTCCATATTCTTTATAATTTGCAATATTATCATCAGATAATCGAATAAATGTCATTTCATCAGTTGAAACAATTTCAATCCACTTATTTTCAAATTTTAAGTAAGTTTTAAATACTAAATGTATCAGTTCATTTTTGTAATGATATGATGCAATTGTACCTTCAGTTAATTCTGCACCAATTAAATTTTCAATTATTTCGCGATTTTTCATAAAATTACGGCTAACATTGAAGCATTGGCGTTGTAGGGGAGTAAAGGCTCGTCAATCCAATGCTTTCAACAAAGATAAATAGAATTACAAATGTTCCGCCTATGTTCTTCAGCCCCAATAACGCCAATGCAATGTTAGCTGTAGTTTTATTTCGTCAAGGTGGTCTTTAGTTTCTCTGCTTTTTGTCTGCCTGCTTTATAATTTGGGTCTAATGCAATTGCTTTGTCAAGATATTCCAATGCTTGCGTTCTATGTTTTTTACTTTGTCTTTGTTTAGCCCAAGCCCAATAAGTAAAGCTCATTACCTTCCAATTGGCATACTCGCTGTTTTTGTCTTGCCTGTCAATAATGGATTGAAAGTCTTGCTTTGCAAATTTTCTTTTTGTAAAGAAAAACCAAGGCAAGTTTTCAGCAACGCTTCCCCTTAAAAATTCAGGTAAAAAAGAGACTGATGAATAGTTTTTTACTGCGTCATTGAATGAGGAAAATGCTTCGTCTAACAATTTAAGTTTTTTTGTTTCTGCACCAACCAACGATAATGCCGAAGCTCTATATGATGCAATAAATGGTAAAAATTCCTTTGTTGTATTTGGCGAATTGAAAAGTTCGCTCAATGTATCAAAACTTTTTTTGGCATAACCTTTAAATTCTGTTTTAGAAAAGAAAGAAAGATTTAATGCTGTTTCGTGATAGATAATACCAAGCCGGACTTTATTAATTTCGCTTGGATTTTGTTGGCGATTTTCTTCAACTTCCTTGAGTTTAATTTTCAATTCGGTTGTGTCAATTAGTTCCATTACATCGTCTAATTGATGTTCAAAGACTTTTACTTTTGAAAAGTCTAATTGCTGATTTTGTGCAGTTACGCTGTTAGTTATCGTCATTGCTACCTGATTGAAGTGATGAATAATTGTCTCATTTTTTATTTATTTTATTGATGAGACAAAATTCCAACTTCAATGATGCGTAAACGATGACTTAAGTTAAGACTTTGATCTTTTAAAAATTCGGTTTCTAATTCTGCTCAAACTTTCGGGGCTTACACCTAAAAAATTGGCAATATATTTTTGAGGAATCCTCTGAAAAAGGTCGGGTTGCTTTTTTATCAAATTCTGAAACCGTTCTTCTGGTTTGTCCGACGAAAGCGACATTGCAATTTCGGTTGCTCGTTGTGCAACTTGCTCCGCCATTAACCTGCCAAAAGTTTCATATTTATTGCATTCGTAGTATAATTTATAAAGATTTTCTTTTCGGATAACAAATACCGTTGTGTTTTCCATTGCCTGCAAATTCATTATACAAGAAATATTATGGGTGAAACTTTGAAAGTCTGTTACCCAAGCGTTTTCAAAGGAAATATCACAAGTTTTTTCTATTCCGTCTTTAATATGGAAATGCCTGATAGTGCCGTCAGCAATAAAGCCAATGAAGTTGCATACTTTTCCGTCTTGCAGTAAAAAATCCTTTTTCTTTAAGTCTTTAATTTCAAAATAGGTGTCAATAAGTTTAAGTTCTTCTTCTGTCAAAGGAACTTTTGTCTTGCAATATGTTTTAAGTCTGTCAAACATTGTAGGTCTTGAAAAATTACAGCTAACGTTCCGCCTCTTCCCGTCAGTTGCGAAGGTCGGAACTTTTTTATTTTCTGTTGAAGATAAAAATTCTTGCGAAACGCAAACGAGAATTTACCACAAAATTCGCAATTGCGAGCAACGGCTGTTAGCGGATAGCCCTTTTACCTTTTTTAGGAAATTTATTAATTCTGAATACTATATATTATTTTCTTTTCAGGAAGATTAACTACACTAATAGATAAATCTTTGTTTAGTACAAATACATTTTTACTGTTTTTAGAGTAAACAATCGCTTGTCTCGGTTCATTAAATCCTGTTATCACTCCAATATTAGTTAGTGTTGATACATCAATTATTGAAAGAGAATTATCTTCCTTATTTCCACTCAATAAAATGTTTTCATCTGAAGATAATGATGCGCCATAAGGATCTTTGCCTACAGAAATTGTTTTAGCGATTATACCTGTATTTAAATTAACTACTGCAATGGAATTGGAACCACTATTAGCAGCAAATAATGTTTCACCATCTTTAGTAATGGAGATAGCTCTTATTTAGCTAAAACCAGTAATAGTTGTATCGATTTTTAAAGTTGCTGCGTCCACAACCGAAATAGCGTCGCTGGCAAAATTGGTCACGTAAATCTTTGTATTTGTTGCGTTTAATTTAATACCTTGTCTTGGTTCGGCAAAACCTGTTATTATTTTTTTTACCGATTTACTTGAAAGGTCAATTACAGTTACTGTATTCGTTGCCTCATTATTAATATAAATTTCTTGACCATCGTTGCTAATTGCTGAACCAAATGCTCCAAAGCCTACCGCATATTTTTCAATGATTTTAAAGTTCTTTGTTTCCAGTACAGTTAAAAATCCGGTGCTGCTGTCAGTGATGTAAAACTTCATTCCGTCAGGCGAAAAAATGATGTTTCTTGGACTAATAAATCCAGATATCTTTTTTATTAATTTACGAGATTTTAGATTATAAACACTTACGAAATTTACGTCGCTGTTTGATGCTAATGCAATATTTTCGGTTGGACTTATTGCTAAAGAATTATTTTTTATGTTGCCGTCAAAGATTTGTTGCGCTTGAGTTTTGGTAGCAATAATACTAAAGAATAGTATTAACATTCCAATTTTGAATTCATTTTTCATATTTTGAATTTATTAGTTTGTTAAAGTTGTTACAGCCCAAAGTGCAGCAGTTGCTATAATCACCCATAGAATTACACCTTGAATTAAAGGTTTAAATCCAACAGAAGATATTGTTTTTCTGTTCAATCCACATCCTATTAAAAACAAGGTAAGCGTTAATCCTGCTTTTGCAATATTAGTTAAATAATGATTGTATTGTTGAACAAAAGGAATATAGGTATTTGCAATCATTGCAAGAACAAATAATCCAATAAAGTAAGGGATTTTTATTTTACTGTCTTTATTTTTAAAAATAAAAGTTGATAAAAAAGCAACAGGAATTATCCATAATGCTCGTGCTAATTTAACAGTTGTAGCAATCTCTAAAGCTTGCGGACCATATTTACTTGCTGCACCTACAACTGAACTGGTATCGTGAATAGCAATTGCACACCACATTCCAAATTGTGATTGTGATAAATTTAACTGATGCCCAATAAAAGGAAATAAAAATAAGGCTACAGAATTTAGAATAAATATGGTTCCTAATGCAACCGATATCTGTTTTTCCTCTGCCTTTATTACAGGAGAAATATCAGCAATAGCACTTCCACCACAAATGGCTGTTCCAGCTGATATTAAATAAGAAGTCTTTTTTTCTATCTTTAAAAACTTACCCATAAAGAAACCAATTACTAATGTTCCAATAATAGAAACTATTGTAAATAAAATACCTTCTTTACCCGCTTTTAATGCACTTGTAACATTCATTCCAAAGCCCAAACCAACAACAGAAACCTGTAATAATATTTGAGTTGCTTTATGATTTAGATGTAAATATGGATGTCCAATAAATTGCGCAATTATTAAACCCATAAGTAAGGCAATTGGCGGTGATATTAATGGAGACAAGCAGAGTACAACTGCTAATAAAAAAATCACTTTTCTGGTGGTTATACTTTTGTCTAATAAATTTTTGAATCCTTTTCGATTTCCCATCTTACTTTATATCTTATTGTTGGTACAATTTCTGGAAATAAAGGATATGTTGGAAATTGTAAAAAGTTATGCGTCATTACTTAAAGTTATAATGACTGGCAAATTTCATAAATAATTCAGGTAAAGCCTCAACTTGACCTTGTTGTTGGATAAAGTAAAAACTCCTTTCGATAGACAAATGTTGAACATCTATTATTGTAAATTTATTTTCTTTAAGTTCTTTGTATATCGAATGTAATGATATAAAAGCCATAGTGTTGCTGTGAAGTATATAATTTTTAATACTTTCAGTGCTGCCTAATTGCATTTCAATTTTTAAATCTGAAATTTTTACATTCAAAGATTTTAAATGATGTGCAATAACTTCTAGTGTTCCTGATCCTTGCTCGCGAAACAAGAGAGGAATGTTTTTTAGCTCATCAATAGTAATGTTTTGTCTTTTTGAGAGAGGATTTGTGCTATTTGAAACTAAAACAATTTCGTCTTTGACAAATTCGGTATATTTTAGATAGGCTTTTTTGGATTTTCCTTCTATGATACCCAAATCAATTTCATTTTTTTGTAGCGCAATTTCAATTTGTTCTGTATTATTAGCTTCTAAAGAAACGATAAGTTGGTCAAATTTTTTATGAAACGATGCTAAAATTTCAGGTAAAAAGATATTGAGCAATTTTTGTACTCGCACCAATTCTTAATTTTCCGTTGAAATTTTGAGAAAGAGAATTAATTTCAAATTCTAAATTAAGATAGGTTTCAAAAATTTTTTCGGTATGAGAAAATAATATAATTCCTGCTTTTGTTAATTTTACCTTTGAGCCATTTCTTTCAAAAAGTTTAGTTTTCAGAAAACTTTCAATTTCTTGTATGTGTTTTGAAACTGCTGGCTGCGTAATAAATAATTCTTCGGCAGCTTTTGTAAAATTAAGTCGTTTTGCTACTTTGTGAAATACTTGTAAACGAAAATCAAACATTATTATAGGATTAAGTTATTTTACTCATTTTTTCTTGAGTTCTCCAAGGGTTTCCGCTAACGTTTCGGGGCTTGGCGATGGCGGGTAAATCGAAGCGGAAACTTTCAATTAAGACAAATTTTAATCGAAGCACAAACGTGAACTTTAGACGTTCCGCCCGCTATTACCAAACCTTTGTTATGTGCAGTCGCAATTATTCAATAACTTTATATTCGTTTACTGTAAATTTAATTTCTTTATCTATAATTTTATGATTTTTGTCGATTTGAAAAATAATTTTTGAGACTGAATTCCCATAAACTTCATTTCTGATTGCCAATTTATTAGTTTTAATAACTTTATCAATTTCATTCGTGTCCAAAGTTATTATTGAATCTTTAAGTTCGTATTTTCCTCTAAAATAATCAGCCCCGATTCCTGCGTGATTTACAAATTTATATGTTCCATCTTCTCTAAATTCAAACCAAGCTCCATTGTAACCCCCATCATATCCAGCTTGAATAATTATTTGGGAATTATCTCTCATTTTTAGAATTATGTTTGTAAATACAAAAGAAAATAGAATTAATATTCCAATAATTGTAGGAATTAAATGACTCCAAAATTTTTCCTTTTTATATTTTTTATAATCTTTATTTATAGAAATTCCGAGGAAAATTAAAAAAAGTAAAATTAAAAATCCATAAATAATTCCGTCAAATATCATTTCAGAATCAGCATTTTTAATTGTCCAAAAATTATAGTAAAAACCAATAATTAGAAATGGAATTATTAACCAATTTTTTTTTAACATTTTCTTTCGTGATTTGTTTGGAAGCGATTGCAGATAACGTTTCGGGGCTTTGCGGTGGTGGGGCAATCGAAGCACAAATCTTCAATTAAGCACAAAAGTTAAATCGAAGAACTACCGTTGAACTTTGCAGTTTCGCCCCACTATTGCAAAACCCTTGTTATGGGCAGTTTTTTTTAATTTCTGGAAGTCCTTTCTCTTTTCTTCGTTCATTAACAAAATTTAATTCTTTAATACTCAATTCTTTTAATTCGTCTTCGTTCAAAAAATCCTCCCAAATTGTAATCATTCCGTTTGTGTCTATATCTAATATTTCTTCTTTTTGATTGATTGAAAGATTATTAATAAATTCAGTAAAATTTTTTGCTATTATTATATCCCGCTCTGCCTCAGGTTCAATCCAATTTACAGTAGGTTCTTGTAAACTAATACGATAATCCAAAGTGATCCACCAGTTTCCATTACCTGTAATTATCACCTGTTTTTCTGGTAATTGCCATTCGGCTGTCAGATATGATGTTGAAAGAATTCCAAGATCATTGGAATTTTCATCATTTATTCCATATAACTCATCTATTTCATACCATCCGTCTACCCAAACTGTTTTGTTTTCTGAGTGTAATATTATGTTATTGGTTGTTCCTCCGTTTTTAATTTTTAGTAGCTCAGTTAATCGTTTTGGTAACTGAAGGTTTAATTCTTTTTCAGCTTTAGAGATCAATTCTTCTGTTAAGTTTTTAAAAGTTGCAGGTCTGGTTAAGTCCCAAAAGTCTTCATTTCTCATAAGTTTTATTCGTTAAATTTTCTTTAGATAGTTGTTCGGTAAAATTGCCCATAACTTTGTGGTATTGCCGGAGGCGGGGATTTTTAGTACCGAACTTCAATAGAAGTACCAAAGTTCAAATATAGAAAAAAGTTCAATAGAATTCCTTCTGCCCCGCTTTTGGCAATACCTTCTTAGCTGATATGATTTTTAGAAAACTTCTTTTGATGCTCCAACATAAATTCAGAAATTCTATTGTTGGTTTGGAAGCAAGATTTTTATCCCGTTGTTCTTGGAAACGAAGAAAACTCGGTGTGTTTAATAAAGTTTGTTGTATCGCTTTGTTTTTGTATTGCGAAGTATGGATAAACGTTTTTCCGTCTTCGGTTTGAAGAATAGAATACAAAAATTGTTTACTGTCCAATTTTTTGAAATCTGATAGAAATGCTTGTATCATTTCTTTGTTAGTGTTTACATACACATCATTTACGGTATAAGTTACTTTTACTACAATCATTTTCTCTGTTGTTTTTGAAGTTGATAAATTGTTTTGTTTGGAATTTTGAGCATAAGAAATACTTGTTTCTAAAACTGCACTAACCAAAAGAGTGCTTACGAAAGTTAAATTTGTCTGTTCATTTTTTCTCATTTCTTATAAGACAAATTAAAATTCCGAAGCGTGACAAAAAAAGGATAAGAAATTAAATCCTCATTAATTTGTCGGGGTCAACGACAGAAAAAATATTTGCAATTTTTCCGTCTAGATTTAATTCAAATATTTGGCAATTTATCAATGTCGTGCCTTTATAAAACAATAGTGCAGATTGATGATTTATTTCTTCGATTTTGATTTCAAAATCTTTTTGATAGTATTCGTAAAGATAGGTCATAAGTTTAACCGTGTTTTCAATTCCTGAAGTCAGTTGAGCCACAACATTTAATTTGCTTCCACCGTCTGCCAAAACCTGCACTTCGCCCGATAGCATTTGCTCCAAAGTTCTGACATCGCCTTTACGGATTGTTTCCACATATTTTTCTAAATATTTTCGGTCTTTTTTTGATGAAGTTATGATGTTGGGTTTCCGTAATTTCAGTTTCTTTTTGGCTCTTGTGAGTAATTGTCTGGAATTGTCTATGGAAATTTCTAATATTTCAGCTATTTCATCGTGCTCGTAATCAAACGCTTCTCTTAACAAAAAAAACCGCTCTTTCCTTTGTGTTTAAAGTGTCGAGCAAAACAAGCATTGAATAGTTAAGTATTTCGTCTAATTCAATTTTATTTTCGCCTTGATTGGTGATGATTGGTTCCGGCAATGTGATTTTTTGTTGCCTTTCTCTGTCGTTTTTCTTTTTTAGATTTATTGATTGGTTAATTACCGATTTTATTAGATATGCATTTTGATTGGAAATTGTACTAGCATCTTTTTCATTGAATTTTATCAAAACGTCCTGAATTACATCTTGGGTGTCGTCAATATTTCCTAAAATGTTGTAAGCATAGGGGAATAATTTTTTGGTCAGTATTTTTAAATCGTCCATTTTTTCCATTTTAGAGTTAGACAATTCAGAATGTCAAAATGTGACAATTTTTTAAAGTTTGTTGTTGGCGGTAACGTTGTTTATCATATCAGCTAACGTTTCGGGGTTTTGCGATGGTGGGCAATCGAAGCACAAAACTGTCTTGAATAGAAGCAACAAAGCTCCAAGTTTGCACTTCAGCCCGCCTGACGCAAAACCCTTGTTACCAGCAGTATTTTATTCAAGACTTTCTATTCTTGATTTTTTAATATTAGTATTCGCTTTTACAACCTTATTATTCTCATCATAAAATCCATAGTGTTCAAATTCGCATTCATTTAGTTTATAGGATTTACTATCTGAGGTAATCAACATTTTGTCTTCCGTAATTTTCGCGATTACTATATTTAATTTCATAGAGCCCAATTCTATTTGCTTTCTCCAGCCGTCAATGTCTTTACTATATGAAGTTCCATAAAATCTTCTATTATCTGGCGTTACGATAACAAAATTTTCGTCAATTACTCCGCCAGATTTTGGAATTAGTGGTTCTACTGCATGTATAATATTTTCAATGACGCAGGTTTGGTTTTTATTTTGTCCACTGAACAATTTTTCGTCCTCCTTAACGACTATATAAACATATTCTCTCCAGTCATTTTTGACTAACCCTGGAATTTTAAAAGTGTTCTTCATAGTTTAAATCTGAGGTTTGTTACAGTATTTATTTGTCAAGATTGTCATAGCTTTATTCTTCGTTATGCGTTTGTTGTAATATTGCTGGTAACATCCAAATTTACGCATTGCGTCAATATACAATATATACAATTGCGCTAATGTTGTTTTTATTTTACTTATTAATCTGTTAATCAATTGATTAAATTTTAATACATTTGGATAAACGCAAAAAAAATTACGATGAATAAAAATTACGTACAAGACTTCGCTACGATATTGCACCTCCAGCGGTATGCAAAAAGCAGTATTAAAACCTACTCCTCACATCTGTCTTATTTTTTAAAACTTTCTGCAAAGTATCAACCTGAAGATATTACACAAAAACAATTAGAAGATTTTATGATCTGGCTGGTTGAAAAGAAAAAAGTAGGATCATCTTATCAAAAAGCAATGATTTCTACCATTGTAAAATTTTATAAAGAAACCTTTCAGAGGACAGTTAGTTTAAAACATCTTTACCCACAAAGAAGTGAAAATAAATTGCCGAAATTTCTAACTAAAACGGAAGTGCTATAAAAACAACGGAAATCTATACCCATATTACAGATGTAACAAGGTTTCAAGTAAAAAGTCCACTGGATTTTCTGTAAGAACAAAAAAACCGCTCAGAAAAATCTGAACGGTTTAATATTATATTTGCTTGGATCGCTGATTATTACATCATTCCTGGCATTCCGCCGCCCATTGGCATTGCAGGTTCAGCGCTTTTCACTTCTGTGATCACACATTCTGTTGTCAATAGCATTCCGGAAACTGATGCTGCATTTTCCAACGCAACTCTTGTTACTTTAGTTGGATCGATGATTCCAGCCTCAAGCATATTCACATATTCGTCAGTTTTTGCATTGTAACCGAAATCTCCGGTTCCTTCTGCTACTTTCGCTACGATTACAGAACCTTCGCCACCAGCATTGGTTACGATTTGTCTCAATGGCTCTTCGATAGCTCTTCTGATGATTTTGATACCAGTCGTTTCGTCAGCATTTGCACCTTCAAAATTAAGGGCAGAGACCGCTCTTACCAAAGCAACACCACCACCGGCAACGATTCCTTCTTCTACAGCAGCTCTGGTTGCGTGCAATGCATCATCAACTCTGTCTTTTTTCTCTTTCATTTCTACTTCAGACGCTGCACCTACGTAAAGTACGGCTACACCACCAGCTAATTTTGCCAGTCTTTCCTGAAGTTTTTCTTTGTCATAGTCAGAAGTAGTTGTTTCCATCTGAGCTTTGATCTGGGAAACTCTTCCTTTAATCTGCGCATCTTCGCCACCACCATTAACTAGGGTAGTATTGTCTTTGTCAATTACCACTTTCTCAGCAGTTCCCAACATATCAAGCGTGATGTTTTCCATTGTGAAACCTCTTTCTTCAGAGATTACCTGGCCGCCTGTTAAGATTGCGATATCTTCCAGCATTGCTTTTCTTCTGTCACCAAATCCTGGTGCTTTCACAGCAGCAATTTTAAGAGATCCTCTCAATTTGTTTACTACCAAAGTTGCAAGTGCTTCACCTTCAACTTCTTCGGAGATGATTAACAAAGATTTTCCACTTTGAGCAACCGGCTCCAGAACTGGCAATAATTCTTTCATAGAAGAGATTTTTTTCTCAACCAATAAGATATAAGGATTTTCAAGTTCTACTACCATTTTCTCTGGATTAGTCACGAAATATGGCGATTGGAAACCTCTGTCGAACTGCATTCCTTCTACAACATCTACAGTTGTATCAGTTCCTTTTGCCTCTTCAACAGTGATTACACCTTCTTTTCCTACTTTACCAAAAGCTTCAGCGATCAATGAACCTATTGTATCGTCATTGTTTGCAGAGATAGAAGCTACTTGTTTGATTTTTTCTGAATTGTTGCCCACTTCCTGAGACTGAGATTTAAGGTTTTCAACAACAGCAATTACTGCTTTATCGATTCCTCTTTTCAAGTCCATTGGATTGGCGCCAGCAGCAACGTTTTTAAGTCCTTCTCTCACGATAGCCTGAGCAAGAACTGTAGCGGTAGTTGTACCATCTCCGGCGATGTCGTTGGTTTTAGAAGCAACTTCTTTCACCATTTGAGCACCCATATTTTCTACTCTGTCTTCCAGTTCGATCTCTTTTGCAACGGTTACACCATCTTTGGTAACGTGTGGTGCACCGAAAGATTTCTCGATGACAACGTTTCTGCCTTTTGGTCCTAAAGTTACTTTAACTGCATTAGCTAATGCGTCAACACCTCTTTTCAAAGCGTCTCTTGATTCAATATCGAATTTAATTTCTTTTGCCATTTTTTGTTGTATTAATGTACTTTGTACAATGTATTAATGAATGTTGTACTCACGAAAACTTAAATCATTTTACGTAAATACCTTTTACTTTTTACAAATTTGTTACCCAATAATTCCAAGTAGATCTCCTTCTTTCACGATAAGATAATCTTTCCCTTCAAACTTAAGTTCCGTTCCTGAATATTTTCCATAAAGCACTTTGTCACCAACCTTTACAGTGGTTGGCTCATCTACTTTACCTGGACCAACGGCTACAACTGTTCCTTCCTGAGGTTTTTCTTTTGCAGTGTCCGGGATGATGATTCCTGATGCTGTTTTAGTTTCTGCAGGTGTTGGTTCTACCAAAACTCTGTCCGCTAATGGTTTGAAATTTACTGACATAATTATATTTGATTTTTTTAATGTTTATTCTGCTTCCTACATCTCCAACAATGTGCCAAGTCGGGTAGAGCACGCAAGATAGACGATTGAAGTTAGATTTGGCAGATTTTTATTTGGGGTGTGAAATTTTGGCAGAATATTGTTAAATAAGCTGTAATTTCGCAAAAAAAATCATGACAAGAAATTTACTATTTGTTTTTATTTTAATATCAGCCTTCGTATTTGGTCAGAATGAGAGTTTTGTTTGGGGCAAGACCTTTTCTAGTTCGGGTGATGCCACATCAAAAAGTATCATTAAAGATAATTTTGGAAATCTCTACATCACAGGATCCTTTAAGAATTCTATTTCTTTTGGGACAATCACATTAACTTCGAAGGGAAAAGAAGATATATATGTTACAAAGCTAGATGCAGATGGTAACGCAATCTGGGCTAAAAGCTTCGGAGGCAGTGGTTCAGATGAGGGATCGGTACTCTTACAAAACCAAGAAGGACAGTTATATTTAGGCGGAAATTTTGAGGAATCAATGACTTTGGGCAATGACACATTTACTAGTTCAGGCTATCAGGATATTTTTGTTGCAAAATTGTCTGAAACAGGAAATGTAATGTGGGGTAGAAGTGGCGGCGGTCTCTATTATGACACTATTTCAGACATGTATTTAGATTCCAGTAATAATGTAGTTATAGGTGCACGATTTTTAGGAAATATTGTCTTTAATAATATCTCATTAACTTCAAAGGGGGATTACGATTTCTTTGTTGCTAAAATGAATCCTTCAGGCGAGATCAACTGGGCAAAAAGCTATGGAGGTGAAGGTGATGACTACGCAAGATCTTTGACGCTGGATGAACAAAATAATATATATGTAACCGGATATATAGGCGGAAAGACTACTTTTGGTTCGGTCACATATTCCGTCAATGGTATTTCTGATATCTTTGTTTTGAAAATGGACCAGTCAGGAAATATTATTTGGTCTAAAAAAACTGGAGGAGTTGGCTATGATGAAGGAACGAAAATCATCAAAGATAAAAATGGGCAAATCTATTTTGCTGGGTACTTCGCCGGGACTGCCGTTTTTGGTAATCAAACGTTAACGTCTGCTGGGGTTCCAGATGTATTTATTTCAAGAATAGATAAAGACGGTAATTTTCTATGGACAGTAAGAGCTGGAGGGGCAAATGTGGACATTCCTCGTAGTATGGTTAGTACTGATAGTGGTTACTTATTTGTGGGAGGGATATTTACAGATATTGCCACTTTTGGAGCTTTTACCTTAACCGGTGTCGGAAATTATTCTAGCAATTTTGTTACAAAACTTAATGCTACAAATGGTGAATTTTTGTGGGCCGATGCTATTAGAGGCTCGCGGGTTACATCAGGAGGAATGATGCTTAATGATAATAATCTTTATCTTAATGGTGATTTTATAGGTCAAACTACATTTGGACCGAGTATTTCTTTATCCGGGAGTGCATCGACCAACATTTTTATCATAAAGATTAAAGTACAATTATTAAATACCGAAGAAGATTCTGATTATTTTAAAGTTGTCCCGAATCCTACTAAAAACGTCATCAATATTGTCAGTAAAGACGCAATAAAAAGTATGATTGTTAAGGACCAGAACAACCGTATGGTTTTAGGTGTTTATGACAAAAAAAGTATTGATTTAGGTAAATTAGAAAATGGCATTTATTACCTAATTATCACTACCGGACAAGAAAAAATTGTCCGGAAAATAATCAAGCAATAAATGTAAATAATTAAAAACCGCCTGATAAAGGCGGTTTTTTTGACCTTTAGTTTTCCTTATTCCTATTATAGTAAAACTCAATAGAAACCCTTCTTAAAAGCTTGTTGTAAAGAATCAGACTAGTTGCTTCACAAAATAAATTTGAGAAAAAAATCAAAAATGCGTTTTCGAAAATTAAAAGAATGGGGGTTTTTATTCCATTATCATCTTCCTTCCACCCGCATTGATTTCCTGTTTGATCATTTTTCGCGTCAGCCTGTCAATATAATAAGTCACCACTGTTTTTCTATCCGATATATCATCCGTAGTCTGTACGATCCATACTTTCTTACCATTGTATTCTCCGTTTTCTACCTTTTCTATATAAGCTTTCATAATGCCTTTTTTAGCTGCCGGATTATAATCGAAAATTGACATTTCTGAAGTGTAATTTTCCTTCAATGGTATAAACCGTATCATTGCCGGATAACTGTTACTGTCAAAATAGGTTGAAGTTGTAGCTTCATCAATAAGATCTTTTTTCTGACTTTTCTTATCCAGATAGTAGCCGGTGACTTTATTTTTATCAAATCTAAGCGACATATTTCGCATAGAATTGAAGGACGAATGATAAACCGGCTGGAAATTCGAGATCTTGATAATTGTAGAATCCACCCAGGGTTCCGGCGCCTGCTTCATCCTGACCGTGGTTTTTATCAGTAGGTCTTTTTTGTTTAATTTTTTGAATTCAGTCGTGACTTTCCCAATTTCAATTGTTTTACCTGCATTCTCCATTTTCCAGCTTACTTCCGAAGACTCGTCCTGAATGTATTTTGATTCAAGAGTTACACTGGAAGGCAAAAGAAGAGTTTGCGCAGAAAAAAAATTGGCACTGCCGATTATTAAAAGGATAAGAAATGTTCTCATATTTTTTAATAATAAGTAGTGCCGAATATAATATAGTTACAGAGAACTGTTTAACTTTTGTAAGATGAATAAAATTTTAATTGTTTTCTAATTTTCCTCCTTCAATGCCTTCTCAAATAATTCGTCAACATCCAGACAATCGCACCTTTCTTTGATGAACGGATCATCTTTTTTAATGCCTTTGTTGAATTTGATTATTTCTTTGCAGTAGTCTTCTTTTTTTAACAGACTTGCCATATACAGTAGTGGAATATTCATTAAGAAAAAAAGCAAAATTCCCGGAAACATATAGATAAATGCTTTCATAGAGACCCCACTTATGCTGATTACATTACCACTGGTTGCACTTTTATAGTATTTTTTCCAGATCTTTTTGCCCCACCAGTACATTACAAAAGCGCCACCGCCAAGTCCGAAGAGCAAAGCCGTATAAAATAATATTTGAATTGTGCTGTGCGTCATCCTGCTAGTTTTTCTTCCCTGCAGCCTGCATAGGATTTACCCTTCCGCTTGCGCCACCTCTTGCAGCCTCTTTCTGAGCCTGTTTGAAAACCTGGAATTTGGTTGGTGCATCCTTCGCAGATGCTGCAGCCCAGTAGTTGTTGGAGGTATCGATGTCTGCTGTCTCTTTCATAGGATCCAGCTGGATAGATTTGATCTTTTTTCCGAAATAATACGTTTTGGATACTTTCTGCTCATTGGATCTCCAGATCTGAACATTGATTTTGTCATTCAGTTTAGAGCCGTCCTCAAAAGTAAATTCAAGGATGATTGGCATCACCAGTCCCCCTTTATTTGTAAAATCAATTTGGTAAGCTGTTATATTTTTATTGATGCCCGAGCTTTTGTCCTGGGCTGATAATTTATCAGAAGCTGTACCCTTTATCACGTACTCTTTGGAAGTATCTACTTTTTCTTCGCCTCTGTCATAGCGGTAATAGAAATCCTGAACGGCTTTATCTCCGTCCACATAGAATTTGATCTTTTCGTCCCTGTTTCTTATTTTCGAGATATCTTCAAACTCGTTGACTGCAGGAGCGTCAGTTTTGTATTTCAATTCTTTGGCCTCTCTTGGTGCGGCTTCGTAGTCCGGCGTTGCAGCAGAAACTTTGTCAATAGCGATATCTACAGGGTCTGTACTGTAAAACCATCCTCTCCAAAACCAGTCCAGATCTTCACCACTCGCATCTTCCATAGTTCTGAAAAGATCGGCAGGTTCAGGATGACGGAAAGCCCATCTTTGCGCATAAGTTTTAAAAGCTTTATCAAACAACTCTCTGCCCATAATGGTTTCACGCAGAATATTAAGTCCTGTTGCTGGTTTGGAATAGGCATTTGGGCCAAATCGAGCAATGTTTTCGGAATTGGTCATAATGGGTTCCAGTTCATCCTTCGGCAGTTTCATGTAATCTACAATTGTCCACGCCGGTCCACGTTTTGACGGGAATTTATTATCCCATTTTTCCTCAGTCAGATATTCTACAAATGTGTTCAGACCTTCATCCATCCAGGACCATTGTCTTTCGTCGGAGTTGATGATCATCGGGAAAAAGTTGTGTCCTACTTCGTGGATGATTACACCAAGCATTCCGTTTTTAATCGCTTCAGAATAAGTGCCGTCTTTCTCCGTACGACCGTAGTTGAAGCAGATCATCGGATATTCCATACCATTGGCAGCTTCTACAGATTGAGCAACGGGATATGGATAAGGTATTGTAAATTCAGAATACGTTTTAATAGTGTGAGCCACCGCTTTGGTAGAGAATTTTCTGTAAAGTCCGTACGCTTCTTTTCCGTAGAAACTCATCGCCATTACTTTATTATTGTTTTCAGGAATCAGAACTTTCATACCGTCCCAGACAAACTTTCGGGACGAACCCCACGCAAAATCTCTCACATTTTCTGCCTCGAATTTCCATGTTTTTCGCTCCTTAGATTTTGATTTTTCTGCTTTTGTGGCTTCCTCCAGCGTTACGATTTCTATTGGCTCGTTAGAGTTTTCTGCCTGTCTGTAACGCTTCAGCTGATCCGAAGTCAGCACCTGGTCGTAATTTTTGCAGACGCCGGTACCGCCAATAATATGATCTGCCGGCACATTCATAGAAACTTTGAAGTTGCCGAATACCAAAGCAAATTCTCCACGTCCTGTGAATTGGTGATTCTGCCAGCCATGGAAGTCACTGTAAACGCACATTCTAGGGTACCACTGCGTCATCGTATACAGATCGTTGCCATCTTCCGGGAAATTTTCGTAGCCGCCGCGGCCGCCTTTTTCCATTCGGTTTGGGATATTGTAATTCCAGTTGACTTTAAACGTAAATTTTTCTCCGGCTTTCAACGGTTTTGCAAGATCTATCCGCATCATCGTTTTGTTCACCACATATTTGATGGGGTTGCCTTTTTCGTCTGTCACCTTTTCCAGGTTCACGCCGTAGCCGTCGTCCTTCGCAGGCAGCTCGGAGGTAGACAGCCGGTCTATATTGGAAGCCTTTGGCAGGGTAGAAGAGGCAGGGTAGTCTGCGTTTTTTACAGAAGACTGCTGATTTTCATCCAGTTGAAGCCAAAGGTACTCCAGCACATCCGGAGAATTGTTGTAATAAGTGATGGTTTCGGAGCCTCTCAGGTTCCGTTTTTCCTCATCCAGATAGGCAGAGATATCATAGTCTGCACGCTGCTGCCAGTATTGGTTTCCGGGCGCGCCGGAAGCTGTTCTGTAAGTATTTGGGGTAGGAAGGATGGTTCCGAGCTGCTCAAACTTGTTGCCATGGTTGCTTCCAGGATTATTCTGGATATTCTGGGCATTAAGAACAACTGAACCTAAGATGAATGCTAAAACTTTTAATTTCATTTTCCGAAAAAATTAATGACTGAGAAGATTTATAGGTCATCAAATTTAGGAATTAATTCCCAATATTTAAATGATTGGCGCAAAGTGTTTCACATTAAATAATCACCATTGAAAATCTGAACTTTCTGTGCATTGGCCACCGTTTTCTCTTCGAAATATTATCATTAATACTATAATTAAATATTTGAACAGAGGGAAACGAGTGATAAACACTATCAGTCGAGTCTTAAACGCAAGGTGTACAGTGTTTAAACCGAGGGATAGATACTTAAAGTCTGGTTGGTGATAGTCTGAGTTTGATTGACAATCGTTAAAGCCTGGCCATCGAGGTTTAAAGTATTGAAGCAAATGCATAAACACCAGCTGACGATACATTAGCAACAGAAAATGAGTTTTCAACACTGGATTCCGACCATTAATCATCAAATATCCAGTGCTTTATCTCGCAAGTGTAAGAATGATTATGAAACCAAGGTTCCTGACTTAAAAGAGAATGACCTGCCCTCAGGAATTTCAGAACCTCAGCGCTTTGATAGATGCCAGATCATTAATTTTCAAACCAAAGATGATCACCTTTTAAGACTAAAGGCGTTGGGAAATTATTGGTAAAAAGCCCGCCTGTTCCCAGCCCTTGCGGCAAAGGATTTTGTTTGTTGTAGGTATACTGCGCAATAGCATTCAGGCCGATGTTACTTTCCAAAGCAGAAGTAATCCACCAATTAATATTATTTTTTTCTGCCAGATTTATCCATTCATCAGAACCGGAAAATCCGCCAATAAGACTTGGTTTCAAAATAATATATTGAGGTTTAATTTCTGTGAGAAGTTCTTTTTTGGATTCGTTATTCAGAACACCTATCAGTTCTTCGTCCAGTGCAATTGGCGTCGGCGTGTTTTTGCAAAGTTCAGCCATCGCTTTCCAATTTCCGGCAGCAATGGGTTGCTCAATGGAATGAATTTCCAATTCTGCCAATTCTTCCAAAACCAATTTTGCCTGCTCCGGAGAAAAAGCGCCATTTGCGTCTACGCGAAGTTCAATCTGTTCTTTCGGAAATTGATTTCTGATGGATTTGATGACTTCCTTCTCAGAACTCCAGTCAACACCTATTTTCAATTTGATGCAAGTGAAATTATTTTTAAGCTTTTCCTCAATTTGAGATTGCATAAATTCCGCATTTCCCATCCAAATCAAACCATTGATTTTAATTGAGTCTCTACCTGCTGTAAAATTATTCGGGAAATAAAGATCACCCTGATGTTCCAGATTGGCAAGCGCTTGCTCTATCCCAAAAATAATCGACGGGTGATTGATGAGTTCTTCCTGCAGTTCTGCAAAACTTAGATTGATATTTCGGCAAGCCCATTCCAGAGCGGCTTCATAATCGTCATCGTCATCAAAACTGAGTCCGCGGAAGAGGGCACATTCGCCGATTCCTTTCTTACCATCCTCCAAGATTTCGATAAAGTAAGTTTCTTTGGTGGTGAGAACGCCTCGCGAAGTTCCGCTTGGCTGTTTGAAGTTGAGAATATAGGGGTTGAATGTTGCCTTTTTCATTTGACAAAAATAAGAAAAGACCGATAAAATCGGTCTTTTGTATGATTTAAAATTCTAAGTCTAATTTTTGTTGACCGCTTTGGCCATAAATTCCTCGGCCTGAGTTACCATCGCTGCGCTGCCGCAGAAAAACGGAACCCGCTGATGCAGTTCTGTAGGCTCTATCTCCATGATTCTTTTGAAACCGTCGCTGCATTTTCCGCCGGCCTGTTCTGCCAGGAAAGCCATTGGATTGGCTTCGTAGAGCAATCTCAGTTTCCCGTTAGGTGAATGGGAAGTCTGCGGGTAGATATAGATGCCGCCTTTCAGCATATTTCTGTGAAAATCGGAAACCAAAGATCCAATATATCTGGAAGTATATGGTCTGTCACCTTCTTCCTCCTGACAGTATTTGATGTAATCCTTCACACCCTGCGGGAATTTGATATAGTTGCCTTCGTTGATGGAATAGATCTTTCCCATCGTCGGAAATTTGATATTTTCGTGAGACAGGTAATATGTTCCGATTGACGGATCCAACGTAAATCCATTTACACCATTTCCTGTCGTATAAACAATCATTGTAGAAGAGCCGTAAACCACATAACCAGCCGCCACCTGATTGACTCCTTTTTGTAAGAAATCTCTCAGCTCAACAGGTGTTCCCGGATCGGAAACCCTTCTGTAAATGGAGAAAATTGTTCCCACAGAGACATTCACATCGATGTTGGAAGAGCCGTCCAGAGGATCTATCAGAACCACATATTTACTGAGGTGTGCATTTTCTGTACACTTAACTTCGATGAAATCATCACTTTCTTCTGATGCAATTCCACACACCACTTCTCTCTGGGAAAGGGCTGCGATGAAGATATCGTTGGCCAGTACATCCAGTTTCTGCTGCTCCTCGCCCTGAATATTCTCAGTTCCTACTTTGCCGATGATGTCTGCAATACCGGCTTTGTTCACTTCACGGTTTACAATTTTGGTTGCAATCCTTATCGAGCTGATAAGTCGGGAAAGTTCTCCTGTAGAATATTTGAAGTCATCCTGTTTATCAATAATGAATTCTCCTAAAGTCTGTAAAGCCTGCTTTGACATTTTTTTTTGTTTGGTAGTTTGTACAAAACTATATTATTTTTTATAAAAATGAAACAAAATTTATCATTAATTGAGTATAGTCTTACTAATGTCATTAATATGGTTTAATGATTCATTTTGAGTCAATAAAAAACAGGGCCTCTCATTTTTATATATCATTCATTATTAATATTTTTGGATCTTGAAAAATTGTGTCTAATTTTAATCTACAATAAAGCTTGTTCTAAAAAAGCGAAGATCTCAATGAAAGTTTACAAATTTGGTGGTGCATCTGTAAAAGATGCAGAAGGTGTGAAAAATGTAGCCCTGGTTCTGGAAACTCAAGGTTTTGAAAAATGTCTTGTGGTAGTTTCCGCAATGGGAAAAACGACCAATGCACTGGAAAAAGTCGTGGAATATTATTTTAAGAAGCAGAATTATCAGCAGGAAATAGAGCTTATAAAGAAGGAGCACATCGATATTGCCAAAGGTTTGTTTACCGAGAATCATCCTGTATTCGGAGAGATTTCTTTGTTTTTTGATGACATCGATTCTTTTTTGAGACGTAACAAATCGCCTAATTATAACTTTGTTTATGATCAGGTGGTGAGCTGTGGCGAGATGATTTCTTCCAAAATAGTGAGCGAGTACCTGAATGATATTCAGTTTTTCAACCATTGGCTGGATGCGAGAGATTATATCAAAACGGACAGCAATTATAGAGAGGGCATCGTCAATTGGCAGGAAACCGAGCAGAATATCTCCAAGCTGGATAAGATCAACTGTTATGTAACACAAGGTTTCATCGGTTCTGAGACCAATAATTTCACCGTTACATTAGGAAGAGAAGGTTCAGATTATACCGCTGCAATCTTCGCCTATTGCCTGAATGCAGATGAGATGACCATCTGGAAAGATGTTCCCGGCGTGATGACAGGCGATCCTAGAAAATTCGAAAACGTGGAACTGCTTTCCTTTATTTCTTATGAAGAAGCCATCGAAATGGCCTATTACGGCGCATCCGTCATCCACCCAAAAACCCTGCAGCCGCTGAAGCAGAAGAATATTCCGTTTTTTGTAAAGTCATTCATAGAGCCTAAAGAACCTGGTACAAAGGTCGGAAATTCAACAGAAAATGAATCTGTAGAAAGTTATATTCTGAAGGAAAACCAAACACTTCTGAATGTAGAAACCCGCGATTTCTCTTTTATAGCCG
>Ga0308156_1001759_pt1 | contig 22736 bp, 13 predicted proteins | sample PhyAR2_FD_201041 | JGI IMG/M metagenome (GOLD analysis project Ga0308156, IMG submission 201041) | Phyllosphere microbial communities from UC Gill Tract Community Farm, Albany, California, United States - DLSL A.R2 | ecosystem: Host-associated > Plants > Phyllosphere > Unclassified | place: USA... | reverse complement strand
CGGTCGGTGAGTTCCACTCGGTGGCACTGACCCACCATCGCCAGCAGGCCGACACCGGCACCAAGATGATCCACGTCGGCAAGCGCACCAAGAGCAAGATCATCAGCAAGGGCATCAGTGCCGGCCGCGGCCAGAACACCTATCGCGGCCTGGTCAAGGTGGACCGCAACGCAGACGGCGCGCGCAACTACACCCAGTGCGATTCGCTGCTGATCGGCAAGCAGTGCGGCGCCCACACCTTCCCCTACATCGAGGTGAAGAACCCGGGCGCCACCGTCGAGCACGAGGCCACCACCTCGAAGATCTCCGACGACCAGCTGTTCTACTGCCGCGCCCGTGGCATCAGCCAGGAAGACGCGGTGTCGATGATCGTCGACGGCTTCTGCAAGCAGGTGTTCCGCGAACTGCCGATGGAATTCGCGGTGGAAGCCAAGAAGCTGCTGGAAGTCTCGCTGGAAGGTTCGGTGGGCTGATCGCCCACCCTGCGCCCTCGCACAACGCATTCTCTTTACCGGCGGGCCCCGGCCCGCACCACGGAAACCCCCATCATGCTGAAGATCGAAAACCTCCACGCCCGCATCGGCGACAAGGAAATCCTCAAGGGCCTGTCCCTGGAAGTGAAGCCGGGCCAGGTGCACGCCATCATGGGCCCCAACGGCGCCGGCAAGTCCACCCTGGGCAATGTCCTGGCTGGCCGCGACGGCTATGAGGTCAGCGAAGGCAGCGTGCAGTTCGAAGGCGTCGACCTGCTCGACCAGGACCCGGAAGCGCGCGCCGCTGCCGGCCTGTTCCTGGCATTCCAGTACCCGGTGGAAATCCCCGGCGTGAACAACACCTACTTCCTGCGCGCCGCGCTGAATGCACAGCGCAAGGCGCGCGGCGAGGAAGAACTGGATTCCATGCAGTTCCTCAAGCTGGTTCGGCAGAAGCTGGCCGTGCTGCACCTGAAGGACGAACTGCTGCACCGTGGCGTCAACGAAGGCTTCTCCGGTGGCGAGAAGAAGCGCAACGAGATCTTCCAGCTGGCCGTGCTCGAGCCGAAGCTGGCGATCCTGGACGAAACCGATTCGGGCCTGGACATCGATGCACTGAAGAGCGTGGCCGACGGCGTCAACGCGCTGCGCAGCGCCGACCGCTCGTTCCTGGTCATCACCCACTACCAGCGCCTGCTGGACTACATCAAGCCGGACGTCGTGCACGTGCTGGCCGATGGCCGCATCGTCAAGAGCGGCGGCCCGGAATTGGCGCTGGAACTGGAAGCGCACGGCTATGACTTCCTGAAGGACCGGGTCGTGCCCGAGGCGGCGGTCTGATGAGCGCCCTGCTCGATTCCATGGCCCAGGCCTTCTGCGGCAGCGATGCGCGCCGCGAAGTGCTCGACAGCGTGCTGCGCGACGGCCTGCCCGGCGCACGCAGCGAAACCTGGAAGTACACCTCGCTGCGCCAGCTGGAGCGTCGCAGCTTTGCGGCTGCTCCGCTGGCCCCGGCGCTGTTGGATGCCACCGCGCTGGAGGACATCCCGGCACCGCGCCTGGTGTTCGTCAATGGCCGCCTCAACGACGCGCTGAGCGACGTGCAGGGCCTGCCGGCCGGCGTGCAGCTGGAAACGTTGTCTTCTGCACTGGCCGCTGGCGAGGACGCCGTGCGCTTCCTCGGCCGCCGCTACGATCGCAGCGACGATGTGTTCGCCCGCCTCAACGCCGCCCTCGCCGATGAAGGCGTGGTGCTGCGCGTGGACGACGGCGTGCAGGTCGAGGTGCCGCTGCAGCTGGTATTCGCCAGCGTGGCCGGCGACACCGACCTGGCCTGGCACCACCGCCACCTGATCGAACTGCGTGCCGGCGCCAGCCTGGGCGTGGTCGAGCACCGCTTCAGCGTGGGTGATTCGGCGCATCTGGACAACACGGTGCTGCACGCCCACGTCGCCCGCGATGCGGTGCTCAAGCACGCCCGCGTGCAGGCCGGCAGCGCGCGCCAGACCAGCTTCCTGCGCACCGACGCGGTGCTGGCCAAGGACGCGCAGTACCACCGCGTGGACCTGGAGCTGGGTGCCGCGCTCAGCCGCCATGAGCTGAACGTGCGCCTGGAAGGCGACAACGCCCAGCTGACCGCCAATGGCGTGCTGCTCGGCAACGGCCGCCGCCACGTCGATACCCGCCTGGGCATCGACCACATCGCCCGCGACACCAGCGCCGAGCTGCAGTGGCGTGGCGTGGCCGCCAACCGCAGCCGCGTGGTGTTCCATGGCGGCATCCAGATCCGTGCCGGCGCCGATGGCACCGACGCCAACCTGTCCAACAAGAACCTGCTGCTGTCGGCCGACGCCGAGATCGATACCCAGCCGACGCTGGTGATCGACGCCGACGAAGTGAAGGCCGCACACGGTGCCACCGTCGGCCAGCTCGACGCCAACGCGCTGTTCTACCTGCGTTCGCGCGGCCTGCCGCAGGCCCAGGCGCAGGCGCTGCTGAGCGCCGCGTTCTGCCACGAACCGCTGAAGGTGCTGCCCGAAGCGCTGCGCGAACAGCTGGCACGCCGGCTGGACAAGGCCCTGGCCGAGGCGGGCGTGGCATGAACCTGTCCACCCCGCGACCGATCGAAGCACCCGCCGACGCCCCCGACTGGGCGCGCGTGCGCCTGGACTTCCCGCTGCTGATGCGCGAAGTGCACGGCAAGCCGCTGGTCTATTTCGACAACGCCAACACCGGCCAGAAGCCGGTGCAGGTGATCGGCGCGGTGGACGAGTTCTACCGTCGCTACAACGCCAACGTCAGCCGTGCCGTGCATGCGCTGGGTACCGAGGCCACCGACGCCTACGAAGGCGCACGCAACAAGCTGGCCCGTTTCCTCAACGTGCGCAGCAACGACCTGGTGCTGTGCAGCGGCACCACCTTCGCGATCAATCTGGTTGCCTACTCGTGGGCCCTGCCCCGGCTGAAGGCCGGCGACGTGATCCTGGTTTCGCGCATGGAACACCACGCCAACATCGTGCCGTGGCAGCTGGTCGCCCAGCGCACCGGCGCGACCATCCGCGTGGCCGAGATCACTCCCGACGGCGCGCTGGACCTGGACGCACTGCGCGCGGCGATGACCGCCGAGGTCAAGCTGCTGGCCGTGGCCCATGTCTCCAACGTACTCGGCACCATCAACCCGGTGCGCGAGATCTGCCGCGAAGCGCGCAAGCGCGGCATCGTCACCGTGGTCGACGGCTCGCAGGCCGCCCCGCACCGCAAGGTCGACGTCACCGCGATCGGCTGCGACTTCTACGCCATCACCGGCCACAAGATGTGCGGCCCGACCGGCACCGGTGCGCTGTGGGCGCGTCGCGAGCATCTGGACGCGATGCCGCCGTTCCTGGGCGGCGGCGAGATGATCAAGGAAGTCAGCTTCGACGGCACCGTGTTCAACGACGCCCCGCACAAGTTCGAAGCCGGCACCCCCAACATCGCCGGTTTCATCGGCCTCGGCGTGGCGGCGGACTATCTGCAGAACGTCGGCCTGGACCACGTGGAAGCGCGCGAAGCCGAGCTGTTGGCGCACTTCACCGAAGAGCTGCGCCGGGTTGACGGCCTGCGCATCATCGGCGAGGCACCGGAAAAGGCCGCGGTGGTGTCATTCCTGATCGACGGCGCCCATGCGCACGACCTGGCTACCCTGCTGGATCTGGAAGGTGTGGCCGTGCGCTCGGGCCAGCACTGCGCGCATCCGCTGCTGCAGTACTACGGCGTGGCGGCGACCTGCCGTGCGTCGCTGGCGTTCTACAACACGCATGAAGAGATCGAGCGGTTCATGACTGCGTTGACGAAGGTGCGGAAGTTGCTGGGGTGAGGCTTCAGTAACAGATGGGAAGATGCGAACGCCACGGGAGACCGTGGCGTTTTTGCGTCCCAAGATGGCCAATGCTGATCTACTGCACGACAACCGTAAAAGTCATCTGCACAGGCAAGCCCAACTGTCCCAGGGGCTACACCCGGCGAAGTTGCAGGCTCTCACCCGGTAGGCATAACTGCCTTTTCCACGGCTGGCACCAAAGCTGTTCGCACCGCCGTTACGCACCACAGTCCAGCTGCCGCCGTTGGCGCTCTCCTAATCTCTCGGCGGCAGTCGACATTCAGAACTCGACCTCTTTGCAATAACTGCAACGCAGTCACCCACGGACAGTCCACAGGTGTCCGCCGACACAAAAACTCCTCGATAATTGGTCAAAACGAAATAGCTTCTCAGCTTTTCATTCCCCTCCTGATCGAATGACTGCCGAACATCAATCAAATGGACCTCACACATTTGCTCCCTCGATGCGCCTCCGGCGACAGAACTGGAGCGGAGCGCCGCAGCGTATTGATTTGCCCTTGCATTGCTCGGGAGATGATTGACAACCCCACCCGAACTTGCCACTTCACTAGTACACGCAACAAGGCCAGCCAGGCAAATCGCTGCAAAAATTACGACTATTGATCTTCGAATGCGATCAGAATACTGGACTTTACTCACTAATATATGCTCCGATGGCTTAATGCAGTAAATTCAGACCTCGCCACATAGTTTCACCATTTTTTTCGAAACAACCGAAGCACATTGACCTTCTTCGACATCACATGTGGATGCATCCATGAACCTCCCCTCTCCATCCATCAATACATAGAAAAGCCTCCTCCTTCTCTTTCCTTCCCGGGACAGCTCAAGCTGCGACACCACCAACTCCGCCTTTACTTCGACTCCGCCATCCACAGAGCGCGAACGAATGACGTCATCCACTTCAGCAAAGATTTTCTGGGATGATGAACTGTCATGATCTTGATTGATAACCTGCAAATGGCAGCCGCGCTGCTGACCACAGGAAGAAAGCAGAAAAATTGATATGACGGAGGCTAGTAAAGTTGAAATATTCATCGAAATATCCGGTTGGTTATTTCCCTGAAAACTGCTTATCGAGGCGTTTTGCATCAAGTCGCCCCTCAACCCTAAAGACCCCCTTGAAATCGCTCAACCGATGCCTCGATGTCGTGTCATTACTCAGCATCGCATCCTCATCCCTCGCAGTAATTCGCGTACCATTTCGATCAGCCATGATATGATCGGAAGAGTACCCCTCCATGGGGCTCGATGTACGCCCATCTCGCGACCCCGCATCACGATACCCTTCCGGGGCGCCTGCAAAATGCAGGATATCGTGAACTGCCGCGCCTATCCAGTTGCTCTCGGAGCTATCGATATGAGCCGTCCTCCCGCCGATTCCGCCATATACCCCCTGGCCGGCACGAGGATAGTTTGCATAATCCTTTCCAGGCCCCAAATTCATTGAATTCTGGCCATGACCACCGGCGGAACCCAGGACCTGCAAACGAACCTTAATCCCTCGATACTCGGAAGCAATTGAATCAACCCGACTCCTGATTGCTTCCACATTGGATTTTGTTGCAGCGGGACCCGTAAAATTAACCGGAATCACCAGAACATTGACATCTGAAAAATATATCGCATCAGCGCCATCCGGATCGACGAACTTGTAGGGATTCCCATTTCCATATCTGTAACGCTGGAAATTTGCATAGGGATTTTCGACAGTAGTGACTGGATCCACCGAGAGGAAGGTGCCCAAACTTGAGTCGAAGTATCTCTGCTGCATGTAGTTCAACCCGGTTACAGAGTCCGTCATATGCCCGGCATACCCTGGACCATCCTTCAACGGCCGATTGACCACCGCACCATACGGTTCATATACCGTACGCTCGATGACATTGCCGCTGGCATCGGTGATCGCCACCGGTGAGCCCAGTGCGTCAGTGTGGATATACTCCACCACCTCCTGGGCTGCTGCCGGCGCAATACACGCCAGCATCGTCACCACAAGAAGCGCTGCGCGAATTAGTAAAGAAGTGATTCCATTCATGGCTCAGTCCCAGCTCAGTACACCGCGGGTGACGGGATGGTCGGCTGACCACGACGAGCAACCGCCTGCATTGCAGGCACGCACACGATAGTTGCCGGCACAATACGCATTGCCGTTTGCACTCACATAGGCGTTGGGCACGGTATACAGACGCTTGCCACCGCCACCACTCTCAAGCTGGTACTCAGTGGCGTCGGCCATTTGGCTCCACCCCACCGAGCACTGCACCTGATAGGGCGCCTTGCGCGTAGTCAGCCATTCGGCCAGATAGAAATGGGGCGTCCCTGGGGGAAGTGCCACCGTTACCGTCACGATGCCCGAGTAAGGGCTGCACCCCACGAAGTTGCAGGCACGCACGCGATAGGCATAGCTGCCCTTGGCGCGGTCCGCGCCGAAGCTGTTCGCACCGCCGTTATGCACCACGGTCCATCCACCGCCGTTGGCGCTCTCCTCCAGGATGAAGCTTTCGCTGTTGGCAGGCACAGACCAACTGAGACTGTACTGCGGCACATTCACCAGCCCTGGGGCGTTGATCACCGGCTCGATCGTCGGTGCACCGATCACTGCAACCGTCGCAGATCCTGACCAAGGCCCGCATCCCGCGCCGTTGCAGGCGGCGACGCGGTACGCATAAGTACCCACTCCGCGTGCGGGCGTTGCAAAGGACAGCACGTGTGCATCCACCAGCGTCACCCAACCGCCACCATTTGTGCTTTCCTGCAGGGTGTAACGCGTCGCACCGGTCACCCCATTCCAGCCGATGCCAATGCTGCCCGGTGCCGAACGAGCCGCCGCTGACACTCCTGGAGCACTGGCAGGCGGGTAGACCACCGCCACCGCAGCGCTGCCGCTGTAGCTGGTACACCCCACCGGATTACACGCACGGACACGGTAGTTGAAGCTACCTGCCGGTTTGCCGCTGAACCCCTTGGATTGACCCGCCGCATTGTGGACTTGGCTCCAGGTACCACCATTGGCACTCTCGTCGAGCTCAAAGCGTTCTACACCGGCAGAGGCCGACCAGCTGATGCTGTAGCTGCCGTTGAATGCAGTTGTCGGTACGCTCAGCGCAAGCGTATGCCCGCGCCGTTGCTGGCCTCGATCTGTAGCATGGCGTGCTCCTCGGAACTCAAATGGCCCTGCCTGGCCAAGCGGGCACGCTACGCGATTGCGGGATGTTGCACTTGCAAGTTGAGCTTAAGCAGCTCCCATAGACTTCTATCTGATGTCTGATAGGACACGCAAAATGCGACCGCGCGCGACCGTCCGTCCTTCCCAAAGAGACATATCTGCCCCCGGCTTCGCCACTACAAGGGCCTCTTCCGGAAACAAAAAGGCAACTGGAATTTCGTAATTCTCCCCGAGGATGGCCCGCCCCCCTTCCAATAGCAAGCGGCAATCAAATGCACGACCAGCTACGTATAGTGGACATGAATATATTTTTCCCACTACATCGCCCGACCTCCCCCCCTCAGCGCTCAACAAGAATCGGACAGAAATAATTATATCAGGCTGCACCATCAAAGTCCTTTAGCTGGAACGGGAGAACTATTTAAAACCCTCGGAGAAAGGCCCTGAAGCCTCCCGTTAGGAACTACCCACGCTGGAATACCTCGATCCACACTGGCTGGAGACAACCCATTGAGAACATTCTTTGGCGCATCAACTCGTATTATTGTATACGGCGCATCACCAAATGACCTTACAGCCTGCCGCCCGTATGCGGCCGCATCCATCGCAGATGTTGTAAAGTATTTTCCTTCTGCGGACCCGAGATTGCGAAGCGCCTTAGTCGCAATAATATCACCCAACTCATCCGGACCAACCGCCCTAAACAATGTTACTGTCTCTTTAGCTCCATTCCTACCAAAACTCAAACCTCCACCGCCGGCAATTCCTATCAGAGAAGTTACAAATTCCTCATGCGTCCTGCGCGCATAACGGAGCAACTCCTTGTCCCCACCGACACTTTCAATGAGTCGCTCCTGGCTCCCTGGGGTTCGATGCCTCTTCAGCATGGAACCCGCATAGCTTCCACCGACCGTTCCCCACCTCGATCCGGCAAAACCTTTTTCGCTCCCTTTGATTTTACTCCCTATAACTGCCTCACGCTCTCTGCCGTCCGGATCAACATAACCGTATGGATTACCAAGCACATAGCAGTACCTACAAAAACCCGCCCCATCATCTGCGGCTACCGGCGCGGGATCGCTAGACAAAAACGTTGCAATTTCAGCATCATAATACCGCTGCTGCATGTAGCTCAGCCCGGTCCCGGAGTCCGTCACATGCCCGGTGTACCCGGGACCATCCTTCAGCGGCCGATTGACCACGGCCCCATAGGGCTCATACACCGTACGCTCGATGACATTTCCGCTGGCATCGGTGATCGCCACCGGTGAGCCCAGTGCGTCGGTGTGGATGTATTCCACAACTTCCTGGGCCGCAGCCGGAGTAGCACCGGCCAGTGTCGCCACCACAAGAAGCGCTGCGCGAATAAGTAAAGAAGTGATTCCATTCATGGCTCAGTCCCAGTTCAGTACGCCGCGCGTGACAGGAAAGCCCGCAGACCATTCCGAACAGCCGCCGGCATTGCAGGCGCGAACGATGTACAAGCTTGAGCAGTAATTCCCGTTGTTTGACTGCACGTAAGTCAGAGGCCCGGTGTATAGACGCCGTCCAGCCCCCGAGGGCTCAAGGTGATACTCCGTTGCGCCGGGCACGGCTCGCCAGGAGACGGTGCACTGCACCTGGTAGGGGGCCTTGCGCGTAGACAACCATTCCGCCAGGAAAATCTGGGTGGCAGCCGGAGGAAGCACGACTGAAACGCTTACGATGCCTGAATATGGGCTGCACCCCGCGAAGTTGCAGGCACGTACACGGTAGGCGTAGTTGCCATTGCCTCTGTTTGCACCAAAGCTGTTCGCACCGCCGTTATGCACCACGGTCCATCCACCGCCGTTGGCGCTCTCCTCCAGGATGAAGCTCTCACTATTCGCGGGTACTGACCAGGTGAAGCTGTACTGCGGCACATTCACCAGGCCCGGCGCGCTGATCACCGGCTCGATCGTCGGCGGTCCGATGACTGCGACCGTCACCGTTGCCGACCACGGCCCGCATCCAGCGCCGTTGCAGGCGGCGACGCGGTAGGCATAGCTACCCACTCCACGCGCAGGCGTGGCAAAGGAACCCGCATTACCATCGAACAGGGTCACCCAACCGCCGCCATTGGTACTTTCCTGAAGTGTGTAACGATCAGCACCGCCAATCCCGTTCCAGCCGATGCCAATGCTGCCGGGTGCCGAACGAGCCGGCGCTGATACTCCAGGAGCACCGACAGGCGGGTAGACCACCATCACTGCGGCGCCATTGCTGTATTCGGTACACCCCACCGGATTACATGCACGGACACGATAGTTGAAGCTGCCTGCCGGCTTGCCACTGAATGCCTTGGATTGGCCCGCCGCATTGTGAACCTGCGTCCAGGCTCCGCCATTGGCACTCTCCTCCAGTTCAAAGCGTTCTGCGCCGGCAGAGGCCGACCAGCTGATGCTGTAGCTGCCGTTGAATGCAGTTGTCGGTACGCTCAGCACAGGCACTGCAGCCGGCGGCAGCTCGACGGCGACCGAGGCGGTGTTGCTCCACTCGCCACAGACCACGCGGCATCCGCGCACTCGGAACTGATAGGTGCCGGTGACCAGACCGCTACTGGTGAATGCCTGCGCCTCGCCGTCGAAAATCGTGCTCCAGTTGCCCGCTTGGGCGCGCTGCAGTTCGTAGCGGTTGGCGCCGCCGGCCGGACTCCACGTCAGGTTGACGCTGCCTTGGGTGATGTAGCCCGGAGCGCTCAGCGCCGGAGCACTGGGTGCAGCCTCGCCGTGCACCTGCGCCACTAGGCTGCCGGACAGGTACAGATAGTCCGTCTGCTTTCCCGTGCGCTCATTGCGCTGGAAACGCAGCACGCCGCCATTGTCATAGAACGAGTAGATCACGCCCGTTTCGCTGTTCCATGCTTTCACCCGGCGTCCATGCGCGTCGTACATATAGGCTTCCGTCGTTCCCACCGTACGCAGGCGGTTGCCGTAGTCGAAACCAAACGCCTGGCCATTGCGGATCGAAAGATTGCCCTGCACGTCATAGCCGAGACCGACAACGGTCGCGCTGCTGCCAGTATCGACAACGTTGACCAGACGATTGGTCGGATCGAAATAATGCGTGCGATCCCGGCTGCCGACCTTGGCCCGGCGCAGGTTGTCCAGTGCGTCGTACTCATACAGCGCGTTGCCAAAGCCCGGCGCGGTAACCGAGCGCAGTCGATCCAGCCCGTCATAGGCCATGTCACGATTGCCTGGCGCACCCGGCAAGCCATCAGAGATGGCCATCACGTTGCCACCCGCATCGTAGTCGTAGCTGTCATCGAGCACTGCGGCCGCAGCGGTGGCATCGCGACTTCGGTCAGGAAGACCGCGAGCATTCTGGCTCATCGCATGGACAATGCCGTTGCCATATACGAAGCGCGCCAAGGCGCCGTTGGCAAAATAGCTGGCCTCCTTCGCATAGCCCCCCACCGATGTGGCGCGGCCGAGGGCGTCCGGGGCATAGCTGACGATGCGCCCGCCCGGGTAGGTGTTGCTGGCAAGCGCGCCGTTGCCATCGTAGCCATAGGCCAGGCTCAGATTGCCGAAGTCTGGATGTTGCAGCGTCTCGCTGCTGAGCAGACGACGATGGTTGTACTGGTAGCGATTGATGACCAGCGGACGGCCGGCATCGTTCTGCGTACTGATTTCTGCGGGCAGGCCATCTGGCGTATACGACCAGGTCTGGTTGCCGCGGCCATCAGGGAAGGTCAACGCCAGCAGTCGATTGGCAGCGTCATAGGTGCGCTGCACGGCGCGGCCAGTCGCGAGTGCTTCGCTGCGGTTGCAGTCTGCGCTGCTGGCAAGGCCCGTGCCGGCAGCCGACCACAGAACATTGCCGGCGGCGTCGTAGTCCTGCACCGTCGCCCCGGTTTCCGGCTCGATGGTCTTGCAGAGTTGCTGGTAATCGTCATAGACATAACGGCGGGTCAGTGCCTGGCTGCCGTCGGCGCTGCGACGGGTAATCGCCAGCGGCTTCCCGAGAGCGTCGCGCTGGATCTCGGTCACGACCCCTTCTGGATGCTGCAGTATCAACGGCATCTCATAGGTGGGCTGGTCATAGGCCAGGTGCCGTGTTGTGGTCGACTGTCCGCGTGGATTGGTTACCTTCACCGACAGGTTGCCCACGAACTCAGTGCGAGTCACCAAGGCACCCAGTTCGGACGACTGGCTGACCACGACCGGTCGACCCAGCGCGTCGTACTGCGTGGTGGTGCCGTCAAACGCCGCATTGATGTCGGAAAGCTGGCGAACCGGATAGGACGCGAACACCGTCTTGCCGCTGGTGTCGTAGCGGGTCACGACTGCGCTATCGAGAGCGTTGTCTGCATTTTCAGTGACCAGCACCGGGCGGAACATGGCATCCAGATAGGTATCGGTCCGTCGCCCGCCCTGGGTTCGTGAATGCTTCCAGGCGCCGGCCGGCACGCCGAACTGCGCGCTGCCCAACCGCTGCAGGTCCATGGTGACCGCATTCCAGCTCACGGTGTCGCCACCGGGGAACTGCTGGCTGCGCAGGCGCCCCATGCTGTCGTAGCTGAAGCTGGTGGTTGCTCCGATTTCATCGGTCAACGAGGTGATCCAGCCGTTGTCGTCCACCACAACGGTGCGCGTCGCCCCATTGAGAGATTCAGCCGTGGCCGGCATCCGCAACTGCTGCGGGACACCGCGCTTCCACGCGGACAGGTGGCTGGTGTTGCCACGGGCATCGGCAACCGATGCCACCGTACCATCAGCCGCGTAGGTCACCTGCTGCGCCAACCGGCCGAAGGCATAAGCGCGCAGCGGCAACGCATTGGTCGTGTCGAACTCGGTGCGTGACTGCTCGACACCATTGACTACGCTGCGCGCTGACTGGCCATTCACCCATAGCGCCAGGTTGTCGTAGTAGGTGGTTGTGCTGGCGCGGCTCTGTCCGGCTGAATTGCCCTCGACGACGCTCACCTCGCGTGCAAAGGCATCGAAAGCCTGGACCGTGCGGGTGAACTGCACGCCATCCTGTTCCACCACGGTGGACTGTACGGGCCTGTTGTAGTGTGCCTTGAGGTCGTTCGCACCGTACTTGAAGTCCTTGCCGGCTTCTTTCGGGAATGGCGCCGAGTCAAGCTGGGTGTCGGGATAGTAGTTGTTGCGGTCGATGCGCACGACGGTGCCGCCCGAGCGCGTGGTGGTCGACAGCAGCAGACCGTCGTTGTACGCCACCTCCTTGCCGAATTCATACACACGTACAACGCCGTCAGGCAGCGTTTCGGTGGTGATCTTCGGTTCGGCCTGGCCCGGAGGAATGGCCGGTCCGCCGAGATCCTGCGCGTAGGCGCCATCAAGATTGGTGTACTGATAGGTCCACTGCGCAACAGGCATACCCGGACCAGTGATTGTTTTTGCTACCAGCGACTGCGCGTCACGGTAGACAGGCGTGTAGTTCCAGCCTTCTTCGTACAGATGATTGTCACCAGATGTCTGGCAGTCGAACGTTACGTTCTTCCGTCCGTGGCGGAACGGGCGGAACAAGAACGTACCCACTGCCCCCGAAGGATGCTGGACAGTCGCCGCAATCTCAGTGGGTATGATCTTGTTCATCCGGGCGCAGGTCACCGGATAGTCCATGTACTCCCAGATGTTCTGCCCGGTGTAGTCGGCATACTTGCGGGTGACGGAAAGCGGCGGAAGGTTGTAGACCCACTGGGTCCCATCCGGCAGCGTTACCGTCTGGAGGATATTGGCTGCGGTATATCCGTACGTCCACGTGCGCCCAGCTGCCGTCGCTGATGCAATCAATCCGTCAGCGTTGTACGCCAGGCTGATTTCACGACCATCACTGGCAAAGATGCGTTCGAGGCGGTCGCCATTCCACTCATAGCGCACCCAGTTGCCAAACCGATCCACAATCTGGGAGGGGTACAGGTAAACGCGCCTGCGCTGCAATTGAGCATTACTCTCCGGACCAAATGGCTGCAGGGTCGCAGGATTGACCGGACGGGCCACCATCCAGTCAAAGTAGTACTTGGAACCATCAGGTGCGTGCCCCAGGAAGCCTTCACCGGCCTGGCCACTCTTGAGCGAGCCCAGACAAGTGAACGTCCAACCGCTTTTGGTGTTCCACGGGGTGGATTTACCGAACTGAGGCTTGGGCTGGCGAGCATCACCGCCGTCTCCCAGAATGCTCTCGCCCCCGCCACCAGGCAGCGAAAGTCGCGTGCCATCCCAGTAGGTGTGCGCATTGAAGTTGACGATCTGGGTGTGCCGTCGGTTCCAGACTTCCAACGACGGAGGTCCGCTGACGGTGCTGCAGCGGGCCGCAGGCAGCCAATAGCCTGCGGCCGCAGTCTCAGGCAGGTCGCCGTGCACACCAGACAGGGAAGGAATATCCAATTTCCAGTTGGAGAAAGGGCTCTCATTACTGTTGCCGCCATCGCCGTGACTGCGGCTCAGCGTCATCGGCAAGCTGCCATTGCCCGGTATCGAAATATCCGTGGCCTTGAAGCTGATCGAACCGTCATACAGGTTGACCTGCTCGCCAAAGATCTCGCCCTTCAAGGGCTCGACCAGGTCGCCGTACTTCAAGCGCTTGTCGTACTCCTGGCGCCAGGTCGGTACGATCTGGGCGGAGGCGGGAACCGGTTCCAGTACGCAGAAGGCCAGTGCTGTCAGAAGCAGGCCTTTGATGGCGTTTGCCGCGCGCGGATGAGCAATTAGCCGTGACTGCATGAAGATCCTCCCTGGATCGACCTTCCTTGAGAGCCCCGCCCACATCGCGCCACTGTCGATGATCAGATCGGACGGTACCCACTCCGGCAGACAACCACACGCTTGAACGCGGTGGGCGGGCATTGCTTCATTTATGAATGAGAAATGAAGATCATGTCAACAAGGCGTATCCGACACACTCGGCAAAGCCGGCCGAATCAGCAAGCTCCCCGCCCGCCCCCGCCCCACCTAAAATGCCCCCATGAGCACCCTGACCTTCCGCGCCGCCACGTCGGCCGACATCCCCGCCCTGATCACCCTGGTCACCTCGGCCTACCGCGGCGACGCCAGCCGCGTCGGCTGGACCACCGAAGCCGACCTGCTGGACGGCGCCCGCGTCGATGCCGAAGGCATCCAGGGCGACCTGGACCGCCCGCGCTCGACCATCCTGCTGGCCGAACGCGACGGCCAGCTCGTGGCCTGTGCCCACGTCGCCGACGTCGACGGCAAGGGCTACTTCGGCATGTTCTCGGTCGACCCGGCCCAGCAGGGCGGCGGCGTCGGCAAGCAGTTGATGGACGCAGCCGAAGCCCTCGCCGCACGCGAATGGAACGTGCCGGTGATGCAGATGACCGTGATCGACATCCGCGACGAACTGATCGCCTTCTATGAGCGCCGCGGTTACCAGCGCACCGGCATCAAGAAGCCGTTCCCGTATGGCGACGAACGTTTCGGCATCCCCAAGCGCGACGACCTGCGCTTCGAGATCCTGGAAAAGCCGCTGGCCGGAGCCACCGCGTGAGTGAGGCCTGGACCTTTGTCTGCGCCGGCGCCGAACTGCTGCCGGGCGAAATGAAGAGCGTGTTCGACGAAGTCACCGGTACGCCGATCGTGGTGTTCAACCTCGACGGCGAACTGTACGCGCTGGAAGACCTATGCACGCACGAGGAGTTCGAGCTGTCCTCGGGTGAGTTCAACACCGCCGAGGGCAGCGTTGAATGCGTGCTGCATGGCGCGCGCTTCGACGTGCGTGATGGCCGCGCCCTGTGTGCGCCGGCCTATACCGCGGTGCCGAAGTTTCCGGTGAAGCGCGAACACGACGCCATCTGGACCCGCGACGACCGCGATTGAAGCCCAGGGCACCCACCCACGGGGTGGCTCTCCTGACGGGCGCCTGGAGGGCCTTTCAGGGGCCCTGCGGGCAACTCGGAGCCGCTTACAAATCACGCAGATGCGAATCATTATCGTTGGTGTTATGCTAACTAACATCTTCGTCACGACTCCACCTGCGCCATGGCCTCGCCCGCGCCTACCGTCCTGCTGTGCCAGCTTGCCCGTCGGGGTTGGCCACTGCTTGTGGCCGCGCTGCTGACTCTGTGGTTGGGCTGGTCGGCGTTGCAGGAAGGACGGAGCACGCTGACAGATGCGCCCGGAACCTACGTCCAGGACGTAGCGCCGTCTTCGCCCCCATATTCGCTGCCCCACGAGCACGCGATGCAACGCGCGGAATCCGAGCCGGAAGGAAGCCGGGGCGACAAGCCCCCGGTACTGCGGCGGCTGTGCCTGCAGCGCCCGGAACATGCCCCAGCAGACGCTCCGACGCCGGCGATGCCTGATCCGCCGGTGCCCGTGATCGATCGTCGCCAGCCGCCTTCGCACGCACCGCCCGCGCAGCTGGCCTGACGCTTTTCTGCGCGCTGCGCAGCCGCTGGACTGCATTTCCCTTTCCCTTCGTGTTGCCGCGCTGTCCAGCGCCGGCGGCTCCTTCCTGTTCCTTCTCTGCAGACGCCCATGAACCCGATCAAAAGCCGCAAGCACGCTTCGCCGCTTCGTACCCTGCCGCTGGCCACCGCCAGCCTCGCTGCCGGCCTCGGCCTGGCCGCCCTGCCTGCGCTGGCCCACGCCGAAGCCACCGACAACGCCCGCACGCTGGACAAGGTCGACGTCCATGCAGTTCGCGGCTACAAGGCTGACAAGGTTGCCTCGCCCAAGTTCACACAGCGCCTGCAGGACACCCCGCAGACCATCCAGATCATCACCAGCGACCTGTTCAACCAGCAGGGTGCCACCACCCTGACCGAGGCACTGCGCAACAGCCCCGGCGTGGGCACCTTCTATGCCGGTGAAAACGGCAACACCACCACCGGCGACGCACTGTTCATGCGTGGCTTCGACACCTCCAACAGCCTGTTCGTCGACGGCGTGCGCGACCTTGGCTCGATCTCACGCGATGTGTTCAACATCGAACAGGTGGAAGTGACGAAGGGCCCGGCCGGCACCGACAATGGCCGCTCCGCACCGACCGGTGCGATCAATCTGGTCAGCAAGCAGGCCAATCTGCAGGACGCGACGTCGGCCAGCGTGTCGCTGGGCAGCGACCAGCAGCGACGCACCACCGGCGACTGGAACCAGACGCTGGGTGCGACCAGCGCGCTGCGCGTCAATGCGATGTGGCAGGACAGCGACCAGCCGGGCCGCGACCATGTGCAGAACAAGCGCTGGGGTATTGCGCCATCGCTGGCCTTCGGCCTGGGCACCGCTACCCGCTACTACCTCAACCTGCTGTACGTGAAGCAGGACAACGTGCCCGATGGCGGCGTGCCGACCCTGGGCCTGCCTGGCTGGACCGCGCAGCCGACCCTGGAAGCGCTGGCCGGTCATCCGGTGAACCCGGAGAACTTCTACGGTACGCGTGCAGACCATGATGACGTGACCGCGAAGATGGCCACGTTCCGCTTCGAACACGACTTCAGCGACACGCTGCGCCTGACCAACACCACGCGTTGGGGCCGCACAGAACAGGACTACCTGCTGACGGCCTTCATGGGTACCGGCGTTCGCGGTGCGAATGGCCGCCCGACCGGCAACATCAGCTACACCAATCCGGCCGATCTATCGACCTACGCGATCGCGCGCAGCCTGCCGACCTTCAAGGACCAGCGCAACACCATCCTCACCGATCAGTTGAACCTGCGCGCCGACTTCAACACCGGCAGCGTCGGTCATGCGCTGAGCACCGGCCTGGAATTCACCCGCGAAGAGCTGGACAGCTACGGGCAGGCCGCCACCGGCGGCACCACCTGGCCGGCAGCGAATCTGTACAACCCCGACTGGAACGTGGGCGGGCTGACCTGGGCGCACAATGGCGCCGATGCCCACGGCAAGACCACAACCTCCTCGGCCTATCTGTTCGATACCCTGTCCTTCGGCGAGAGCTTCCTGCTGACCGCGGGCGTGCGCGCCGACCACTACAAGACCGAGTACGCGAGCGCATCGGTGTGCGGTGGTCGCGGTGGCCCGGCATGCGGCAGCAATCCAACCGGCACCGTGCTGCGCAACCCGACCCTGGAAGCGTCCGACACGCTGCTGAACTGGAAGCTCGGTGCACTGTACAAAGTGGGCGAGACGGTCAGCATCTATGCCAACTACGCCGTCTCACAGCAGCCTCCTGGCGGCGCGAACTTCCAGCTGAGCAGCTCGGCCAGCAGTGCCGACAACCCCAAGCTCGACCCGCAGAAGGCCAAAACCTTCGAAGTGGGCAGCAAGTGGGCGTTCCTGGATGACGCGCTTGCAGTGAATCTGGCGCTGTTCCAGACCGACGTTGACAACGAGATCAACACCACCGTGCTCGACGATGCCGGCAACCCGACCCAGACCGGCAGCAAGCGGGTCAAGGGCGTGGAGCTCTCTGCAGTCGGTCGCCTGACCGACAACTGGTCGGTCACCGCCGGCTACAGCCACCTCGACACCGAGGTGAAGGAAGGTGCCAAGGTAGCCGCCGATGGCACCACCAACCTGACCTACACCCCGGCCGACACGTTTACCGGCTGGACCAGTTACACCCTGCCCTTCGGCCTGACCATCGGTGGCGGCGTGCGCTATGCCGGTGGCATGCACCGTGGCACCGACGGTGCGGTGGGTACCCCATCGTTCACCAAGTCCTACGTTGTCTATGACGCCGTCGTGTCCTGGGCGATCAATGACTCCATCTCGCTGCGCTTGAATGGTTACAACCTGTTCGACAAGCAGTACGTGGCCAGCATCAACAAGAGCGGCTACCGTTACACCCCGGGCGCCCCGCGCACCTTCCTGCTCAGCGCGGACGTCCGCTTCTGATGTCATGGCGCGGGGGAGCCCGTCTCCCCCGCGCATCGATGAGGAACCGCCATGCTGCTGCACATCCCCAACGTGCTTGCACCTGAAGAAGTGGCGCAGATCCGCCAGCGGCTGGACGCTGCCGACTGGACCGACGGACGCGAGACGGTCGGCTCACAGGGTGCGCAGGTCAAACACAACGAGCAGTTGCCCGATGCCTCACCGCTGAAGGCTGCGCTGGCCTCCGTGGTGCTGGCCGCGCTCAAGCGCAGCCCGCTGTTCTTTGCCGCCGCGCTGCCCTTGAAGTACCTGCCACCGCGCTTCAACCGCTACAGCGGCGGCGGCACCTACGGCTTCCACGTCGATGGCGCGGTGATGAACCTGGCCAACGGCGAGCAGCTACGCTCGGACATCTCCTGCACGCTGTTCCTGTCCGACCCGGACGAGTACGACGGCGGCGAGCTGATCATCAGTGATACCTACGGCGAGCACGAAGTGAAACTGCCGGCCGGTGATCTGATCGTGTATCCCTCCAGCAGCCTGCACAAGGTCAATCCGGTCACCCGCGGCGCGCGCGTGGCATCGTTCTTCTGGGTGCAGAGCATGATCCGCGACGATGTGCAGCGTCGTCTGCTGTGGGAGATGGATACTTCCATCGAGCGCCTGCGGCAGACCAATGGCGATGCCGATGCGGTGCTGCAGCTGACCGGCGTGTACCACAACCTGCTGCGACGCTGGAGCGAGGTCTGAACCGATCAGGCCACCCCTGCCGCACTTTGGCAATAATTCTCATTTGCAACGGCTAACGGGTCTCATTACAATCACGCCCCGTTGACGCCGGATGTTCCGGCCAGCCAGGGATCTCCGCTTGCGTCGCCCGTTCCGCCCTCGCCCGCTTCGGCTTGTACAGCTCGGCACTGCCATGCGCGGCCGTCGGCCTGCGCTGGCCAGCCTGCTGGCGTGGGTGGCGATGTTGACGCTGTTGCTGGGCACCCTGCCGCTGCTGCCGGTCGCCCATGCCGCCGCGCCGCAGGCGCTGCAGCAGCCGCTGGAAGAGCGCGGCGGCGAAGGCCCTTTGCAGGAAGAAGCGCCGGCCAAACTGCGGCGCTGCGCCTCGGCACCGGCCAAGTCCACGGACAAGCCGATCCCGCCGCTGTTGCTGGCCAGCCACTGGCTGCGCACCGAACTTGATCTGGTTCCCTCTGCGTCGGTTCCCTCCGGCGCGCGTCCGCACTGGCCGCTGGCCGTACCGGACATGCCCTGGGCCGATGCGCCCGGGCGCCGCCAGCAACGCGGCCAGGCGCCGCCGCTCGCCTGATCCACGGCACGCCGTGACCGCCTGCGCGGTTGCGACGGCTCGCCGCTGCCTGTTTCGCCCCTGCCGCCCCTGACCGGGCCATCCCTGCCCTGCCGTGCGCGTTCCGCGCCCTGCATCGCGCTGCCCTACATCCTTCGAGGTATCTGCCATGGCCCAGCGCCATCGTGTCCGTTCGTCCCTGTCCCGACATCTGTTGACCAGCGCTGTGCTGGCTGCGGTCGCGGCGCCCGCCTACGCCAATGGTGCCGCCAGCGGCGCGCCGCAGACGCTGGACAAGGTGGTGGTGACCGCCTCCGGTTTCGAGCAGAAGGTAGTCGATGCACCGGCCAGCATCAGCGTGGTCAGCCGCGAAGAGCTGAGCAAGCGCCCTTACACCAGCCTGGTCGACGCCCTGCGCGACGTCGAAGGCATCGACGTCGGCCTGGAAGCCACCGACAAGAACGGCCGCGCCACCATCTCCATGCGCGGCCTGCCGTCGGAGTACACCCTGGTGCTGATCGACGGTCGCCGCCAGAGCAACGCCGGCCAGCTGTATCCGAACAACTTCGGTGGTGGCCAGTTCGCCTACCTGCCGCCGCTGGATGCGATCGAGCGCATCGAAGTGGTGCGTGGCCCGATGTCCACGCTGTACGGCTCGGATGCAATGGGCGGCGTCATCAACATCATCACCCGCCGCAACCAGGACAGCTGGCACGGTGCGGTCACCCAGGGCTTCACCGTGCAGCAGGACGACCAGTTCGGCGACGCGCGCAGCACCGATCTGTACCTGAGCGGCCCGCTGGTCAAGGATCGCCTGGGCCTGGCCGTGCGCGGCAGCTACTACGACGCCAAGGCATCCAATCCCGAATGGGATGCACTGACCCTGCCCGACGGCACGCTGTGGGAACGCAGCATCGGTTTCGGTGGCGGCGGCAAGTCGGTGGCCAACACCAACTGGAACACCGGCGTGCGCCTGAACTTCCATGTCAACGACGACCACGAACTGTGGCTGGACTACGACGTCTCACGCCAGAAGTACGACAACAGCGAAGGCCAGACCGGTACCCTCGACAGCCTGGCCAGCCTGTGGCGCGTGGGCAATGCGGTGGTTCCGAACCCGAATGGCAGCGGCACCGTCACCCGCCGCGTGGTGCAGCCGCGCGTGGGCTACACCGCCTACCAGCGCTATGAGCGCGACCAGCTCTCGCTGACCCATCAAGGCCGCTACAGCTTCGGCACCTGGCAGACCTCGCTGACCCACAGCAAGAGCAACAACCTCGGCCGCTCGCTGCCGCTGACGCTGGACGAGCGCGCCGGCCTGCAGACCCTGTGGAACGACGTCTGCCGCCGCACCGGTGCCGCCAACAACTGTGCCGCCGGCCGCAACAACGGACTGGCCGCACTCAACGCCAGCGAACAGGCACGCCTGCAGGCGTTCCTGCCGCGGCCGCTGCGCACCATGGAACTGGAAGGCTACGTGCTGGACACGATGCTCGACCTCGACTTCGGTGCGCACAAGCTGACCGTGGGCGGCCAATACAACGACACCGACATGGTGGACGGCGTGTTCGGCATGGACGGTGCCGGCTACCGCAGCAACACCAAACAGAAGCACCGCATGTGGGCGCTGTTCGCCGAGGACAACTGGTCGCTGACCGACACCCTGACCGCCACCTTCGGCCTGCGCTACGACGACCACAACATCTTCGGCAGCCACCTCAGCCCGCGCGGCTACCTGGTCTGGAATGCCACCGATGCCTGGACCTTCAAGGGTGGCGTCAGCACCGGCTACAAGACCCCGCGTCCGGACCAGCTGTTCCCCGGCATCACCGGCTTTGGTGGCCAGGGCGTGCTGCCGCTGGTGGGCTCGCCGAACCTGAAGCCGGAAACCAGCACCAACTACGAGCTGGCCGCCTATTACGAGGGCCAGCGCTGGGGCTTCAACGTCACCGGTTTCATCAACAAGTTCGAAGACAAGATCGCCAGCGGCGGCACATTCCCCAACTGTGAAGTCGCGCCGGCCGGCAGTGGCTACTGCGTGGACATCGGCCCGGGCTGGGCGTCGCTGGGCTACAGCACCTTCACCCAGAGCGTGAACATCGACAAGGCCGAGACACGTGGCGCAGAACTGGCCGGCCACGTCGACCTGCTGGACACCCTGCAGCTGCGCGGCAACTACACCTGGACCAAGAGCGAGCAGACCGCCGGTTCCGGCAAGGGCCTGCCGATCACCGGCACCATGCCGGCCAAGCACATGGCCAACGCCAGCCTCAACTGGCAACTCAACGATGCCATCAGCCTGTCGTTGATCGGCGAAGGCCGCTACGACCGCTACCGCGACACGATCCTTGATGCCGCCGGTGCCAGTCATACCCGCTACTACGAGGACTACACCCTCTTCCACCTCGGTGGCAGCTGGAAGGCCACGCAGTGGCTGACGGTCAACGCGCGGGTCAACAACCTGTTCGACAAGAACTTCGTCTCGCAGTCGTGCCTGCTGACCAGCCCCAGCGAATACAACTGCGTGGACGACTACGCCACCAAGGACCAGCGCCGCAGCTACTGGATCTCGCTCAACGCGAAGTTCTGATCGCCGCTCTGGTGGGTGCCGACCTTGGTCGGCACCGCTTCATCCACGCATGGCGTGGATCCACCGACCCGTGGTAGTGCCGGCCACTGGCCGGCAACTACGCGATGCTCTCAGGTGGCATGGGATTGCCGGCCAGCGGCCGGCACTACCCCTTCAGAGATACACAACGACATCTAATTGCGAGCAATTCTCATCAATGATGTAATGACCAGTATTCATCCGTCCCGAACCGTGCCGTGAGCCGTCCCGCATCTTCCACCGTGCAGCAGCAGAGCCGCGGCTTCTGGCTGCGTACCCTGCACCAGTGGCACTGGATCAGCTCTGCGGTCTGCCTGATCGGCATGCTGCTGTTCGCGGTGACCGGCCTGACGCTGAACCATGCAGCAAAGATCGAGGCCAAGCCACAGGTGCAGAACCAGCACCTGGAACTGCCGGCCGAACTGCTCGGCGGTCTGGGCTCCCGCGAGGACGGCAATGCACCACTGCCACGCCCGGCCCGGCAATGGCTCGACGATCAGCTGGGCATCTCCATTGGCGGTCGACCCGCCGAATGGTCGGCCGAGGAAATCTATCTGTCACTGCCACGCCCCGGCGGCGACGCCTGGTTGAGCATCGACCGCGAAACCGGCGCGGTGGAGTACGAATCCACCTCGCGCGGCGCGGTGTCCTATCTCAACGACCTGCACAAGGGCCGCAATGCCGGCCCCGCATGGGGCTGGTTCCTGGACGTGTTCGCCGTCGCCTGCCTGGTGTTCTGCATCACCGGCCTGTTCCTGCTGCACCTGCATGCGCGGCAGCGACGCATGACCTGGCCACTGGTCGGCCTGGGCCTGATGATCCCGCTGCTGATCGCCCTGCTGCTGATCCACTGACTTCCACCGTGACTTCCATCCGTTCTTCCGGAGCCGCCCCATGCGCGTCACCCTGACCATCGCCCTCAGCGGCCTGCTGGCCACCTCCCCGGCTTACGCCACCACCCTCGACATCAACGTCGAAGTGCCCAAGCTCAACGTGGCCGAGTACCACCGCCCGTATGTGGCG
>Ga0308156_1001758_pt1 | contig 22737 bp, 16 predicted proteins | sample PhyAR2_FD_201041 | JGI IMG/M metagenome (GOLD analysis project Ga0308156, IMG submission 201041) | Phyllosphere microbial communities from UC Gill Tract Community Farm, Albany, California, United States - DLSL A.R2 | ecosystem: Host-associated > Plants > Phyllosphere > Unclassified | place: USA... | reverse complement strand
GCACGAGCAGCGCACCCGCGGGGATCGCCGTGTTGACGACACGGTCGGCACTCTCGCGGATCGCGATCCACCAGATGCCGAGCAGGAAGATCGCGATGGGGATCGTCACGGTGAACGAGGCGACGACGTTCGAGAGATGACTCTCGCCGGTGAGCACGTCGAGCTCGACCTCGATGCCGGCCGAGAACGCGGCGGCCGCCGCGAACACGAGGTAGTGGGTGTACCCGTACCGCAGCGAGCGGGCGAAGGTCGTGATCGCGCGGTGATGCGGCGGCCAGAAGTAGATCCACCACAGCGATGCCGTCACGACGAGTGTCAGCACCGAGATGGAGATCAACGGCACCAGCGATTCGAGCTCGCGGCCGGCGTCGATGATCGCGTTCGCCGAGGCGAGCAGGCTCTCGCCCAGCACGATCAGGGTGAAGAGGCCGTACCGCTCGGTGATGTGATGCGCATGCCAGGGGGTCTGCCGGCGGTACTCCGCGAACACCGGCACGCTCACCTCGATCAGGGCGAACACCACGAAGGCGGCGATCTGCACAGTCCCGGAGGGAATGAGCAGGAACAGCACCCAGAGCACCTGCACAGCGGCGATGCCCAGCGCATAGCGTCGGGTGGCCGACCGCAGCTCACCGGCGCCGCGCGACGCGCGCAGCCACTGCGCGACCATCGCGATCCGCATCACGATGTATCCGAGGACCGGGATCGTGAAGTCGCCGCGCTCGAACGCCGCCGGGATGCCGGCCGCGAAGACGAGCACGCCGCCCATCTGCACGATCGTCGTGACGCGGTAGAGCCAGTCGTCGGTGTCGAAGGACGTCGCGAACCACGTGAAGTTCATCCACGCCCACCACACGGCGAAGAACACCATCGCGTACGCGGTGACGCCGTGCACGAAGTCACCGTGGCTCAGCGAGTGGTGCAGCTGCGCCGACGCGATGCTGACGGCGACGACGAAGACGAGGTCGAAGAAGAGCTCGAGCGTGCTCGCCGTGCGATGCGGCTGCGCAGGATCACGCGGCCGCATGCGGCTGAGGTGGAATCGGGGCGTCGCGGCGGTGGTCACGCGGTCAGGATACCGACGGCGGCCCACGCTGTATTCATGAGTACCGGAATGCTGGTTCGTCCACTCGCGTGAATTACCTTCCGCTGAACGTTTGGTTCCGCTAGAGTGAACGAAGTCTGCAGTACCTGCTGCCAGCAACACCGTGTGGGACGGTGTTCGCACACCGTGATGTGGGATCACGGATGCACGCAGGACCCGAGGGGTCGGGATGCAGACGACACTGGGGACGTGGGGTCCCTGGTCTGGGGACAACTGGGGAAAAAACATGGCGCACTGGGGAATTTTGCGTACCTGTACGGCTCAAGGGGCCTCGGCATGACTTCCGTCGAGGATGCTCTGAGCATCACTCGCACGGGGTCGGTCTTCACGCCGATCGCCGCACCGCGAGCCACCAAGTCGGTCACGCACACGGCGGTCACGCCACGCGTGTCCGCGACGCTGGAGCGACGCCGCCAATGGGAGCGACGCTATCGGATGCGACTGCGTGTCTCGGATGCTGGGGTCATCCTGTTCGCCGTCGCGATCACCGCAGCGGTCCAGATGATGACCGGTGTCACAGGGGAAGAGGCCCTGCGCACCGGCATCCCGCTGGCCGCACTGTGGTATCTGATGCTCAGCGCTCTGCATACTCGTGATGCAGCGCTGTTCCGCGCCAGCGCGACCGAATACCGCGGCGTCGCGCACGCCAGCGGACTGGCGTTCGGGATCATCGCCATGTTCGGTGTCGTGTTCGGCTGGCAGACGATGCAGCTCGTGCTTCTCGTCGGCCTGCCACTCGGTGTCCTCACGCTGCTCATCACCCGGTGGGTGTGGCGGCACTGGCTGACGGCGCAGCGTGCGCGGGGGCGGTTCGCCTCGCGCACGCTCGTCGTCGGCAACAGAGACGACGTCGAGTACGTCGTCCGCACTCTGCACCCGATCGGCCCCTCGGGCTATCAGGTCGTCGGAGCCACGCTGCTCGACGGCAACGCCCGCGATGTCGACATCGACGGCGTGCAGTTCCCGGTTCTCGGCAACGTCAACACCGTGTCCTCCGTCGCCACCGAGCTCGGCGCCGACACGATCATCGTGGCGAGCCGCCCCGAGGGGAACCCCGACTTCGTCAAGCAGCTGAGCTGGCAGCTCGAAGGCACCGCCGCGGAGCTGGTCCTGTCGAGCCGCCTCACCGACGTCGCCGGCCCGCGCATCTCGTTCGCCTCGGTCGAGGGCCTCCCCCTCATCCAGGTGCAGATCCCGACCTACGAGGGCGGTCGGCACCTACTCAAGCGTGCACTCGACATCATGGTCGCGGCCGTCGCGCTCATCCCGATCGCGCTCATCACGCCGATCCTCGCGCTGCTCGTCAAGCTCGATTCGCCGGGACCTCTCTTCTTCTTCCAGGAGCGTGTCGGCCGAGACGGCCGCACCTTCAAGATCGTGAAGTTCCGCTCCATGAAGACCGACGCCGAGCAGCAGCTCGTCGCGCTCAAGGAGCAGAACGAGGGCGCCGGACTCCTGTTCAAGATGAAGGACGACCCGCGAGTCACTCGCGTGGGCCGGATTCTGCGCAAGCTGTCGCTCGACGAGCTGCCGCAGTTCTGGAACGTGCTGGTCGGCGACATGAGCGTCGTCGGTCCGCGTCCGCCGCTGCCGAGCGAGGTCACCGCCTACGACGGCACCGTGTACCGTCGCCTCTACATCAAGCCCGGCATCACGGGACTGTGGCAGGTGTCCGGGCGCAGCGACCTGTCGTGGGACGAGAGCGTGCGTCTCGACCTGCGCTACGTCGAGAACTGGTCCGTGATGAACGACCTGCAGATCATGTGGCGCACCGCCAAAGTCATGGTGCAGCCCAGCGGGGCATACTGAGCGGATGAGTGAGAGGAATCCGATCGACGCGACCACGTCCGTCGACATCACCGGCGTGCGTGTAGAGGCATTCACCGAGTCCGCGCTGATCGGGCGTGTGCTCGAGATGTCCGAGGGCGACACCACGCAGGTCGCCGTCGGAGTCAACGCGCACGTCTGCAACCTCGCCCGCAGGGACGCGCGACTGCGGCGACTCCTCGACTCGAGCATCGCCTACGCCGACGGCCAGTCGGTCGTGTGGGCCGCGAAGCTGCTCGGCGGGCAGCTGCCCGAGCGCCTCGCGACGACCGATGTGGCCGAACCGCTGCTCCGCTCCGCCGCCGCCGAGGGCATACCGGTCTACTTCTTCGGGGCCGCCGAGGGCGTCGCTGAGCGAGCGGCGGCGATCCTGCGCGGCAGGATACCCGGGCTGAAGCTGCGCACGCATCACGGCTACGTCTCGACTGAAGACATGCCCGCGGTGCTCGACGAGATCGCGGCGCACGGCACACGCATCCTGTTCGTGGGCATGGGCGACCCGGCACAGCAGCTGTGGGTCGACACGTACCGCGACCGTCTTCCTGCCGCGGTGCTCACGTGCGGCGGGCTGTTCGACTGGCTGAGCGGATCGAACCGCCGTGCGCCGGAATGGATGATCCGCGCCGGACTCGAATGGCTCTGGCGCCTGATGATCGAACCTCGCAGACTCGCGAAGCGCTACCTTCTCGGCAACCCGTCCTTCATGGCCGCCGTCGCCGCGCAGATGCTTCGCAGGTCGCGCGCATGACCAGCCCACCCACCGCACGCTCCGAGCTCGCTCGCGGAGGTGCACTGAGCTTCGTCGGCTCGGCCGTGAGCGCCGTGATGGGTCTCGTGCTCATCATCGTGCTCGGGCGGCTGCTCGGCGACGCCGGGTCCGGTGTCGTGCTGCAGGCGGTCGGCGCATTCACGATCGCCCTCGGCGTGGCGCGCTTCGGCATGGATTCGGCGGCGATCTGGATCCTGCCGCGCCAGCTGGAGGACGACCGGGCGATGCTGCGACCCACCGGGGCATTCCTGGTGCTGGTGTCGGCGATCGCAGGGCTCGTGTGCGCCGGCGTCCTGTTCGTCGGGGTGCTGATCGCGGAAGCGCAGAATCCCGGCGACGACGTGGCAGCCGCCATCCGCTCGATCGTCTGGTTCCTCCCTGTGGCCTCCGTCATGCTGACCGCACTGTCGGCGACGCGGGCGCTCGGCAAGGTGAACGCGTATGTGCTCGTCGGCAACGTACTGCTGCCGACGCTTCGTCCTCTCGCGATCGCGACCGCCGTAGGCATCGGCGCGGGCGTGGTCGGGGCCGCCGTCGCCTGGGCGCTGCCCCTGCTGCCGGCCGCGGTCGCCGCCGTGGTCGTGATGCTGTGGCAGCTGCGGCGTCTGGGCCGCACCGCGCAGCCGGGATTCCTGCGTTCGGGAGTGCCCGCGCGCACCATCCGCTATGCGCTCCCCCGCGTCGTGTCGTCGGGCCTGGAGCAGCTCCTGATCTGGCTCGCCGTGATCATCGTCGGCACCCTCGCCGGCCCCGCCGCCGCCGGGGTCTACGGCGCGGCCAGCAGGTTCGTCGCGGCCGGCATGATCGTCGACACCGCCCTGCGCGTCGTCGTCTCGCCGATGTTCAGCACGATGCTCCACCGCAACGACAGCCCCGCGCTCGAGAGCGTGTACCGGACCGCGACCGTCTGGCTCGTACTGTTCAGCACTCCTGTGTACGTGCTGCTCGCGGTCTTCGCACCCGTCGCGCTGTCGCTGCTCGGCGAGTCCTTCGCGGACGGCCAGGCGGTGCTCATCGTCATGTCGATCGGCTCGATCATCACGTTCCTCGCGGGCAACATCCACTCGGTGCTCCTCATGAGCGGACGCAGTGGCCTCGCCGCGCTCAACAAGGCCGTCGCGGTCGCCGTGAACGTCGCACTCATCTACGTCCTGGTGCCGATCTGGGGCATCACGGGCGCCGCTGTGGCGTGGGCAGTCGCCTGTGCGCTCGATGCCGCCCTCGCCTCCGTGCAGGTGCGATTCGTCCTCGGACTCCGGGTCTCCCCCCTGCCTGGCCTGTACCCGCTGGTGGTGGCGCTGATCACGGTCGCCGTGCCTGCGATCGCACTGCGTCTCACGCTGGGAGCGACCTGGCTTGCTCTGCTCCTGGCCGCGGCCGCGGGAGCACTGCTGTTCCTCGCCTGGTGCCGGTTCGACCGGCGCCGGCTGCACCTCGACGAGCTGCGGAGGCCGGCTCGGTAATCGACGACGAAAACACTGGTCAGAACTTCACGCCTTGTGATATTCTGCGCCTGGGGAAGCTTCTCGTCTCTTTGCACGGAGAAGCCCGCTCGGTGGGACGAGCAACTACTAACTGGGGAAATAGGGGATGTCTGGGGACGTTTTAGCGACGCCTGCTGCGCGCAGGCGCAAGGCTTTATGGATTTCACTCGCCGTCGCGACGGTTGTCGCGCTGGGCGCGGTCACCGCGTACGCGGTCACGACCTCGGGCGGCGGGAGCACCTCTCCCGATGCCGGAGGGGGCGGGAGCAGCGGAGCGGGCACGTCGGCGACGTCGACCCCGGAGCCGACTCCGACCGTGACGGCCACGCCCGCACCTGCGGCACCGCCGGTCGAGGGCGAGATCGACGATGAGGAGGCTCTGATCACGGTCGAGACCGCTCTCGCCGCACCGATCAGCACCGTCGGCACCTCGGAGGATCTCGCGGTGCTCCTCAAGGATGTCGCCGTCGACTCCTACGCCGCCGAGCTCGAAGCGCAGTGGCAGGAGCTCGTCTCCCAGGGATGGACCATCACCGGCGCGCCAGCCCTGGTCTCGAGCGATGTCACTGCAGTCGATGCCGACGCCGATCCGGCGACCGCCGAGATCACGGCGTGCATCGACTCGTCCGCAGTGACGATCCTCGACTCGAACGGCGATCGCATCGGCGACGACACGGCCACGATGCCGCGCGCGCTGCACCTCTTCTCCCTGGTCCAGGGAGAAGACGACATCTGGCGCATCGCCAGCCACAGTTTCCCGAATGATCCGACATGCTGACCTTCGCCGCTCACGAAAGGCGTCCTGAAATGACCAACAAGCCGACCCGGTTCAAGGGCCGTCTCGTGGTGGCCGCCGCGACCGCCGCGCTGTCCATCGCCGCCATGTTCGTGCCGGTGACCGCGGCGAGCGCCGCGGAGACGCCGCTGCCGACAGCCGACGGTCTCTCCGAACTCACCGCCGCAGCCTCGTGCTGGGAGATCAAGCAGCGCAACCCGCAGTCCGCCGACGGCGTGTACTGGCTGAAGACCCCGGCCATGGTCGCCGCCGATCAGTTCTACTGCGACCAGACCACCAACGGCGGTGGCTGGCTGCTGGTCGGACGCGGTCGCGAGGCGTGGGCGACCTCGACCAACGGCTCCGGTTCGCCGGCGCAGGTCCGCACCGACATCACCGGGACCGCGGCATTCAAGCCGCGTCAGCTGTCGGGTGAGCTGATCGACCAGCTGAACAACAACCAGCCGATCAAGAACCTCACCGAGGGCATCCGACTGGTGCGCGCGACCAACCAGGCGGGCACCACCTGGCAGGACCTCACCTTCACCTTCTCCAGCCCCCGCGACAAGTGGACCTGGATGTTCAACAACGAGCAGCGGGTGGCGTCGTACAAGATCGGCACCACCACCCGCACCGGTGGGCAGACCTCGAACTTCGGCAACGACAACAACTACGTGCGGGTGCGCACCATCACCGGCGCCACCGAAGGCTGGGCGATGGGCTTCGGCTTCGGCAGCAACATCCGAGGCAACCCCAGCTCGACCAGCTTCCTGTGGTCGAAGGACACCAACACGGGATACGCCCGCCCCTTCACGCAGGTCTTCATCCGCCCGCAGATCTCGACGGCCTCGCTGACGCCGATCGCGGCTGCCGGCACGCCTGCCGTGACGAACCAGGCCGTCGTCGACAGCTTCGCCCAGACGCAGAACTGGGGCGTCTCGGGACTCGGAGCGGGACCGTCGACCATCGAGGGAAGCAACGAGGTGTCCGCCTTCGCCGAGGTCGGCAACACCGTCTTCGCCGGCGGCAACTTCACCACCGTGCAGAAGACCGCCGGTGGCGGCAGCTCGCAGCCGCAGGCCTACCTCGCCGCATTCCAGCGCGATTCGGCGGAGTTCATCCCGACGTTCCGTCCCACGTTCAACAACCAGATCAAGGCGCTCGCCGCGCTTCCGGGCAACCGGCTCGCCGTCGGCGGGTACTTCACCCAGGTCAACGGCCAGAACGTGGCAGGACTCGTGGTGCTCAACGCCACGACGGGCGAGATCGACCCGACCTTCACCGGGCGGCTGATCAACGCGCTCAGCGGAGGAGTCCCGGTCGTCCGCACGCTCGATGTGCAGGACGGCTGGCTGTACGCGGCCGGGACGTTCACCCACTCCACGGGCGGGACGTCGAGCGCGCAGGCCTACACACGCGGAGCCGCACGGTTCAACGTGAACAACGGCACGCCGGACGGCACCTGGAACCCCGAGTTCAACGGAACGGTCATGAGCGTCGATGCATCGGCACGTGGCGACCGGGTGTACTTCGCCGGCTTCTTCTCCACGTCGAAGTCGCGTCCTGCCGACAAGGCGGCCGCGATGTCCTCGGCGAACACCGATCTCCTTCCGTGGGCGGTCGTCTTCTCGAACCGCAACTCGGGACGCACCGGCTACCAGCAGGCCGTCCTCGAGGTCGGCGACAAGGTGTGGCTCGGCGGCTCGGAGCACTCGCTGTTCAGCTACTCCCGCGACGCACTGACCCTGGTGAGCTCGTCCGTCGGCAACGCCGGCGGTGACTTCCAGGCCATCGCGACAGACGGCAACGCCGTGTACGGCGGATGCCACTGCTTCGAGACGCAGTACGACGGATCCACCACGTGGAACCCGATCGGCACCGCATGGACCTCGGCGAACGCCGTGTACGGATCGGGCGCCTGGAGCGCCACGAGCGGCGAGCGGATCACGAGCTTCAACGGTGACTTCGACACCCGTGCGGGCGCCGGTTCCTGGGCGCTCTTCGTGGACTCGAAGGGCACCCTGTGGCAGGGCGGCGACTGGAGTTACTCCACGCAGCCGGGATACATCCGCCAGTGGTCCGGAGGCTTCGTCCGTCACGCTCAGCGCGACACGGCCGCCCCGACGACTCCCGCCAATCTCGCCGTCACCACCAAGACGGACGGGGTCTCGCTGACCTGGGGCGCATCGACCGATGACCGCGGCGTCACCGCCTACCAGGTGCTGCGACACGACCGCGTGGTCGCCACCGTGACCGGAACGACAGCCACGCTTCCGCCCGCTCCCGCCGGCACGCTGTACTTCGTGCGGGCGATCGACGCCCGGGGCAACGCCTCGGCATCGACGGCCGGGGTCACCGCGGTCGCGCCTCCCGCACAGCCGACCTACGCGACGCTCGTCGCGGCCGGCTCCACCTGGTCGTACGTCTACGATGCGACAGGCCCTTCCGGCGCCTGGACGACCGCCGCGTACGACAGCTCGGCGTGGCAGTCCGGTGCCGCACCTCTCGGGTGGGGACAGCCGACGCTCGGGACCACGCTCACCACGACCGTGACCCCGAAGCCGCTGGCATCGTTCTATCGGCACGCCTTCCAGGTCGCCGACGCCTCGACCCTCGAGTCGGTGAAGATCACGACCCGGGCGGATGACGGCATCGTCCTGTACGTGAACGGCACCGAGGTCTTCAGGAAGAACGTCGGCGACGGCGTCACGGCGGGGGTCGGAACCTACGCGACCGCCGCGGTCGGCGCGGCCGCAGCCGTGGCGAACCCGCAGGTCGTCACGGTGCCGGGCTACCTGTTCACGACGGGGGTCAACGTGATCTCCGCATCGGTGCACTCGAACTACCGCTCGACCCCGAGCCACAGCTTCGAACTCGAGGCGGTGGCGACGATCGGCACCCAGCCTGCCCCGCCCGCGGAACCCGAGCCCGAACCCGAGCCCGAACCCGAGCCGGAGCCCGAGCCCGAACCCGCCACCACGGCGGTGGTCGCTGCCGGATCGACGTGGTCGTACCGCTTCACGAACGACGCGACACCCGCGAACTGGACGGCCGTCGACTTCGACGCGGCGTCCTGGAGCACCGGTGCGGGTGCCTTCGGCTGGGGCCACACCGGTCTCGCCACCCCGCTCGACACGACCCTGTCGCCCCGACCGATCACCAGCTACTACCGTCAGCCCGTCACGATCAGCGCCCTGAACTTCAGCAAGGTGACCGTGACGACACGTGCCGACGACGGAGTCGTGGTGTACGTGAACGGAGTCGAGGTCGCCCGGCAGAACATCGGCGCGGGGGCGGTGACGCAGAGCACCTACGCGAACGCCGCGGTGTCCGCATCCGCCGCCGTCAACACCCCGCTCGTGTTCGACGTCCCGGCATCCGCGTTCCAGGTCGGCACCAACGTCATCGCCGTCGAGGTCCACTCGAACTACCGCTCGACACCGAGCCACAGCTTCGAGCTCTCGGCCGTGGCATCATGACCGAGGTGGCCACCGCTCCCCGACCCGGGTTCCGCGACCACCTCGCCGATCTCACGCGCGCTCAGAAGAGCGGGGCGGGCGTGCCCGCCTACACCCGGTGGGTGAATCGTCGACTCGCACGAGGCGTCGCCGCATCTGCGGCGACCCTCGGGCTGTCGCCGAACGCGGTCACCATGATCAGTGCGGGACTGTCGGCGATCGGCCTCGCAATCATGGTCGTCGTGGAGCCGTCGTGGTGGTCGGCCCTGGCGACCGCAGCGCTGCTCGCAGCCGGATACGTCTTCGACTCGGCCGACGGTCAGGTCGCACGCCTCACGGGCACATCCAGCCCGGCAGGCGAATGGCTCGATCACGTCGTCGACGCGATCCGCACCCCGGCGATCCACCTCACGGTCGCGATCGCCGTACTGCTCCACCGTCCGGACCTCATCTGGCTGGCCGTCATCGCGCTCGCCTTCACGCTGATGAGCGTCGGGCAGTTCATGAGCCAGATCCTGGCCGAGCAGCTCGTCCGCAACTCCGGCGGCGAGTCGGCGGAGGCGTCCGGAACGCGCAAGTCGCTCATGCTGCTGCCCACCGATACCGGTGTGCTGTGCTGGAGCTTCGCCTTCTGGGCGGCGCCCCCGGTGTTCCTCGTGGTCTACGGCGCGCTCTTCGTCATCAACGGCGTGCACTCGGCGGCGTCGATGCGACGCAAGTACCGCAAGCTCGCCTCCCGCTGACGATCAGGAGTCGGCTCCGACTTCGACCTTCACCGCCGCCCGTGCGTTCGTACGGGCGGCGGTTCCGCGTTCCGCCCGCGTCGCCAACGGCCAGGAGATCCCCGTGGCGTCGTGTCGCTCACGCCGCACACGACGCTCGGCGACAGCGCCGAGCACGGCGGTGTCGATGGCATCCGCCTCGTCGCGCAACCAGCGGATCTCGGTCGTCGTCGTGTCGTGCTCGCGGGTGACCACGACCACGGACTGCGCGAGCCGGAGTCCGGCGAGGATGCTCGCGGGGTGCGCGGACGAGGGCAGCACCAGGAAGGTGAGGGTCTCGTCGTCGGCACCGGCGATGGCCGCGTGCGTCTGCTCGGTGAGGAGCAGATCGCCTTGGCGTTCGTCGCCCGAGTCCGAGGCGGTGAACACCCTCAGCGCAGGGACCGTCTTCGACGCGGCCACTCCGCCTTCGGACTCTTCGAGGGCGAGCGCGTTCGCCAGGTGCTCGCGGAAGTCGTCGCTGCCCGCCGGGACGATCAGCTGCACGTCGTGGCCGACCTGCGCGGTCACGACGGCGAGGTTCACCGCCGTCGGCGAGGTCTCGTCGGAGTGGGTCGCGTCGATCACCAGGACGGTGGTGCCGAGGTAGATGTCGACGAGCAGACGCTCGCGGGTGACGCGCAGCGCATCGGCCGCGGCGCCCTTGGCCGGTACATCCTCGCGCTTCGCATCGAGGGTCGCGAACACGGGGGCGCCGAGCGCTCGGGTCATCTCCGAGGCGTTGCGCAGGCGCCGGTCGAAGGGGTTCCACACGAACGCGGCGATGATTCCGACGACGAGGCCCGCGGCGAGCCCGGTCAGCAGCGTGATGGTGCGTCCCGGCGCGACGCCGAGCTCGTTGTCCTCGGCGGCCGAGAGGACGATTCCGCCGGTGGTGTCGACGCTCTGCAGGCCGTTCCGCTGCGTGAGCAGACCGTCGAGTTCGGTGATGATCTGCTGCCGCTGAGTCGTCGCCTGCGCGTAGGCCGCGCCGCTCGGGTCGGCGGAGACGAGCTGCTGGTTCACCTCGCCCAGTGTCGTGTTGAGCGCGTCGATGCGCTCGTTGAGGTTGGTGACCATGACGGTGATGCGCTCCTGCGCCTGCTCGCTGCGGAACGACAGGTAGGCGGATGCCACGGCATCCGCTCCGCGCACCGCGTCGGCCGCCGTCGAGGCGTCGTAGTCGACGGTGACGACGGCGGCGCCCGACGAGGTCGCCACGGTGGAGGCGCTGCGGATCTCGCTCGCCGACACGTCGCCGTCGAGCAGGTCCGCGGCGCGTGATGCCACCACGTGGGATCGTGCGATCGCGGTCTCGGTGGCGTCGTCGAGCAGACCTGACGCCGCGCGCTGCGCGCTGAACGGCTCGGTGGTGATGACGTTCAGGTTGATCGTCGTGGTGGCGGTGACCGTCTGCGGGGCCAGGAGCAGGTAGCCCCCTGCGGCGACGGCGCCGAGCACCGTGGCCGCGACGAGCAGACGCCATTGCCGCTTGAGTACGAACACGTACTGTTCGAATCCGAGCGTCGCCGCGCCTGCCTGATCGGTGTTGTCCATGGACGAATCCCCCTCGCCTTCACACTGCCGCGGAGTCGTCCCCAGGTTTTTCCGCCTACATAACAGTCTGTGCGCCTATCCTAGGGGCGAACCCTGGGGACATGGAGGACGGGTGAACTCTCACATCGCACTGGCGGGTCGAGCGCGCTCGCTCGCGCCCGTCACCGGCACGCCGCGGGCCGAGCTGCCGCGGTGGCCGTTCACGGCGATGCTCGCCTTCTTCCCGCTGTGGTGGGTCCTCGGTTTCGCGGAGATGGCGTGGATCCCTCTCGCCGCGTGCATGGTCGTTCTCATGGTGCGCAGAGGCGGCATCGAGGTCCCCCGCGGGTTCGCGATCTGGCTGCTCTTCGTGGTCCTCATGTGCGCCTCGGTCATCGGCGTCGACACCTCGGGCCGGATGATCGGATTCGTCTACCGCGCACTGCTCTATCTGATGATCACGGTCGTCTTCGTGTACGTGTACAACGCACGCGAGACCCTGACGCTTCGTTACGTCCTCGGCGTCTTCACGCTGTTCTGGCTCTGGGCGGTGCTGGGCGGGTTCGCCGGGATCATCGCCCCCGAGTTCTCGTTCCGCACTCCGCTCGGCTACATCCTGCCGCAGGGGCTGCAGGCGAACGAGCTCATCGGCGAGATGGTGGTGCGACGCCTCACTCAGTACAACCCGGACAGCTGGCTCGCCCTCGACCCCCGTCCGTCGGCGCCGTTCCTGTACACCAACGGCTGGGGCAACGTGTACTCCATCACACTGCCGATGGTCGTCGCCTACCTCACGGTGATCCCACGGGGCCGACGGTTCTGGCTGATCCTCCTGGCGATCCCGCTGTCGCTCATCCCCGCGTTCCTCACTCTGAACCGGGGGATGTTCATCGGCCTGGCGGTCGCTGCCGCCTATCTCTTCGTCCGCTTCGCCCTCGCAGGCAAGCTGCGTGCCGTCGCCCTCCTCAGCGTCATCGGCGTGATCGCCGGCATCGCGGCCGTCGCCCTCGACATCGGGAGCAAGCTCACGGACCGTGTCGAGACGAGCTCGTCGACCGAGGACCGCGCGAACCTGTACGAGGAGACCTTCGTCCGCACGCTCCAGTCGCCGCTCTTCGGCTACGGCGCGCCCCGCCCGTCGTTCACCGACGGTGCTCCCTCGGCAGGCACCCAGGGGCACCTGTGGATGGTGATGTTCTCACACGGGTTCCCCGCGCTGATCTGCTTCCTCGGCGCCCTGGTGTGGATGTTCTTCGCGACCATGCGCACGGGCAACACGGCTCTGCTGGTGCTGCACACGGTGCAGCTCGTGATCCTCGTCGAGGTCTTCTTCTACGGAGTGCTGCCGAACGGCCTGATCCTCACCTTCCCGGCGGCGGCGCTCGCGATGCGCGAGCTGAGAAGGACGTAATTGTCTCCGCCGACACCCACCCGCTAGAATGAGCGGACCGTGCTTTTGGGGAAGTGCGGATTTCTACCACGACTTTGGGGAGTCCATGGTGCAACCGATCGTGAGCGTCGTCATGGCGACGCGTAACCGTCCACAGCTGCTTCGTCGCGCTGTGGCATCCGTCTTCGCGCAGGAGACCGTGCAGCCGATCGAGGTGGTGCTCGTCTACGACGGCACCGACATCGACGAGCTGGCCGACCTCGAGCGCGGGCCGCACACGCTGCGTGCCGTCAACAACTCCCGTACTCCGGGACTCGCCGGGGCACGCAACACCGGCATCCTCGAGGCGTCCGCCGATCTCATCGCGTTCTGCGACGACGACGACGAGTGGAAGCCGGGCAAGCTCGCCGCGCAGCTGCCGCTGTTCGACGACGAGGGCGTGGTCCTCGCGGCGACGGGCATCGAGATCCATTCCGCCGGCGGCACGCATGCGCGTCTCTCGCCGGCATCGGTCACGCTCGACGATCTGCTCCGCTCCCGCATCACCGAGCTGCACCCGAGTTCTTTCGTCGTGCGCGCCGACGCCCTCCGCGGAGCCATCGGCCTCGTGGACGAGGAGCTGCCGGCCTCGTACGGCGAGGACTACGACCTCCTGCTGCGCGCTGCCAAGGCGGGGCGCGTCGTGGCGGTCCCCGAGGCGCACACCATCATCCACTGGGATCGCACCTCGTACTTCAGTGAGAAGTGGCAGGGCATCGCAGACGGCCTGAGCTACCTCCTCGCCAAGCACCCCGAGTTCGTCCGCAGCGGCGAGGGGCAGGCGCGCATCGAGGGCCAGATCGCCTTCGCGCACGGTGCGCTCGGCGACCGTCCCCGCGCACGCTCGTGGGCGCGACGGGCGATCGGACACGACATCCGCCAGCCGCGCGCGTATCTCGCGATGGTCGTGGGCATGGGCCTCGTCTCGGGAGAGCGCGTCGTGTCCGCGCTGAACAAGCGCGGCCGAGGAATGTAGATGCCTCGCCTGTCCGTGATCGTGCCCGCCTACAACGCGGCGGACACCATCGCCTCAGCGATCCGGTCGACCGTGCGCGCCCTGCCGCGCGACGCCGAGGTCGTCGTCCTCGACGACGGGAGCACCGACGGCACAGCCGATGCCGCTCGCGCCGTCGTTGACCAGCGCATCCGGGTGCTGTCCCGGCCGAATCGCGGGGTGGCCGCCACGCTCAACGACCTGCTCGACGCGACCGACAGCGAGTTCGTCGCTCGGATGGATGCCGACGACATCGTGCTCCCCGGACGCTTCCGGCGCCAGCTGCGCGCGATGGACGACGGCGTCGACGGCGTCTTCAGCACCGTCGTCACGTGGGGATCGGGAGTACCGGGGGTGCCACGCCCGTCGGGCATCGCCCCGGAGGACTTCGGCATGCACCTGCTGCTGACCAACCCCGTGGCGCACTCGACCTTCCTCGGCAGGAGGTCGGCGGTCGTCGAGGCCGGAGGCTATCGCGAGCTCCCCACCGAGGACTACGACCTCTGGCTGCGCATGGCGGCCAAGGGCATGCGCCTGCAGAGACTCGCCCTTCCGGGGCTCGCCTACCGGGTGCACCCCGCGCAGGTCACGGCGTCCGCCGAATGGCGCCGGTCGTCGTGGGAGAACCCCGAGCTCGCAGAGGCGTACTCGTCGCTGGCACAACGGCTGCTCGGCTCCCCCGCCGTCCGCATCACCTCCCTCTCGATCGACGACCGTCGGTCCGCAGACGAGAAGTTGGCCGAGGTCGACAGGTTCGCGATCGACTTCGACCGCGCGGTCGAATCGCACTCGCAGTCCGCTCGTCGGGCTCTGCGCCGCAAGCTCGCAGAACGCCGCGCCTGGCTCGCCGCTCGCGTCCATCAGGACGCGCGCCCCGACGCGACGGACGCAGCGTCGGCCGTGCCCACGCGATCGTCCTCCGAGGGATCGGTCGCGACCTCGGCCGCGACCCCTCGGCAGGTCTATCGCCGGGCCGTGACCGCCGACAGACGCGCCAACGCGTCGTACCCCAAGAGCAGATTCGTGCTGCGCTGGTTCCGCCGCGCTCAGCGCTGGCGTGCCGAGCGGGGTCCTGTCGCACGGCTCCTGTTCCTGCTCATCGGCGGCTCCTACAAGGTGGTCACCGAGGGCTTCATGGGGATCGAGCTGCCGGTGAGCACCGCCGTGGGCCCGGGTCTCCGACTGCGCCACGGAGTGGGTGTCGTCGTCAATCCGGCCAGTCGCATCGGGGCCGACGTCATGATCCGACAGGGCGTGACGCTGGGCAATCGTCAGCGCGCAGACGACTGCCCCACGATCGAAGACGGCGTCGAGATCGGAGTCGGCGCGGTCGTGATCGGGGCCGTGACGGTCGGCGCAGGTGCGCGGATCGGGCCGAATGCGGTCGTCTTCAAGGATGTTCCCGCCGGCGCGGTCGTCACCTCGCCCGCCAGCGAGATGCGGTTCTGAGACTCTCGGAGAAAATCCCCAGCAGTCCGGCATACTGTCATATGGCGCTCCGGTAATTTGACCGCGGGGGCGGCGACATGCTGTGATGAAAGCGTTATTTTTCCGCGGAGGGGGTCCGACGGAATGAGTTTTCCGAACTATGAGCATCTCCCGAAAGACGTCTCTTGCTGCGCTCGGCGCAGCCATACTCACCATTTCCCTGCTCGGCGGCGCACCAGCCACCGCCGCCGATGACAAAGACCTGCCCGGGTGGATCCACCAGGAAGACGTCGACCTGACGGATTCCAGCCGGTGGACGCTGGAGACCGGCCAGGCGGCGAACACCTCGTCGTACGACATCCCGAGCAACGTCTCGTTCGGATCGACAGGTCTGACCGTCCGCGGCGCCGCACAGGCGCGCGGAAACGCGGCGTACACCTCCGGCGACGCGAAGGGACTCGACATCGAGATCCCGAACTACTCGCGGGTCGAGGTGACCGGTTCGGTGCCGTTCGGCCCCGGGCTGTGGCCCGCTCTCATGTGGCTGCGTCCGCTGGACAGCGCCCATGGCGAGATCGACCTGATGGAGGTCTTCGGCGACGACGCGCGTCCCGCCGCGACCATCCACAACGAGTACGGCTCCACCCACCGCAGCCTGCAGGGCTCGGTGCGCTGGGAGCATCTTCCCAACTCCAACCCCACGGGCGTCCACACATACGTGATGGAGAAGACGCCGGATCGCATCGTGATCAGCGTCGACGGACACGTCATGCTCGACGCGGGTCCCGAGGATGTGCGCGCCGGGTTCGACTGGGACGCCATCTTCGAGCGGCCCGGAGCGACCTGGTACCCGCGAGTGACCCTGCAGATCGGCTGCCCGCCGGTGGAGCCCTCGTGCGGCATCGGCCTTCCCGCCTCCGGGTGGAAGGGCGGACAGATCAAGCTCGAGAGCCTCAAGATCTGGCGCATGGCGAAGCCGGGCGAGCAGCAGCAGCCTCCGGTCGTGCAGCCTCCCGTCGTGAAGCCTCCGGTCACGCAGCCTCCCGTCGTGAAGCCGCCTGTCACGCAGCCTCCTGTCACGAAGCCGCCTGTCACGCAGCCGCCCGCGCCGAAGCCTCCCGTCACACAGCCTCCCGTGGTCAAGCCTCCGGTGGTGAAGCCGCCCGCTGTCGAGTCCGGCGCGTTCACGCTGCGCCCCGGCCAGGAGATCCGCCACGACTACAAGGGAGCCACCGCCGGGGGCACCGCGGGGTCTGTCACCTTCACCGTGCCCAAGAACATCGGCACCGGCGTGATGTACCACTCGCTGCAGGCCCTCTCGTCGGATGACGGCAAGAACGGCTACCGCGCGACCGTCACCCTCAAGGCATCCGGCACCCTCCGCCTGACGCTCGCGAAGGTGACCGGCAACAAGACCGAGGTCCTGAAGGACGTCGTGGTGGCCGGACGCGGTTCCTACGCACCCGGCGACGATGTGCGCGTCTCGATCCGTGTCGTCAACGGCAAGGTCCTCGCGAAGGCCTGGGTCGCCGACGCCAGCGAGCCCGATTGGCAGATCACCGCCAAGGGCGGCGCGACCGCGGCGACCGGTGACAACATCCGCATCATGGGCTACCTGTCGAAGGTCGCCCCGCGCGCGGTGACCTCACCCTGGTCGGGTCTGAGCGCTCAGCTGCGCTAGAGCTCTCCCGGCTTCATCGCCTCCGCGTCTATGGCACGGAGGACTCGGATCGCGGCGGTGTCCGGCTTCGGCTCGGACACCGCCGCTTCTGTGCGTCCGCGCCGCGCCGGCGCGTAGACGACGAGGGAGTGGAAGAGGAAGCGCGCGAAGAACGCGACGATGAGCGAGAGCCCGGTCGCGAGAACGCTCGAGATGTGCCAGGTCTCGACCATGAGAGCCATGACCGGGATGCGCAGCGCCGCCTCGATGTTGTTGAAGGTGAACGACGCCGCGAAGCGCCTTCCGAGCCCGCGGGCGTCCGTGCGCATGTCGGCGAAGACGAACTTCTCCTGCAGGATGAAGTTGCCGATGATGGTGACCTCGGCGCCGATGATCGCGGCCCAGATGTAGGGCACGCCCACGGCGGTCAGCGCCCACATGATGCCGAGGTTGGCGACGGCGCCGATGGCACCGATGAGGGCGAAGAGCGACATCTTGCCGAATCGCAGTCTCGTCAGATGGGCGACGAACGTCGCCCCCTGACGGAAGCTGGCCTTGGAGGTGCCGTGGCGCCTCTCGCCGAACTCCATCGGGATCTCGGCGATGCGCAGATCCGTGCGCGCCAGGATCTCGAGGAGGATCTTGAAGCCCTGCGGCTTGAGCGCATCGAGGTCGAGACGACTGCGGTCGACCAGGAAGAAGCCCGTCATCGGATCGGTGCTGCGGGCGAGGCGGATGGGGAACATCGCTCGGGTGAGCCACGTCGCTGACCGGGAGACCCCGAAGCGCACGGCCGTGCCGAGACCGCTGGTGTCGCCGCCTCCGACGTACCGCGAGGCCGCCACGACATCGGCGTCGCCCTCGGCGTGACGCACGAGCAGCGCGGGCAGGAGCTCCGGCGGATGCTGCAGATCGCCGTCCATGACGACGCAGAGATCGGATGCGGCCGCGCGCAGTCCGACGACGACCGCTCCGCCCAGCCCTCCGGTGTTCTCGGTGCGGTGGATGACCCGCACGGGGATCGCGGCATCGACCGCGACGCGTTCGATCTCGGACGCGGTGTCGTCGGAGCTGTCGTCGACGAAGAGGATCTCCGCGTCGTACGCGGCGAGCGCCGCCGCCGTACGCTCGACGAGCTCGGCGACGTTGTCGCGTTCGTTGAAGGTCGGCACGATGACGGTGACCGCTGTCGCCACGAGCATCCCCCTTCGCCTGTGCGAGCATTCGCTGCGGCATCCATAGTTCCATGTGTTCCTATGCACGGCGAAACCCGTACCTGCTAGACTTCCGGAATGCGGCTGTGGGAGTCGCTGAGCGGATGGGGATCCGCTCCTGGGGAATCACTGATCTGGGGAGATCATGGGGACGCGCATCGGCTATGCCGTTGGTGCCTTCGACCTGTTTCATGTCGGGCATCTGAACCTTCTTCGTCACGCCAAGCAGCACTGCGACGTTCTCGTCGCGGGTGTCGTCAGCGATGAGATGCTGCGGGAGGTGAAGGGCATCGAGTCCGTCATCCCGACCGCGGAGCGTGCGGAGATCGTCCGCCACATCTCGTTCGTCGACGACGTGTACGTCGAGACGACTCCGTCGAAGATGGACTCGTGGCGAGACGTGCAGTTCACGCACTTCTTCAAGGGCGACGACTGGCGCGGCACGGAGAAGGGCCTGCGGCTCGAGCGCGAGTTCGCCGAGGTCGGCGTCGAGGTCGTGTACTTCCCGTACACGGCCCACACCTCGAGCTCATCGCTGCGACGCGCGCTCGACGCGATCACCGCGGGCGCGAACCTGGGCGGCACGGCGATGGGCGGGGCGGCACTCGCCTCGGTCTGACGCTCTGCCGGCTGCGGGACTCCGTCAGTTCGCGACGCCGAGCAGGCTGCGCGCCATGCGCGCGACATGCGGCGGCGTGTGCGGGCCGAGCCACACGGTCCACTGCGCGGGCGGCTCCGAGCACGTCCACTCGATGAGCCAGGAGTGCACGGCGTTCGCGAGCCGCTCGCCCTTGGCGTGCTGGCGCGCCCCGTCGCCGCGCAGCAGCCAGCGCACCGAGACTCCCTCGGGCACGTCGATGTGGCGGAACTGGATGCGCGCGGCTGCCTCGAGGAGGATCACGCCCTCCGCATCCCAGGGCAGTCGTGCGGCGATGCCGGCGATCACGCCTGCATCGGCGGCATCGCCGGCGATCAGCACGGCTCCCTCGATGTTCTCCCAGTCCGGATCGTCGAGGTGCTCGCACGCGTGGTTCATGCGACCAGTATAGGTAAGGCTAGCCTTACCGAACAATGCCTGGCTTTCCGTCCGTGCTCAGCTGGACCGCCGTAGGCTTGAGACATGACCTCTGCCGCAGAATCCGCGATCACGATGTTCGGCGCCGACTGGTGCCGCGACTGCATCCGCACCAAGAAGCAGCTCGACGCCCTCGGCGTCGAGTACACGTACGTCGACCTCGTGGCCGATCCCTCCGCGGCCGATGTGGCGAAGGAGATCTCCGGACGTACGAACATCCCCGTGGTGGTCTACCCCGACCGCTCGCACCACGTCGAGCCGTCCAACGCCGACGTCGAGGCGAAGCTGCGCGAGCTCTCCCTCATCTGACCCCGCCGCCGATCCCCCACCGGCACCGGAGGTTCGGCCCCGCGGCCGGTTCTCGCGCCCCGCTACACTGGCGCGATGAGCACCCCGGCTCGCCCTGAGCGCGCATCGGGTCGGCCGGACCGTCGCCGATCGGACCGCCCGTCCGGCCGCGTGTCTGCTCGCCTGTCCCCCCGCACCGTGGCGCTGTACGCCGCCGGCTCGCTCGGCTCGGGAGGCTACGCGACCCTGCCCGGTCTGGTACTCACGTACTTCCTCACCGACAACCTCGGCGTCTCGGCGCTCGTGGCCGGTGCGATCGTCACCGTCGCGAAGATCTGGGACGTCGTGATCGACCCGGTGATCGGCGCGGCATCCGACCGGCAGTTCGCCCGCACCGGATCGCGCCGCGGCTTCATGGTCGCGGGGGCCCTCTCGCTGCCGTTCTTCTTCGCCGCGACGTTCGCCGTGCCGCCGTCCTGGGGGCCGGCGGCGGGAGCGATCTGCGTGCTGCTCGCCTTTCTCGCGACGGCCACGGCGTTCAGCCTCTTCCAGGTCCCGTACATCGCGCTTCCGGCCGAGCTCACCTCCGGCTACGACGAGCGGACGCGACTGCTCGGGTGGCGCGTCGTGGTGCTCACGGCCGCGATCCTGCTGTTCGGGGCGGGCGGTCCCGAACTGCGCAGCGCCGCATCGGATCCCGTCCTGGGCTATCTGCTGATGGGTGCCGTGGCCGGTGTCGCGATCGGCCTGGGCATGTGGGTGGCCTCTCGAACGGCGGATGTCGCCGCCGCGCCGCCCCCGCCCGAGGACCACGCGACCATCCCGACCGGTCTGCGCACGCAGTACGCGGCGGCCCTGCGGGTGCTTCGACGGAGCCAGCCCTTCCGCGCCCTGCTGGGCACCTACCTGTTGCAGGCCCTGGCGACGGGCACGATGCTGGCAGCCGCACAGTACGTGGCGACCTGGGTGCTGGGCTCCGAGGATGCCGTGACGCTCGTCTTCCTCGCGCTCGTCGGCCCCGCGCTCGTCGCGACTCCTGCATGGGCGGCCCTGGCACGACGGATCGGCAAGGAACGCGCGTTCGGCATCGCCAGCATCCTGTTCCTGACGGCCGCAGCGTCTCTGACTCTGGCCGTGTGGTCGCCGGGAGACTGGATCTACGTCTCGGTCGCTGTCGCCGGCGTCGCGTATGCCGGCCTGCAGGCGCTCCCGATGGCGATGCTCCCCGATGTGATCGCCCACGACGAGCGGGTGGCCGGGGGTGAACGCGGCAGGGCCGGGACGTTCACCGGAGTGTGGACGGCCGGCGAGACGGTGGGGTTCGCTCTCGGCGCGTCCGCCGTGGCCGCGACCCTCGCCTCGACCGGATACGTCTCGACCGTGGCAGGAGTCACGACCGCGCAGCCGGATGCCGCCGTCGCCGGCATCGCGCTGAGCTTCAGCGTTCTGCCCGCCACGCTGATGGCCGCGAGCCTCGTCACGCTGCGGCGCTACCGTCTGCGTCGATCCGACATCGACGTCTCCCCTCCGGCATAAGCTGGGATCCCGTTCGAAGGAGCCGCCGATGACCTCTGCGACCACGCCGTCCACCCCGACGAAGGCCGCCGCCCGGAAGCCCGCGAGCGATCAGCCGGAACTCGGCGAAGGAGAACGAGCACGGCTCGATGCGGCGATCCGCGAGCTGCACATCGGCTCGCGAACCTGGGCTGCCCTGTCGCTCGCGCAGCGGGTCACGCTGCTGCACGGTGTGCGCACCAGCACCGCCGCCGTCGCGGAGGACTGGGCGACCACCGCGGCCTCCTCCAAGGGCCTCGACTCCCGGCATCCGCTGCGCGGCGAGGAGTGGCTGAGCGGACCGTACAGCGTGCTCGGCGCGCTCGACGCGTACATCGAGACGCTCTCGCGCCTGTCGTCGGGGACCAACCCTCTCGACGGCATCCGCCTCGACCGCGCTCCCGGCGGACGCACGCGCGTGCACGCCTTCCCGCTCACGGGCATCGACCGCTTCCTGCTCTCGGGCTTCGCCGGCGAGGTCTGGCTCGAGCCCGGAGTCACCCCGAACGCCGCGCGTGCCGCCGCCGGGCTCGCTCAGCGGACCCCCGGCGAATCGGGAGGAGTCGGACTCGTGCTCGGCGCGGGCAATGTCACGTCGATCCCGGTGCTCGACGTGCTCTACGAGCTGCTGGCGCACAATCGCACCGCCCTGCTCAAGGTCAACCCGACGCAGGACTCCCTCGTCCCCGTGTACAAGCGCGCCTTCGCACCGCTCATCGCCCTCGGCCTGCTGCGCATCGTTCGCGGCGGCCCCGCCGTCGGCGCCTATGTGACCTCGCATCCCGACCTCGCCCACGTGCACATCACCGGATCGGCGACGACGTTCGACGCGATCGTCTGGGGCACGGGACCGGGCGCCGCACGGCGCCGTCGCGAGAACCGCCCGCAGCTGAAGAAGCCGATCACCGCCGAGCTCGGCGGGGTCTCGCCCATCATCGTCGTGCCCGGCGAGTGGACCGACGCCGACCTCGCCTATCAGGCCGAGCACGTCGCGACGATGCGCCTGCAGAACAGCGGTCACAACTGCATCGCCGGACAGGTCGTCGTCATGTCGTCGGATTGGGCGCAGGCCGACGCGTTCCGAGCCGCGCTGCGACGAGCGTACGCGAACGCCCCCGAGCGGCCCACCTGGTACCCCGGGTCGTCCTCACGCATGGATCTCGCGGCGCAGGACTACCCCGATGCGCTCGTGCTGGGCGACCGGATGCTCGTCGAGATCGAGTCGGACGACGACGCGACGGCGCTGCAGAACACCGAGTACTTCGCACCGGTGCTGGGCGTCGTGTCTCTGCCCGGCCACGGGCAGGAGTTCCTCGATGCCGCCGTGTCGTACGCGAACGACCGGCTGCAGGGCACGCTCGGCGCCAACCTGCTGATCGA
>Ga0308156_1001757_pt1 | contig 22768 bp, 30 predicted proteins | sample PhyAR2_FD_201041 | JGI IMG/M metagenome (GOLD analysis project Ga0308156, IMG submission 201041) | Phyllosphere microbial communities from UC Gill Tract Community Farm, Albany, California, United States - DLSL A.R2 | ecosystem: Host-associated > Plants > Phyllosphere > Unclassified | place: USA... | reverse complement strand
GTGGATGTGCCGGATCAGGCCTCGACCTTACAGATTAAGCAGGCGATTGGATCGGCGGCGGCGCACTATCTTGAGACTCGCCTGCGGGATGATGAACTGATTGGCATTTCATCGTGGAGCGGCACCATCCGGGCGATGGTCGATGCGCTGCATCCGCTGAACAGCTCCTGCAAAGGGGTGATCCAGCTGCTGGGTGGGGTCGGCGCGAACGGCAATGTGCAGGCGACTATTCTGACGCAAAACCTGGCGGCGTTGCTCAACTGCCCGGCCTGGCTGCTGCCCTCGCAGTCGATTGAACGATCGGTCAGCGATCGCCAGCGGCTGTCGGCCAATGCTGAAGTGGCGGAGGTGTTGGGTAAATTTGATCAGGTCGATCTGGCCATCGTCGGGATTGGCGATCTCGAGCCGTCGGCGCTGCTGCGCAATTCCGGCAACTATTACGATGGCGAGATGCTCCGGACCCTGGCAGCGCGCGGCGCGGTCGGCGATATCTGTCTGCACTATTTCGACGCCAGTGGGCAGCCGGTATTGCAGGCTGAAGAAGATCCGGTCATCGGTATGGAACTGGCGCAGGTGAAGCGGTGTCCGCAGGTGGTGGCGCTGGCGGGTGGAACAGAGAAAGCCCAGGCGATCCGGGGCGCGCTGCGCGGCGGTTATATCAATGTGCTGATTGTCGATTATCCGACGGCGCGGCAGCTGCTGGCCTGCTGACGCGGCTAAGCAGCGTGTCGCCCGGCGGGTCCATCAGTGAACTCCGCCGGACGGATCATCAGATGGTGCGATAAGCGGTGGTCACTTTCCACAGATAGCGCGGTGCCTGAGCCGCCGGATGTTTATTCTGCACATGCTGATAAAACTCGTCCGGCGACATCGCATTAATCATCGCAATCGCCCGATCGCGGTCGCGCGAGAAGGTGCGCAGCAGTGCGCCAGCGCCGTTGGCATAAGAGACGATGGTGGCATAACGCAGCGTCAGCGGATCGCGGATGCCCGACAGGGCGGAGTCCTGCAGGATGCGGATATAGGCGGTGCCGATATCGATATTCTTCGCCGGATCGCGCAGCTCAGCGTTGGAAGGCTGTCCGCGCCGTCCGAGCGTTCGGTAGACTTCGCGACCCGCAGTAGAGGCTTTGATTTGCATCAGCCCGACGGCATTAGAGCGGCTGACCACACCCGGATTTCCACCCGACTCGACACTAATAATGGCGCTGATCAGCTTCTCATCAACACCATAATGACTGGCGGCATCTTCGGTAAACATCGACCAGGCATCATTGACGCTGGAGGGCGGTGCCTGGGTTAACGGCGTATTCCGCTGTTTAACAGCATGATGCGACGGCTCGCTGGCACAGCCGGTCAGGAATAACGCTGACAGGATAAGGTGTCGGAATTTCAGCAATTTTTCATCTCGTTGCAGAAGTGGCGAATGCTATCATACCCAGACAGACTCAGAGCAAAATTACCGTTTATCCTAAATGCAGTAATTCGCTTTCCGTACCGTGACTTCAGCGGCGCTTTTCGTCATCATCGGCCTGAGTCAGGTGCGCTAACAGCAGGAAAGTATGATGATTTCACGTTCAATCCGTCTTATCTCCCCGTCCGGTTACTGTCACAATCAGCCTGCAGCCCTGCTTGGCGTTGAACGGCTGCGCGCGGCGGGCCATCAGGTTGATAACCAGCAGGTGATTACCCGCCGTTTCCAGCGCTTTGCCGGCACTGACGCCGAGCGGATGGCGGATATCAACCAGCTGGCTACGCTCAGCACCCTGCCCGATGTGGTGCTGGCGGTACGCGGCGGCTACGGTGCCAGCCGGTTACTGGACGCGATCGATTACGTGGGACTGCAGCGTCGCCTGCTGAATCAGCCACTGGCGCTGTGCGGCCACAGCGATTTCACGGCGATCCAGCTCGCCCTGCTGGCGCAGGTAGGCTTGATCAGTTTCAGCGCGCCGATGCTGGCCGGCAATTTTGGCGCGACGACTTTATCTGAATTTACCCTGCAGCACTTCTGGCAGGCGCTGACATCACCTACAGTCAACGTAGACTGGCAGAGCGAATCGCCGGATCAGGGCGAATGGCAGGGTACGCTGTGGGGCGGTAACCTGGCGATGATCTGTTCGCTGATCGGTACGCCGTGGATGCCACAGATCGAAAACGGCATTCTGGTGATCGAGGATGTGAATGAGCACCCGTTCCGCATTGAACGGATGCTGATTCAGCTGCAGCAGAGCGGTATTCTGGCCCGCCAGCGCGCCATCGTCACCGGCAGTTTTACCAGTACCGCCCTGTCAGAATATGACAACGGATTTGATTTCAGCACCGTCTGGCAACGGCTGCGCGACACCTGCGGCTTGCCGGTGATCAGCGAGTTAGCGTTTGGCCATGCGGCTGACACCGTAACCCTGCCTTTAGGGGCCAGTGCCAGCTTACAGGTCAGTCAGGGGCACGCCCATTTGCAAGCGACCGGGCATCCCGTCCTGCGCGGATAAAAAACGTTTCAGGAGATCGACATTGAAGCCGTTGTATGACGATTTGTGGATCTCAACCCCGGAATTTCCGGTGGAAGATACCGTTAACGACCTGATGATGCATGGGTTTATGCTGCGTCACCCGCGCGGTAATCTGCTGATTGGCCGGGTGGAAAATCCGCTCGATCATGAAGTGATCGCCGATACCGGCGGAGTAATCCGCCACTATCTGACGCACTGGCATGAGTCTGCACCGGGTGCCGCGCTGATTCAGCAACGTTTCAGCAGTGCGCTTTACTGCCACAGCCGCTCGCTGGGCCCGATCAGCCGTTTCGTGGAGCCTGATGATACGTTTTCGCAGCAGGAGACCCATTTCGGCAATTTCCAGCTGCTGCCCACGCCGGGCCATACGCCGGGCAGCAGCAGCTTCCTTTATCATTCGCCACTCGGCCTGACCTATCTGTTTGTCGGCGATACGGTGACGCGGGCGCATGACCGGTGGGTTACCGTGCTGGTGCCGGACAGCAATCCGGCGGAGCTGAGCCAGACGCTGGAGTTTTACCGCACGCTGCGACCCGATGTGGTGCTGATGAGCACCACCCGTGGTCATCTGTCGTGGAAAAAAGTGACGCTGCAAAGCTGGCTGGCTGCGATTGATGAAGCAGAACAGCAGCCGCTGGATTTGCGCCAGCAGCCGCTGTTCTGATCACAAAGCTTTGGTCAGATAATGCCGCTGATGCTGGCGGGGATAGTGGTCAAGGCTGAAACGCAGGGTGAAGCCGAGCTTTTCATAGAAAGGACGAGCCTGAAAACTGGCGGTATCGACCTGAGCGAAACGGCAACCGCGCTGGCGCGCTTCCTGCTCTGCCGCCCTGATTAACCGGCTACCGACGCCCTGCCCGCGCAACGTATCACTCACCCACAGCATGTCGATTCGCAGCCAGTTGCCGGCGGTTGAGCCGGTCAGCCCCGCCTGCTTCCTGCCCTGCTCATCGCAGATAAACACCCCAATCGATTTGATCTCATCAACATTAATAAATTTGCTGTTGAACGCATTCAGCCCCAGACGGACTTCATCCAGATCCTGCGGTGTTACCTTATCGGTGATACTGAGTTGCATAGCGGCTCCTGTGACGAGGGATTAAGAGTTGGGCTGCTGACGATCATCGTAGCGCTCCAGGGTCAACGCATCGACATCACGTTTTTCGCTGCGGCTACAGGGCACCAGCTTATCGCTGTCGCGGTAAACAAAGAAGGTCGCCTGAGTGCGCTGGTTAACGATTAACTGGTCGCCGTTACGAAAGCGGGTAATCGCCACCTTATCGCCGGCCTGTAACTGGGTGCGCTGCTGGCCGGCAGCAATCTGGAAGTGTCGCTGTGGCCACATTAAGGTGGTTAAGCCGTACTCAGCGCGTGAGATGGTCATGGTCGGACGGCCAGGACAGGTAATCTGAAACTCGCTCTCGCTCCAGGCGGGGGCGATATAACAGGCCAGCAGGCCGAGGGTCATCAGTGCTATCTTCATCTGATCTCTCCGCTGAATGGATGATTTTATTAGCAATTTTTTAGCTTAACACATCACAGGTGAGAGAAAATGTCATGCAGTGGGTAAAATAAGACCAGTAAAAGGTAGAATCGGGCGGAGGAAAATCTGAAAAGTTGAGCGTTTTTAAAGTAAACAGGCCAGCGTCCGGATCGGTTACGCTGGCCTGTCTGCCGTTATGCTGACGAGACCTCTGCAGCCACTAACATCAGGGCCAGTCCCGCATTTTCGCCGTCATATGCCTGCATGGCGGCGCGAATATCCGCTGCACAACTGACCACCTGATGCTTTTTATCGCTCTCAAGTTGCTCAATCGCGTGACGAATAATCATTAGATGTGCTTCTTCTTCGTTCATCATTTATCCCTGGTTTTGCCTAAGTGGTGCGCAAAGAAGCCAAGAATAACGTTAATTAATTAGCAAAGTCACCCTTTTACATTCCTGTTGCTTACCGATTAAACAAATTGCAAATGGGAAGCGGTGTTGAAACTGCTATGATCAAGCTATTAGTGACGCAACAAGATAGAATCAGCGCCACGAGATTCCCAGGGACTGAAGCAGGTAGAGGATCATGTTGCGACTCAGCATTTTCATATTCATCATACTGATGACTGGATGTTCATCTGGCCCGAAAGGCGTTGAATGTCCCGGCGAAGTATCGACGATTTATGGCCAATCAATGGGACAAACGCAGGGTGTCATCTTTGACCTGGTGAGTTCGTTCAGCGTCAGCCGCGATGATGTCAGGGTAGACAGCGGGCCGCTGCAGTCGCTTGATCGTTTCAGGTATGTCCCTTCCGCCGTCACGCGCGAAGGTTACTATGCCCAGCGCCTGTCCGATAAACAGTTCCGCCTGATCAATCCTTATCAGAACACCCAGATTACCTGGACATGTCCATAAGGGGTGAAACCTGCTGCCAGATGGTTTATTGTCACGAAACGTCAAGCAGCAGGTCTCTTTCCCATGGAAAAGCGTCTGGATAACAACGGTTACATCGATTTCCCCTTCCCCGCCACCCGCAATGCCGATGGCTCGGTTAATCCGTGTGGTTTCGATCTTACGCTGGAAACCGGCCGGCTGGAGGAGATCGCGGTGCTGGCTCATTCGGTCAATCTGCGTCGGCTGGTGGAAGAGATTAATCTGCAGGATGGACTGTTTATGACGCTGGCCTGCGACTGGCAGCAGCAGACCAATGCGGTATGTGGCTTTGTTGACGTGGCGTTTCGCCCCGATCTGCCGCATCACGGCCATGATGAGGCGCTGGAACTTGAAGCCCGCTTTAATCTCTATCTGGCCGAGCAGGAGAAGCAACATCAGATGCCGCCCGGCACGCTGGTGAATTATGCCCGCTCGGTGCTCGACTGGAGCTGGTCACCGCTGCGTCAGCGGCAGCGCGAATATGAAAAAATCACCATTCAGTTCTATTGCCCGCAGGCTGATGACGCCGAATGGTGTTTCGACCATCTGCGCCATTTCCTGGTGAGCTGGTATCCGGCTTGCGTGGCGTCCCGTTAATCCCGCTTTCCCCTGCTACCGGAGCCGCTATGCGCCCTTTTGCGCTGCCTGTTGTAACGCTGATCTGTTCACTGTTGTTCACTGGCGCGGCCGCGGCCGAGGCGTGTCAGCAAATCCGGGCCGGCCTTGATATCGGCTCCGGCAGCACCAAAATCGCCGTCGCCCGGGTGGATGTCTGTCAGCATCGCATCGAGAAAATGCTGTATCAGGATCAGCGCGCCGTGCCGTACAACGACGCGCTGTCGGCGGCCAGCGATAACCGGCTGAGTCCGGCGATTATCCATCAGGGTGAAGTGGCGCTGCGGCAGCTAGTGAACAATGCGCAACGTTATCACCCGCAGCGCATCAGCGGCGTGGCAACGGCGGTATTTCGTCGCGCCAGCAATGGTGCGGCGGTGGTGGCCGCGCTGGCCAGCCAGACCCACACCCAACTGACTGTCATCTCACAGCAGCAGGAAGCAAAGCTCGGTTTTCTCTCAGCGAAAGCGGCGCTTAACGATCCGACACTCCGCGATGATCAGCTGCTGGTGTGGGATATTGGCGGTGGTTCGATGCAGATGACCGCCTGGCGACAGCAGCAGGGCCAGCCGGTCGCCGATATTTATCAGGGTAAGCTCGCCTCGGTGACGCTGAAGAATTTCATCCTGACGGTGCTGAAAAACACCCCGGACGCCGCGTCGCCAAACCTGATTGGTTCGTGGCGGCAATCGGTGCTGCGCTTTGTCGGGTTGTTTGCCCGTAACGATGTCAGCCCCGAAATCATGCAGGATGTGGCCAGCCGCCGGGTGATTGGCATTGGTGGCGTGCACGGTTTTTCTATCCGTAATCAGTTAGCAGGCAAACCTCAGCATTACAGTCTGGCCACCTTAAGCGCGCTGGCGAAACAGCAGGTCTGGAAAGGCGACAGCGAACTGACCGGCGATTATCGGGCAACCGACGTCAGTAATCTGTTGCTGGTTGAAGGCTACATGCGGGCGCTGAAGATAGACGAGGTAACCATAGTCAATGCCAGTCTGATTCAGGGTGTGCTGTTGCAGTAGCGGAGTGGCAAGGTAAACCGGCCTCAGTGCCGGTTTTACGCTTCCGGTCTGGCGCAGAAAGCTCAGGGTTTGATCAAACGGATAGCGTGTTCCAGCATCTTTTGCTCGTCCCGTTCGCTGTGGGCGCGGTGCTGGCGGGTGCGTTTCAGCACGTCATAGATATCATCGCGTTTGGTTTCATGGCCGCACTCCACCAGCATAATGACCGCGTCACCTATCACCCGGCACACTTCGTCATAGTCGTCTTCTTTGAGTACATCACGTTTCATCGCCTCTCCTCCCATTACGCTTAACATCGACCCGGTTTTACAAAGGCTAGACAGGAAACGCTTTGCCTGCAAACCGAACGCCATTCACAGCCAGAAACGATTTTTACCGCTTCATTTACCGCTTAACGGCGCAGAGTTCGCCATCTTTGCTACGCTTGGAGAGTCTCACTAAAACCAAGGAGCACTAAATGTCAGGAAAAATCGAAGATAAAGTTAAAGAAGCCGCTGGCGCAGTTCAGGAACAATTTGGCGCAGCAACCGGTTCATCTGAGCATCAGGCGAAAGGCGCGGCCCGTCGTTATACCAACCAGGCCAGTTATGCCGCGCGTGATGCAGCGGATTGCATCAAGGATCAGGTTCAGTCCAATCCTTTTGCCGGTCTGGCTGTTGCCGCAGGCGTGGGCGTATTCATCGGCTTCCTGCTGGGCCGCAAGTAATTCGGCAGAATACGTGACAGAACGGAAGCCGCTGGCTTCCGTTTTTTTTTGGCTGTCACGTCCCGCCCGGTGCTGAGAAATCTCTGAAAAATCAGATCCCTTCAGGCTGAATGCTATTTTTCAACCAGGCTTAGTCAGGTACGTGCTTACAGATTCTTTTTACTTTTCTGAATAAATAAAAGGTGGTCACATGAAAGCATTCCCTGCCCTGTTGCTGGTTGCAGCAACCCTGACGTCACTGGCAGGCTGTTCACATCAGAGCAGCGCGATTAAAGAAGATGGCCGTCCTCATGCGCCAAGCGGTCAGTCTTCACCAGGCGGTACGCTGGGTTCAGGCCCGGTCGGTCAGCCTCAGTCATAACACGCTCCCCCGGCACCGTTGCCGGGGGCTGTTTCATCTTTCCGGCAGATAGTTAAGCGGGCAGTCATATAAATAGCATCCGGCCTAATAATTACCCGGCTATTAATCACTGATAAAATAAAAAAATCCTCTCACTTATATTAATTTGCAGAATCATCCTAATCCATTCCTGAATATTTCCCTTACGCCAATGCCCTATTGTAAAGATTATACTCATATACAGTAAAAAGACTGTTTATAAGTTCAACGCTTGCTCTACGGCCACCTGAAATAAGCCATGAGAATGAACTTTCCCCGTTACCTTATTATCTAATTCTTCATACTGCTTTCTGTTCAATAAAATTAATACGTTTAAGAGAATCCAGACGTGAAGAAAAAAAAGATTTATCTGATAGACCGGTTGTTAACGCTTTATTCCCGATTCTCCAGCCGGAAAAAACCCCACAGCCTGCAGGGTCTGACACCAGAGACGGTGGTTATCTACTCCACCACCGCGCTGGGAGACTTCCTGATGAATACGCCGGCAATCTGGAGCCTGAAAAACCGTTTTCCCACCAGTAAATTTATTCTGGTCTCCAGTAAGAAAAATAAAGATTTAGTCACCCGCTATCACTGGTTTGACGATATCTATATCTGGGATAATAAACTGCTGAATTTTTTACCCTTGCTATTCAAGCTGCGACGTAAAAAACCCGACCTGTCCGTGATATTACACGCCCATTTTCCGTACGATATTTTGAGTTCGGTTATCACCGGCAGCCAGACAATAATTCGCGATCACTATGGCAGCGAATCCACGCTATTAAATAAACACCTTGACCATTACTCGGGTTATTTCGACGATCACACCATTAAGCGCAAATTAAAATTAGTAGAATCGCTGGGTGCCGAAACCCACCAGACGGAGATGCATTTGCCGGGGCTGGACAGCCCGGCCGCTGCACCCTGTGCCCATCGGCGGATTGGGTTTCAGCTGGGCGCGTCGAAAGATATCCGGCGCTGGCCGCTGGCGCATTTTAGCCAGCTGGCCACGGACTTGCTGGAGAGCTGGCCTGACTGTGAAATCATTGTCACCGGCACCGCAGCAGAGCAGCCGCTTGAGCAGCAATTTATCGACAGCCTGCCGCTGCAATACCGTAAAAACGTCACGCCAATGGCGGGTAAAACCAATCTCAGCGGACTGATTACGCTGATCCGCAGCCTGGATTTGCTGGTCACCGGTGATACCGGCCCGCTGCACATCGCTGTCGCGGCACAGGTTCCCACCGTCAGCCTGTTCTCCACCGCCAACCCGCGTTATACCGGTCCGTGTCAGGACAGCGATCGCCATATCGTTATCCATCGTCCGGAACGCCACGCCTCACAACATCCGATGGCCTCAATCAAGGCTGAGGAAGTCCATCAGGCCGTGACCCAGCTGGTGGGATAATGGAGACGTCCCGCAAGCCCTGTTCGCCACAAGCAGTGATCGATTTGATTGAGTACCATAATCAGCCAACGGTGTTTGGCCGGTTCAGGAAAATTGATCGTCACGACTTCCACCTGCAGCAGTTGCCGCTGAGTGAGGTGGAATTCGCGATACTGATGAGTGATTTTTTTATTACCTTTGACGTCTGTTCAAAACGCTACGATGAGACCCGCTATTTTCCGGCGTCACCTTCCGCGCTGTTGGTGCTGGCCGGGCGGTTGGGGTTCAGTGCAGGCTTACCCTACCGCCCACTGACGGTAGCATTACTGTGTGAGGCGGCCAGCCTGGGCCGCTGGCCTGAGGGGAATGACTGAATAACGGTGTTCGCAAACGCGTCGTATACCTCGCGGCTGCTGAGCGAGGTCACGTCACGCGATGCCGGTTGCAGTACCTGATGCTTCACCTGCCACGGATGCCAGCAGGCCGGATCGCTGTCGCCAAACATCGCCACAACCGGCAGACCAAGCGCCGCCCCGATATGCATCGCCCCGCCATCACTGGTGACCAGTCCCTCACACAACGACATCGCCGCAATCAATTGCGGCAGGCTGGTGGTCGCCACCGCTTTCAGCGTCAGCTGCGGGCACAGCGCCATAATCTCGTGGGCCTTCTCGTCATCGCCAGGATGGCGCGGATTATCGCGACGACCAGGCGACCACAACAGCATGATCTGGCATGAATGCCGGGCGGCGAGGGTTTCGGCCAGTTCAGCAAAGCGCTCAGCTGGCCACTGCTGGCTCGGCTTACGGGCGCTGATTTGTAATGCGTAGACCGGCTGAGAGGAGTCGATGGCGTAGCTTTTTCGCAGGTCGGCGGCAATCTCTGCATCCGGCATCAGCGTTAGCTTGCCCGGCGCAGCGGCGGCAAGGTTGAAAGGACGGGCCAGACTGTACAGGATCTCAGCGATATGAGCCTGCGCGGATGCCTGCGGCGCTAACAAGTGGGTGATCAGCGGATGTGGCTCTTCTCCCAGCGCAATCACCTGCCCCGGACGCACCATTTTCACCCACTTCAGGCCATGCTGATCCCAGCGGCTTTTCGCCAGAATCACCGTATCGTATCGGTTCTTTTTCAGCGTCAGCATCAGTTGCAGACGCTGCAGCAGGCAGGCGATTCTGCCCTGTCCCGCCTCGCGATGATGCGACTTGGTATAGTAAAACAGTTGCCGGATATCAGGATTGTGCTGCAGTACCGGTGCCGCATAATTGTTGGTTAACACATCAACCTGATGCTCACCTGACTGATGTAGCGCGCTGATCAGCGGCGTAGTCAGTAAGGTATCGCCAATATTATCCCGACAAATAATCAAAACCCGCATCTCTGACATCCTTTGCGCAGCGGCCAGGCCGTCTGGCTGGCTAAAAATAAGGCTCGCCACTGGCGTCCGCAAAGGGATAACCGTGACGGCATAAGTCAGCAATTAGTCAGCGCAGATCGGGGTTGGTTCAATAGCGGGAATAGCGGAAAGGGTAAAGCAGGCGGGAAATAAAACAGGCCGCCCTGCTGGCAGCCTGAGAACATGCCCCACCCGGCGCTTATCTCCGGCACTCGCAATGGCTTAGCTCTTGAAGGGGCGTAAGAATCATCTCATTGTGCGGAGTTACCGGCTTAACAATAATTGCGGTTGTTACTATTAATCTGCGAAGTAAAAATGCACGCCCCACAACACACTCCATTTCTGGCGGCGGGTTACTCTTCAACGTCACGAGCGGGCAGAACAGCGAACGTCGGGGTGACCGCAACGACGCTATCGTTCTGGTCTGCCGATAATTCGATTGTTCTGCCTGGGTGATCGGCGCTTTACTGGCTCTGATTGATGGCCGATTGGATCAGGGCTGGTCACAATCGACGCTACGCAACCCCAGCGCCAGACAGAAGGAAATCCTGTGCCCTACCAGCGCTTTATGTATCTCACCACCATACTGGCGGTGGTATTGAGTTATCTGACCCTGCCCGCGGTGATTAAGGGAATAAAGGTCAATCCGCAGATTGCCTGGCTGATCGCGCATCCCGACATCACTTTTGATCGGTTCAGCGAGTGTAAGCAGCACGTTTCTGATGCCAATGGGTGTTACAACGCTTACAGCGCCGCGGTTCAGCTTGCTGAGGCGCATGACTGTTCAGAAGATGGTCTTAAACGCAGGCTCAGATTCAAACGGCTGACCGAACATGCTGCGGATAGCGTGCTTGAAAATGAATTAAACAAGGCTTGCCCGGGACGGGTTGAAGCCAGGCGAATTGCCACTGATCAGCTCACAGTAACGCCGTCAGCGGCCAGGTGAGACGGTTAGCGCGGCTGTTGCCAGGTTTTAGTATGACCTTAGTTTTTCCAGCCTGACGCCGGATGCGCTCTGGCTGGCGAGCCAGTTTTTCCATAAAAAAACGGGAACGTTTCCGCTCCCGTTTTTAATCCACGTCATCCCGTCAGGGATTACATATTTTCGATGATCGCGTCACCAAACTCTGAACATTTCAGCAGCTTAGCGCCATCCATCAGGCGTTCGAAATCGTAAGTCACGGTCTTGTTAGCGATAGCGCCTTCAACACCTTTAACAATCAGGTCAGCCGCTTCGAACCACTCCATGTGACGCAGCATCATTTTTGAAAAACAATGTTATCCAACTGATTTTGTTAAATAAAAATCAAGAAAAGATTGCTTTACATGTACTTTGCCGACGGAAATAAATGCTACAAAATCCAATAGCTTACATTGTGTTTTGGGGAAGACTTTTTTTGCAACTCTGTATGAATTCCACTCATTACAATCTCAGATTGGCAGTAGTGACAGGTTAACAACAGCTACGCTCAATTTACCACTGGCAGGTCTGCAAAACGGGTCGTGTAAGCTGGTGAAAGCATTTCTCGCTTCATGGCCCATGACCTTTCAATCCCCTGCCCGGCAAAAAATAAATTGGCCTTCCCACTCTGATTTAGCCCATCTATTACTCGCATCAGAGCTTGGCTATTAGGCTGTGGCCGGTACTCATCAAATAGATTGAGCTGAGACACACCCTGGCTGAAAAAGTCGCCTAACATCACACCTGCTTTCATATAACGGTGTCCGTCTACCCATATGTCATCAAGTGCGTCCATAGCAACACGGATGATGTCGCGAGTATCGTTAGAAGGTGTCAGCAGCTTTCGCGATGCCTGATTGCCATAAAAGACTTCACTCTCTGCGTGCGGACTGGTTCGGACAAATACTGCTATCTGCTTACAGAACTGCCTTTCTTTTCTTAGCTTTTCTGCTGCCCGCTCTGCGAAAGAGCAAATAGCCTGACGCATGTAAATGTATTCAGTGATACGTGAGCTGAATGAACGCGAGCACACTATCTGCTGTTTTACTGGTGCAAATTCTTCGAGCTCCAGGCATGGTTCCCCACGCAACTCTCTTACTGTGCGCTCCAGCACCACGTTAAAATGCTTACGGATGATGTAAGTGCTTTGCTCCGACAGATCTTTCGCGGTAATGACGCCCATGGCATTCAGCTTCTTGCTTATGCGACGGCCAACACCCCAGACATCTTCAACCGGCACCAGCGCCATCAGTTTCCTTTGACGTTCAATATTTGACAGGTCTAGTACGCCGCCTGTCTTTGACCATTTTTTTGCAGCGTGATTTGCCAACTTTGCCAGGGTCTTAGTTGGCGCAATGCCAACACCTACGATGAGGTGCGTTTCTTGCTTGATACGCACCCTAACCCGGCGTCCGAAATCTTCCAGTGGTTCAATACGGCTCATGCCGCCGAGATTCATAAACGCTTCGTCGATTGAATAAATTTCCACAGCTGGGGCCATACCCTCTAGCGTGGTCATTACCCTGTTCGACATGTCAGCATAAAGTGCATAGTTCGAACTGAAGATATGGACGCCATGCTTTCTGAATTCGTCTTTAAGCTTGAAGTAAGGTGCTCCCATCGGCACCTGCAACTTTTTAGCTTCTGCGGAACGTGCAATGACACATCCATCGTTATTCGATAGCACTACCACTGGTTTGCCGCGTAAGTCAGGACGAAAGATCGTTTCGCAGCTCGCATAGAACGAGTTCACATCAACCAAGGCAAACATCACATGCCGCCGTTCGGGTTGAACACCTGAAACACGCGCTCATCACCGTCTGTAAGTGAGATATCTTGGAACGTAGTCGTATGTGTCTCTATCCACTTATTCGCAGAGTTAAGGGTGTAATGCCAGTTCATCAGGCCAAGCTCTTTTACAAAGTCGAGTGTACTGATGGTGAGTCGGCCTTCGGCATCGCGCTTAATCGCCTGCCTGAAAGCAATCATAATTTCGTAATCGCGTGGCATGATAAATCCTCCTCTGATAAATACTGTATGCATAAACAGTAATATCAGCGCGGGCATTTGATCAAGCTGGAACGAGACTCAAAATTGTAAAGTTGCTGATGATGCTTGATTTTTAGGCTAGATGGTCAAGGTGCAAACAAATTAACTCAAATTCCCCACTCGCATTTTGCAAAGATTGGCGCAGTCTGTACTTGCCCCGACGCCCATCCTTTTTTATCAAATTAAAAACTTTTTCTTCTAGTTGTCACATTTACACTGATGCCATCAGCATGCTTATCTAAACCGACTTACATCGCTTAGCCAATTAACCCGAGGCCGCTGGTGATGTCTTTCACTGACGGTATGCGAGCGCAGTTTACAATGAATAAGGGCATGGTCAGTTTTGAGAGCGATCACGACACTGAAACAAGGTTATTTGTCGGCACACTGATACGCTACCCCTAATAAAAATGGTGCGCCCAGCAGAAAAAACTGGAGGCGGCAGAAGCGCTTCTGGCGGAATAATTACTCCTACAACAGCTTGATCATGCTATTATTGCTGCTAGTGTATGCAGAAACAAAACACGATAATTTGCAGTTCGAAATTAACCCGTTATCCAGAAGAAATCGGCATTCAATACAATCAGTATTTTTGTATTTTTTTGAAGAATAGACTTGTTCTAATAGGAAGATTCTCCACATATAGATTGAATAATGCATTAATTTTCAGACACTTTTGTGTGTAGATCTGATATCTGACAACAATTTCATTTGTAAATAAAAGATGACACCATACAATAACTCTATCTTCCCTTTCTACGACGTTTTGATTTTGAGTCCCAAAAATCATACAAAAGTTTACTATCCGTCTCCTCAAGATATTTGATATTTTCTGATAACATCTCACTAAGTGCCTTGTCCTGAAAATCACTTGGGAGTTGGTCATGAGAATTTTTTATGATTTGCGTAATATCTGAAAGGGCATGGCGATCACTGTGCTGTTTTCTTGTGATATTTACAAAAAATTTCTCTTGCAGGAAAAACTTTTCCAAGCGATTTATTATACTAGCGTCCTCTAATATCTCTCGGTAAACATCTGAAACATCACTCCACTTGCCCACCTCCAATAGCAGACTTTCAAAATCAACAGGAAGAGCGTTTTTGAAGTTTATTAAACCTTCACTTTTTCCACGATTAAAAATATTTATTCCAGCATTTCTAAAGACTACATCGGCAAACTGAGAGCAAAAAAGAGATTTTTCATTCTCTCTGAGAATGATGCCCTTGTTATAAGTCTTTTTATAATGGAATATCGCAAGGTTTTTTATAAATTTTTCAACTTTATCGTTTACTTCAGAGTGTCTTATGACTTTCCAGTTACCTTCAGCTTCAGTAATCAGTTCATGCAAGAACACTAAGTCAACACCACAGGTTTTATCAGCATGGATGAAACCACCTTCACCTAGGCTTAATGCAATGTGCGTCGTGTTAACAGATTTCTTTAGGCGCAAAATCTTTTGGCCCAGAAGGTTCCCGCGAGTTCGATTATTTATTAAAATAATATCACCAGCATTCATTCCAAAAATAGACATTTCATCTCCTTTAATCAGCGAACTGCATTATAGAATTACTTTTTACAATCTGTCGATTTTATACTCATTGTACTCATCACCACAATTTCACAAACAAATGATTACATTAAAAACAAAGCTACTGGAAGCGTAAAGAGATTAAAATGAAATTAATTAAAACTAATTTTTGATCTCTAAAGCCGTAGTGATAACGAATATAACACTACTTTGTTTTTGGGTATCTTTTAATCTCGTGGTGTAGCAAGGTGACAGCATTTCATGCTTCATCTGCGATAAACTGTCGCGCTCTCCCTGCCCCAAAAAACAGACATTGCACTTACCTGAGCATTAATACTGACCAGAACTGCCATTAAATCGTCTGCAATAGCTACAAAATTAGTGGCGATTTAATGAAGAGCCATCATCTTATGAATTCACAATCTTTAACATAAACTATAATAAATTTGCCAGCTGTAAGAAGTAGCATTAGCTTTCAAATAAAAGATATTGGCGGCGTTTGACTACGCCGCTTTAGGACCAGTACGTTGATGTTTAGCCATCGCAAATAAATACTTTAAAAAGCATAACCTCTATCTATTACTAGGGTGTATGATCTCTGAAAGAATTTGAGTGAGTTGCCCAACCGACAGTGGTCGCCCCATATTATTATCAAATGCCTTGTTAAACACTTTAAGCATTCTGTTGTACCCATCCACGCTTTGAATGTGGGAGTTTAAATAGCGTCCTTTAAACTCTTGAAAGCGATCCAGTTTATTGATAATAAATTCTGCAGCGACCAGAAGTTCCGATTCATTATTCCCATCAAAACCTCTGAATCGAGGATCTTCACCGAAGGGCGCAGCATCACGCTGAAGAATGACTTTATCCTCTTCACTAAGCTCAGCATAACTATATTCAATAATGCTCCACATCTGCAATACATCCAGTACATATTTAACCTCAGAAGGAGTTTCCTGGTGTTCAAAGGGGATACCTGAGAATTTCCAAGGAATAGCCCAAGTCTGCTGATCAAAGATAGCTTCGCGGATGAAATCATGATCTATGTCACCCACAACATTATTCTTGTCGTACAAATCACATAGCATAAGAAGAATAAGTTTTTCACTGTCCTTGATTTTCATGGTCACTCACCTTTAGCATTGTACGTGAAATCATCAGCTACACGGTTAATTTCTGGTTGAAGAGATGATAGTTTTGAGTAAATAAAGCGACTTTCTCTAAGTTTATCACTAGGCATAATCGCATCTGATAATGCAGAAATATGTGCTCTGATTTCTGCTGTAAATCCATCTACCGACACGTTAATTTTTTCTGAAAGCGGTGAACCTGAGAAAGTAGTCTGGAATTGTTCCAGAAAAAGTTCAGTTTCATCAATTATAGGCTCCATTTCGATACCAACTATCTTCTCTACACTACAGCCAGGGCCGACAGTTCGCAGCAATTTTATTGCACTATTCAATGCAGCCTGAACAGTACCCGCTAGCCTGACATGTCGCTGACGATGAATTTGCTGCACAGCTGTCTGCGCTTCCGTAGCGGCTTGGCGTGAGCGCCACCATCCCACAATTGAACCAATAGCACAGAGAATAGTCACACCAGTACCTATTCGGGACAACAGGATGTCATCGAAGTCCATAAGAGCCTCTGAATGATATATCGACCAAAGTATAGTAACTGAAAGCGCAATTTTGTCATCTTATACTATCCTGCCCACAATTAATTACATACGCTGATGTCGATAACTACCGCATCTGGCAACAAACGGACGTAAATGAATTTATTAAAGTTTCACTGACTGCCCCATAGCCCGGGCTTTTTATACCTGTAACAGTAACGCAATTGCAATGCTTGTCGCTAGGTCAGCACAACCTTCTGAAAGCCTTAGAATCATTTTAGCGATAGCTTCCGGCGATACAGCTTTTCCTGTGCTCACAAGTTGCCAGACAGCCGCCCCCATAGCCTTACATGCTTCATCGTATGCCTGTTCCTCAAATCCATTTCCCATACAGTTCCTCCTATTTAGTGAAACCTCAATGTAACCCATCCAATTGATTTTTGAATGTTGGGAAATCAGAATTGCGGCACGCCTTCCAAATAATGTTTATTGGATGCACTGCATAATAAAAAAACCCGGCATAAGCCGGGCTGGTGTTGGCGAAATCAGATAATAAAGCAAAAGGAATATAGAAAATTAAATATTTTATTTAAACCCAAGATAGTAACTATCCAGATTAAAGCGCACCCCATTAACATCAGCTTCCATACAGTCTTCCGTTCCATAATACTTTAGCCTCCTCTAACAGCACTAAAATATAATCCGCATCTTGTTGGTCATAACTGGTTGTACCGATCAATTAGGCGATATTGATCGGCGACACAGATCAATCAACCCAACTTATTGAAATAATAGATATTAAATCACCATCAATATCTGACGGGAGGCTTCAGTCACCAGCAGCCAAATACATATGATTTAGATAGCTATTTAATGCACCCTCAGCTGCCTCTGCTGTTGCATTACTGCCATCGTAGGCATACCCAAAACGAAAGCGGTAATTCAGTATCGCCCCATCCATTGTGAGTAAATAACAACATACTAACTGCTGCGGATCAGTTTCGGTAATTTCAATAACATCTATAAACTCAAACTCAACATCGTAATAACCTCGAACATCTGCCGTCCCGGCCCCATCAATAATGGACTCATCAGGAATAAACTTTGCTGTAAATGTCATTAGGCTGGTTTCCACGGATCAGATGGATTATTAATGGGATACCACATACCATCATTTGACGCGTATAGCATCTGCATTTTTGGCGTACGTGTTGTATCTATGCAGAAACACATTCCGTAAGTGGTTTTAGCTGGGTCTGGCAGTTCTGCGTATGTGTAACGAGGAAAGCGAATAGCATCATTAAACTCTTGGTACTGTATGTATCGCTTTTCACCGTTGATAAAGATAGATATCCAGTCCGTTGCAGAGACGGATTTCACACTTGATGAATCTAAAATCAAGTCACCCGAATCCAAATCCATGCCGAACCCATTTCCGCCATATGTGCCAGCGTTTATGGCCCAGCGCCTTGGTACAGTCACGTTGTTGGCAATGTCGTCAACATTGGATAATTGCGAGTTTGAAGGTACAAAATAAAACGGTGACCGCCTTCGCTCTGATTGGCAACGGTGGTATCGACCCATTTCTCTGCATAAATGCGGTTGCCAGACTTCTTCACGTTGCGATTCCACGCACCGATGTGACCGACATTGATGCCCTCTGGTGAGAACGCAGAGACAAACTGGCCGTTAACTGTCGGATGACCGAGGGGTGCCAGAGTGCCCTCCAGCCCCTGATAATGAGCATCGATTTCTGAGGCCGAATACAGGCCGCCGTTCATCACAACGTTTGCTGGTAGCGTGTAACTCGGCAGCACTAAATGCGGGCGACCATTGTGCGTTTCGCGGCGAATAGACTGATTGTTCACCCTGGTGGTGACGTTAATCTGCATAGGCATGGTTATGTCTCGATTAGGCTGCGTGCTGGTGGCCGCAGCAGTGATGTGAATGGTTGGCGGCGAGTGCCATGTATCTTTCGTATTCCCCCTGGGCCATCTCAATAATTTTTGAGTTAAGCGGATTGCCCTTAGCGTCCACCAGCACTTCAACCTGAGAGCATTTGCAGTTGATCGCATTGGCTCCGATGGCATACCACCGCCTGACCTCCTCAATCGTGTAAATGTGAGCATGTCGGATGGCATGCGACTGTCGCGTTGTGGGGCTGAGTGCTGAGTAATGCAATAACCTGATATTCAGGCCCAAATCTCGCGTGGCCTCCTCAGCCTCATCCCAGCGGGCACGCCGCAGTGCGGTAGTCAGCTCCGTTCTGGCGATGGTTTTGGCACGACGCGTTTCAATGCCAACCTGAGCGGTAAGGTTTTTAGCCACCACTGAGGGGTGAAGCCCGCGTCCAATGCCTTCAGTTAGCACCCGCGCCATGTTGCGTTTAACTTCCGCTGATAACCCTTTCATCTCCTCAAAAACGCGCGTGTAAACCAGCGTCATTCGTCGCTGATAGGGTTCACTCATGAGCAGGGACTGGAGGGACTGCCTGTCAGCCAGGTAGGTTGCTGACTGCTGGGACAGGTTGGCAAATGTCTGGGCGGTCCCGCGTACTACGGCAACTTCAACGTAATTTTCACCGAACCAGTTGTTGTTCTGGTCTCCCTCCACCAGCACGGCCTCGGTGAGAATGCTGGCGTCGTTGAGAACCATGCTCAGCAGAAACGGATCGAGCTGGTATTCATAGCGGGCGTTAATGGCGAGGGATGCCGGGAATCGCTCAAGGGCGTCTTTATAAATTTTTCCGACCTTCTTGATGCGTCTGGCGAAATCTTTCATCGCCTTGCGCTCTAACTTATCAATGCCGGTCGGGTCTGTTTTGTTGCTGGGCAGGATTGCGGACTTAGGTTTTTTACTCCTCTTCGTCATCGTCATCCTCCGGCAGTGGTTCACCCCCGCCAGGCTCATAACCCGCTGCAACCCGGATTTCATCAACCGTAAAAACCTGCTCCCCGGAGGCGAGAGCGGTCTGGTTGATGCTGCTCATTTTGCTGGCGCTTTCGAGTTTGTCAGAGGGTGATTGCTCGTTTAACTCATCCCAGACGATGCTGAATTTCGCCACCGGTTTGATGATTTGTAGGTATATGAGCTTATCGACCATATCCTCAATATCGAACGACAGATCACCCCGGCGTGACTGGCAACGACTGTTGAAATAAATCTGGTCCTCAGTGCTGGCCCGCTCACCAGACTGGTTGCCAACGATGATGCGCGAGGGAATATCAACCGAGGCGCAAAATGTCTTTAGATTCACCTCATAGGTGGGCTCCGGGTCAGAGACGGCATTAACCATCGATGTGACCTGTGCGCCCTGAGTAATCAGTAGCGTGTCATTACCACGATTTAGTTCGCGTGCGGCTTCGTTAAAACGCTCCTGCAGTTCATCCACCGTGACGCCATACAGTGAGGCCAGATTTTTGAAATCGACCTCCTTGTCGAAGTTGATGCTCTGCTGACGCGCCGCATTCTTCAGAAATGACTCACCTGAGCCGCCTTCGACTTTCTCCAGGCTGACGCAAGCGTTATAACCCGGCTCCAGAAAACCGATCTCGTCCTCTGACATATCGCCAATGATCAGAACGCGGTCAGGGTGAATCTTACGCTGTGCAGTGCTGCCGTCCGATAGTGTCTCTGTGTACTGCCACATCGTGATAGCGCCATTGCTGTCGCGGGTGGCAACCTTCAATGCGCTAGCCCATACCGGCGTGATTTTCTGCAGTGCTTTACCTTTAATAACCGGCTCAATCCACTCCTTGCTGTCTTTGACGTGCAGCAGGATGCCAGCCCAGCGCCCCACCAGTCGCCTTACATCTGCTTTGGCAAATGTGCGCCAGAATCGGTGGTTAAATACCTGTTTGCTGCCACGCTCCCAAGGGGTCACCTCTCGCGACTCGTCGGACTGCTCGCCCTCAATAACCTGCGGGTTTGTTTTCCAGCAATTGGAAGCCAGTTTATTTACTGCGCCGTTAGCAATGCCGCCACGCCGGTACAGTTTGTACAGATCATCGAATGTCAGGTTTTCTTTAAAGCCGTATTCGCACCATGCGGTCTCGCGCTTTGTATCCAGCCCCATGCCAGGGTTGAATGCCATTGCGCGCGCACGGGCAATCCTGACGTCATTCAGCGCGTGATTGACGGCGAGTGTTAATTTATCAGTCATAATTTTTCCGCTGGTGGATTTCAGGCAATAAAAAAGGCCGCCTGAGCGACCTTAAGTTAATGAACTTTGCCGGATTACTCCGGTTAAAGGCCCTTAGCGCGGGCAGAATTTCCAGGGTCGCCGAATGCGCTGAAGCTGCTCAATGAACATTCGAACACCTGCGTATAGTCAGGCTTGCTGAAATCGAAGGATAAAGAAAAATGCATCTTGGGCGCTCATTTTTGGAACAAATAATTGACTAGTTATTGGTGCTATTAAATAGTGAAGTCACTGGCGTATGGTGCGCCGGATAAGGAGATACTTCATGGGCTATTACGTTTTAAAGAAAGCAAATAATACACCGGCGCTGTCAATGTCTTCGGCCTTATCTAAATTTACGCAGCAATACTATTTTGTTTTAAAAGCAACCAACGGCGAAGTTATTGCTACAAGCGAAATGTACAATTCTAAACAGGCTGCTGAAAATGGTATTCGGTCAGTTCAGTCAAATGGCGTTACAACTGATATTCGTGATGAGGCCTAAAAAGAATAGTTGTGTATAGGGCTGATTGCGGCCCTATTCAACCAACCACCCTAAAATCAAAAAAACAATAAAAATCATGGAATTAGCAGGCCACCTTCTTCATATTGAGGCCTTGAGATTACTTTACGTGGCGTTAAAAAAAATTTAAGTTGAAGCTAAGCATCACTTAAGGTTAGTATAAGCCCACACAAAGCAAAACAAGGCAATGAAAATGTCTCTAAGCATGCATCAACTAGATGGCTTCATTGAAACCGCAATCAATCGCCTTTCCAGCGAAGCCGGTACAATGAGTAGCAATTTTTATGTAGATCTCCGTGACTCCGACCGACAGCGTATTACTCAGAACTTCGTTGATCAGTGCATCAATCTTTGCCAATCACGAGGGATCCGCGCGGAACGTAGTGGTGACGGACTTTTAGTACATGTTGATTTACACTCTTGCTACATGAACTCAAAGCAATCTGAATTGTTCAATATTGCATTGAATTATACTCGTACATATCACGGTAATCATGTCTGAATATACATAGCTTTGCTTTATATATAAAAGCCGCCTTAACTGGCGGCTTTTTGTACCTGCAGCTCATACGGATTGAACATAACATCTGTTACCCGCCTTTCAGAAATGCTACTCACGCGCAATTCATAATGAACGGGTTATTTCTCTATGATTTCCTCGCGGCAGAGCTGAAATCGGACCGCATAAAAAGTGCATAAAATCGGTCTGAAAATGCATAGCCAAAAATCATAGCGAACGGGCTATTTTCGGCAACTACCACAAATCAGTTTTAACACCCCTGCAGGCGCTTAGGAATCATCATGCCCATCGTCTGGGCCTTGCGTTTGATGTGACCATCGAGGCTGTATCTAATGCCATCCCAGCAGTGTTCATTACCATCAGCCAGTTTTGGCAATACTTCCCCTGTAATGCGATCAGTTTTGTAGGACCACATTCTGGCTTCGCGTGCTACATTCTTACAGCGTGGGTGGATTATGATTTCATCAAAGCCGCGCAGGTGGGCTATGCCATCCTCTACACTGCCCTGCCACTTATCAGCCGCAGAGATATTAAATCCCTGACGCCTGAGATAGCTGATTGTCTCCGGGCGCGCTGAGTCAGCCTTGATGGGCCAATCGCGTGCGCCGGGGATGGTGTCATATAGAGCGGGCATATGATCGAGCTCGGTTTGCTGCCCATAGGCCTCATACTCAACATAGAGCCGGTTATGCAGGATAAATGAGCGCATCAATGTATTGGGGTCTTTGGCAAAACCGAAGTCAGCACCAAAGAAAAGCCGTTCCGCCTCTTTCCACAAATTATCCGAGAACTCAGCAACACGGTATTTACCTGCCAGCACCTGTTTGTCTGAGTTTTCGAGGTATGCACCCTCCCATACCCAGGCATAAGTTGCTGGATCGAGGCGGCGCTCATCGTTCTGGCGCTCCCTCTCCAACACGTCAGGAAACCAGGGGTTATCCGTGTAATTCA
>Ga0308156_1001755_pt1 | contig 22785 bp, 27 predicted proteins | sample PhyAR2_FD_201041 | JGI IMG/M metagenome (GOLD analysis project Ga0308156, IMG submission 201041) | Phyllosphere microbial communities from UC Gill Tract Community Farm, Albany, California, United States - DLSL A.R2 | ecosystem: Host-associated > Plants > Phyllosphere > Unclassified | place: USA... | reverse complement strand
TCATGCTGAGTATGAAAATGTAACTGAAGAGGAATTTATAGAAATGGAAAATGTACACTTTAAAGGGCCGTTTTTCCTTACCCAAAAACTGCTTCCTCAAATCAATAACTTCGGAGGTATTGTAAATGTCTCTTCCGGTATTACGCGTTTTACCACCCCCGGTTTTGCAGTTTATGCCGCGTTTAAAAGTGCTATGGAAACGTTGACAAAATTTCAGGCCAAAGAATTAGGAAGCAGAAACATCAGAGCCAATGTCATTGCACCAGGACCGATTGAGACCGATATTATGGGGGGCGCTGTTCGTGATAATACAGAGATGAATAAGCATCTGGCCTCTCAGACTGCATTGGGAAGAGTCGGGATTCCGGAAGATATCGGTGGCGTTGTGGCTTTTTTATGCAGCGATGCTGCCGGTTATATCACTGCACAGCGTATCGAGATCTCGGGAGGATCAAATCTTTGATAACCGAATCAAGGATATTTAAATGGTGTAGTCATTACAGGCATCACTATTTAGTTAGGTAAGAGTAAAACCGCCAACTCTCCATAAATTTTAAATTTGCATATATGAAAATTGTAAGAATAAAATCGATTACGGAATACCACCGCTTGAGGGGGCTACCCAAACCTGCGCATCCGCTAATAAGCCTGGTTGAATATTCACAGTTGCAGCTTCCCGAAAACATCGGTGAGGTGAATATTGTCATGGATTTTTATTCGATTGCTTTAAAGCGAGATGTCGGGACAAAGCTCTACTATGGTCAGCAAATTTATGATTTTGATGAAGGATTGATGTTCTTTATTGCACCAGGCCAGGTTTTCAGGATAGAAAGAAGTCCGGATTCATCTGGCAGCAAGTGCAGCGAGGGCAGCGGTTATCTATTGCAGGTCCATCCTGATTTTTTTTGGGGACATCCTTTATCTAAAAATATTAAAGATTACTCCTTTTTCGATTATTCGATTCATGAAGCACTGTTCCTTTATAGTAAGGAAGAACAAACCATCCTTAATATTATGGAGAATATCAGAGAGGAATATCATGCGAATATTGATCGCTACTCTCAGGGCATCATCGACGCTCAGATCGAATTGTTGCTCAAATTCTGTGAGCGCTTTTACAACCGGCAGTTCATTACAAGAAAAATCAGCAGCCATCAAATGCTTGCCAAAGTAGAAAACTTTCTGAATTCCTTTTTCTCAGATGACGAGCGGCCTGACCGTGGACTTCTTTCGGTAAAAACCGTCGCCGATGCCATGAATGTTTCTCCTGATTATCTGAGCGGTCTGCTGAAACAGCTCACTGGCAAAAATGCTCAGGAGCACATACATCAGAAATTGATCGAAAAAGCAAAAGAGAGGTTATCCACCACCAATCTGTCCGTAACTGAAATCGCTTATGAATTGGGATTTGAGCATCCTCAGTCTTTCAGCAAACTTTTCAAGACAAAGACGAAACTTTCGCCATTGAGTTTTCGAAGGTCATTTAATTAAAAGATGCTTGAAATTACAATGATTAGTTTATATAAAAAAGCCGACTGTCTTCAAAAACAGCCGGCTCGAGTGAAAGAACCTTAAAACTTTTAAATACAGCTAAATACTCATCATTTATAGCACGTGCTTTTTAAATACCTATCTTTAAGATTTCCTTCATAGATTTTACTCTGCGGTAATGCCCCGTCGATTACGAATTCGGAGACAGTAGAATAGCTTGCTGCGCAGTAAGCAAAATTTCCAGACAACCCAACCTGCGGCAGATGATATCTTTACTATAAAAGTCACGGTGATTTACCGATATAAAAGATGGTGCCAATCTCTCGCAAACCGATAGTCTTTAAGACTAAGTTACGATTTGTTAAAAAAAATTACTTTTCATTTTTAAAAGCCAACATAGACATAACAGCTCCAATACCTGCAATAAGTCCAAATAACTTAAAACTAGTGTTCAATCCAATGTTCACTATAAGACTGAAACCTAAACTACCCAATCCGTATCCCATAAACATTACAAAAGCAAACAATCCAATGGCGACGCCTTTCTGTTTAGAAAGGGTTGTAATAATTCCCGCAAATAGCGGATGTGTCATATCAAATCCTAGCGATAGCGTTGCTATAAAAATACATGATAGTGTCAATGTATAGTTCATCCCCAACAAATAAGCCGACAGCGCACCCACGCAAATACCTATGGGAATTATTCGATTACGCCCATATTTATCAGCGAGCTTACCTATAAAAGGTCCAAACAACAATCCTGGTATGCCATACCCTAGCAAAGCCAATCCCACACCTTCTTCATTTAAATGATAGTTCTTGAAAAAGAAATACCCCGTCCACGCAAATACTCCACTATGAAACATAGAATTAAAAAGTACAAACATGTAAGTTCGCCAACCTCTTGGCAGTAGAATAATATTCTTGTAATTCTTAATCGTATTCGTCAAGCTGAACTCTTTTTCAGATTGGTCCTGAACAAAATTTTTATGATTGATCAGCAAAACGACCAAAATCAATAAACTAACCAAAGCAACGATCCAAAATAACATCTGCCATCCAACAAATGCAGTTAACAACGCTCCCGAGCTCGAACCAAAAGCTGTACCAGCGGCCATAAATCCAAAAAAAACACCTAGTGCATGCCCCCTCTTTTCATAAGGAAATTGATCTCCTATCCAACCAATCGTTGTAGGAGCTACCCCTCCTGCTATTATACCGGTCAACAACCTCAGAATGAGCATTTGATCGATAGTGTTCACAAAACCTGTAAAACCTGTCATCAATATAAAGCCGATCATGGAAAATATAATTATGGGAAATCGCCCATATTTATCTGACAAAGGGGCGTATATTAGAGTAGATAGTCCATAGCTTAACAAATATGCAGGCTCGATAAAACTTACATAACGAACAGACACACCGAAGAGTGAAGAAAGCTGAGGTAAGATCGGTGCTACCATAAATCCCTGAAAGAAAACTATAAAAGTCCCCAGCGATAAAATTACCACTAAGGTCATTGTCGGCCTTGCTTTTTTTATTTGAGAAAGTGTGTCCTGAATTACTTTATCTGTATTCATTTTTGAAAAATATATTTTATATCGCAAATAAAATAAAGAATGACATGACTATAGCATTACAGAAACTGACTGATTAACTAGTACAGTTTGTAATAAAGAACTGCTTACAAAAGGATATTTACAATAACTTTATCAGAAAAAATAGGCGCTTGATAAATGATTGATATCATTGCTTGTTTTTGCTCATCATAAAGTTGTGATGTAATTTCCTGATATGCGCTAGGATCGATTTTTTGCCATACCCATACTTTTCATGGATTTGCTGTTGCGTGCCTTGCGAGGCAAAGGTATTTGGCAGACCAAGGCGCTTTATGACAGATGAATAACCGTGCTCGACCATAAACTCCATTACGCCGCTCCCCACACCTCCGACAATACAGCCGTCTTCTATTGTAACGACAACTGAAAACTTTTGGAATACTTGATGTAATATATCTTCATCCAGCGGTTTGAAGAACCTTAGATCATAATGTGCTATTTCTATATGGTCAAGGGCAAGCTCCTCGCATACCGCTATTGCATATTGTCCGATAGGACCAAGAGAAAGTATTGCGATGTCATCACCATCTCTTATCTTCTGCCCTTTTCCTATTTCCAATTTCCTAAAGGAAGAATCAGTATCAGTACTTATACCATTTCCCTTAGGGTAACGGATAGCAAAAGGGCCTTCTTCCTCTTTTTCTTGAGCAGTGTACAGAAGATTTCTGAAATCTTCCAGATTAATTGGCGAAGCGCCTATAATATTGGGTACACACCGAAGAAAAGATATATCAAAAGCACCATGATGAGTTGGCCCGTCGGGACCAACAACTCCTGCCCTGTCGATGCAAAAAATAATATTTAACTTTTGTAGTGCAGCGTCATGGATAACTTGATCGTAGGCTCGCTGTAAAAAAGTAGAATATATCGTGCAGAACGGTATTAATCCGTCGGCGGCCAGACCAGCGGAAAAAGTAACGGCATGTTGCTCTGCGATCCCTACGTCAAAAACGCGATCAGGCATTTCCTTCTTCATTGTGGTAAGCGCACTTCCGGACATCATAGCGGGGGTTATGGCAATAATACGTTTGTTTTTTCGGGCGAGCTTTACTAATGTCTCACAGAATACCTCCTGAAAAGTTTTCATATTATGCTGCTTTATGTCCTGTAATCTTTCCCCTGTCTGCTTATCGAACTTACCCGTCGCGTGCCAGTTCGCCTGATCTGTCAATGCCGGCAGATATCCTTTGCCTTTGACAGTGACACAATGCAATATTTTGGGACCAGGTATATACTTAAGCTTTTGTAATAGGCTAGTCAGCTTTTGAATATCGTGTCCATTTACAGGTCCAAAATACCTAATATTTAAAGCTTCAAAAAGATTGCTATAATCTAAAATACCGGATTTGATTATTTTTTCAAGCTTCCTGATCTTCGTAAGCGGCCAATCGTTATTTTGACCAATGAGTAACAACAATTTTTTAATATGTGATTTCAGCATATTATACTGTTTTCCTGCGGTTAAGCCCGTAAGATACTGTTGTAGCGCCCCCGTATTGGCATCGATTGACATATTATTGTCGTTTAATATGATCAGCATATTGGCTTTTTCAAATCCGGCATTGTTCAATCCTTCAAAGGCCAATCCCGCTGTCATAGCTCCATCCCCTATTACAGCGATATGTTGACGGTCATTTTCATTGCGATACCTTGCGGCGCAGGCCATACCCAACATCGCAGAAATAGATGTTGAGGAATGTCCAGTCCCAAAAGCGTCAAATTCGCTTTCTTCTCTCGATGGAAAACCGCTGATCCCTCCCTCCATTCTATTGGTATGGAAAATGCCTCTTCGTCCCGTGATCAGCTTATGTGGGTAGGCCTGATGCCCTACGTCCCAAACAATTTTATCCGTCGGCGTATTAAATACATAATGCAGCGCCACGGTAAGCTCTACAACGCCAAGGCTTGAACTAAAATGACCTCCATTTAATGAAATATGGTCGATGAGGAAAGACCGTAGATCTTCACAGAAGTCAGTTAATGAAGTCGTGGGTAGATTTCGTAAGTCCTGGGGTATATTGATATTATAGTTTAATGCCATTTTGTTAGTTTTCTCAAAATTAAAAGTATTAAATTTGGAATACAGATACAGTTTCAATAAAAACTACCAATACAGATGAAGTCGTATAAATTCGAGGTATTCACTACCATTATAGAAAAAAACATCAAGGAAGGGCTTTTCAAGCCGGGCCATAAATTGCCTTCCGTGCGAGAGATTAAAGAACAATATCATATTAGTATCAGTACTGTACAGGATGGTTACGAACATCTTATCATAAGCGGTTTAGTAGAAAGTATACCAAAATCGGGATATTATGTCAGTAACAGACCAGAAACAAAGCACGAGTCTGTAAAAACCAGACACCTTCCTGTGGTTAGAGACGCTATCTTTAAAAATAATCTTGCGCTCACGACTTCGCTGCGAATGGGAAGGAAAATATCTGAGTTCAACGTGGCGGCTCCCGGTGATTTATTGATTCCTCAAAAATTGTTGCTTCGTACGATGCAGCAGGTGATTCGGGATCAGGGAGCTGGGATACTACGCTATTATCAATCGAATGGCTTGCCTGCGCTAAAAGAGGCTATCATTGAGCGTGCTGCCGGTTACCAAACAATCTTTAATCCTCACGAACTGATCATTACTGATGGCGCGTTGCAGGCATTGTATATCGCTCTGGCTTCTACTTGTGATACAGGGGACGTAATCGCGGTAGAAAGCCCTTGTGTGTTTTCGGTATTGGAAGTTATCAAGGTGCTAAAACTGAGAATAATCGAAATTCCTGTTGACCGAAAAAATGGTTTTGACACAGATCTGTTTAAAAAGGCTTGCGAAAAAAATACTGTTAAAGCGGTCATCGTCACACCCAACTTCCATAATCCTACTGGAGTATTACTGAGTGATGAACAAAAATTAATGCTGCTGACAATCGCCAGGTTCCACAATGTGGCAGTTATCGAGAACGATATATATGGTGACCTGCATTTTCAGGGACACAGACCCACCACAATTAAAAGCTTTGATGATAGTGGATTGGTTTTAACTTATGCATCATACGCAAAAACACTTGCTCCGGGAATAAGGCTTGGATGGCTAAGCGCTGGAAAATTTGTTGAGCGCGCCGAGCAGGTAAAATTTACTTTGGGAAGTACAGTATCTCCATTGTATCAAGAAACGGTCAGTCGATTGGTTAGTGGTAGTAGCTATGACCGGCATGTTAGGGCTTTCAGAATGCAATTGGCCAAGAACGCACATTTGGCAATCAATCTGATTTCCAAATATTTTCCCGAAAACACATATATCGCAACACCTACGGGTGGGTATAATCTATGGGTAAAAATGCCGGAGGAAATCGATATGAGTTACTTTTATGATCAATGTGAAAAAATTGGAGTGAGATTTACACCAGGATACACCTTTTCTTTTTCGGATACTTTTAACAAGTATTTCAGGGTAGTTATTGCTGACACTTTCTCTCCAAAACGGATTGAAGCAATTAGGCTTGTTGGACAGCTGTTATTATAGTATCTGTACTGTATATTTTTTAGCACTTTAGCACTAATGCATTACCACTCGGTACGTCTTATGCGGTTTGGGCAGGCATTGGAGATATAGAGACAGGCATACTTTGGTGGGAGAAACGCCCACTGACAAAAAAGAAAGGCCGCTGATAGACTTATAGCTACAGCGACTTCCTTTTCTGCGATTCTCCAAAAAGTTTCTGAATTGATCAACAGATTGTCCATGTCAACGATTATTGCCGCTACCATCAGCAGTTTTTTTCTTCCTAGTGACCGTTAATGTGGATCAGACAGACCGATGGCAGAGCGATTTGGTCGAATTCCCATGAACCGTCCTCTTTTTGAAACCCTTTGCTTTCAAAGAATTCGATCATGGGATTTCCAACATATTCATTGATCCAGATAGCATCTACATAGTTACATAATGATTGACATTTATGAAATAGTGATTCAAGAACTTCCGGATGCGTGAATTTTTTGAGCACCGAAAAATCGCCGATCCGTATCGCACGCATGTCTTTAAGTGATTGTGGCACATTGCCTCTGGAAGTAACTTTTGCGTAACCCACTGCTTTCTCATCGACATATACGATTAGCCACTGGTTGGACATACTGTTCATTTCACTGATAAAGTACTTTCTGTCGTAATATTTCTCCATGTAAAGCTTTACAGACATCTGATCGACCATGGAACTGAATTTTTCCGAGGCCAGTTCATGTATTAAGTCCAGTAGCATATCTACAGTTTCGTCTGTTGCAAGTGCAAATTTGGTAAGTATATCCATTGTATTCCTAAAATTTTAAACAAATCTATGGAAGTTTGGATCATCTGACACGGTACAACTTCCGTAAATACAGGCAGTACAGATCAATCCATGACGCCGATCCTTAAAGCAATGTTTGAATAACTTCTCTGTACCAGCATTGTACCAATATACTTTCGAATAATCTTGAGTTTCTTAATGCATATCTTTATCTTTATTCAATGTTTAAAAAGTGGGAAGGCTTCAGGAAGTTTAGATTTTTTATATAAACAATGAAAGAAAAGGTAATTACGGTTTCAAGTTATGGTATAGCATTACTGTCCGAGAATGCTGTTAGCACATTTTTAAAGGAAAATAAAATTAGGAGCAAAAAGCTCTTAAAAATTTTTCAAGAAAATCAATCTTTATATCTCGATTCACTAGCCAAAGGAGTTTGGATTCCAATTCTACCTGTTGATTCAATCAAATACCAAATTAAGACTTCAAACCTTGGCGAAGCTTTTGGGGATGAATGGGAAAAGACTTTAGAAGAAGATGGTTTCAACCTAAATGTATATGATAGCTTTTGGATTGCCAGTATAGGTCTTCTCTCCGATCTTGCTAAGGAGAGTTTCGAAGCGGAAAGCATTTTCTATGAAACTTTGGATGGCGACAAGCTTTATCAGGGTTTCAAGTTTCGGTACCCTTCCGGAAAATACACTGTTAAGATCGAGGGCTATAGACGCCGCATTGAAAAGGCATTTCCTGAGCCGAATTTTGGCTATTTATTTAGCTTAGATAAGGTCGATGAATTTTGTGGATATAAAGATCCCAGGGAGGATGATAACTATTTTTTTAACGTTGCGCAGATTAAATAAACTCCTTTATTAATGATTAATCGTCTTGCTTAGAATCGCAGGAAAAAATGTGATTTATCAAAGACTATTTTCAACTTCAAATTGCTTCTTTATACGATTCCTTTTATCATCCGCTTTGTGAACTAACTGATATAAGCGTTGTTTATCCAAAGCAAGTTTATATCTTTCATCGATGGCAATCCTGAATTTCTTTTCGTTTTTTTCCTGCTCTATTTTCTTTTGCTGCTCAACTTCTTTTTTCGAGAAGAGATATAGATTTTTAAGCGCCGTATAATAATCAATCTCAGCTTGCTGGAGCTCTTTACCTTTTTTTATACCCACAACATTTACATTTTTTAAATCTTTAAGGATAACATTGAAAGCTGTTTCCTGTTGATCGACAACTAATAGGGCGCTGTCATAATCACCTTCGATCAAATAGTTCAGTTTAGCAGATTCCATACCTTTTTCGCCAATCAAAATAGCAGTTGTCTGATCCTCCTTCTCGTCTATAATTTTTTTCAATTGAATGGCCTGTTTATTCTTTATGCATCCACAAAGCAATATAAACGATAAAACTGTAAACGAAACTATGCCCAATTTTTTTAAAGCCATACAAATGAAGTTGGTTTTTTAAAGATACTTACACATTATTTTCTAACAATTACCATACCTAAGCGCTTGGCTGATTACTTACAAAGCCTAAATACTCGTAGGTTCTTCACAACGAAGCATCCATATTGAACAAGCATGATGTCCAGAATTCCCTAATGGCTTTTGAAGTAATCTGAAGCCCATGTTTTGATACATTTTTATCGCATTTGAAAACTCTGGAAAGCTCTCAAGATAGATTTTATTGTAGCCTAGACGCTTTGCGCTTTCTATACTTTTATTCATTAACGCTTTACCAAGCCCCATGCCCCTGAACACTGGATTGAGGTAGAACTTAACCAGCTCTGCGCAGTACGGCGGCAATCCAGCAGTGGGATAAATCCCGCAACAGCCCGCTACTATGCCATCTACCTCACCTACCCAAAGCACAGCGTCTTCTTTGCTAAAAAGTGCATACAAGTCTGAAGTGGTAGGATCGGAATAAACAGTCCCTTCTTTTGGTGCGTTGTGCTCTTCAAAAACAGCTCTGATAAGTTTTGAAAGCGTATCGTTGTCCGATTTTTCTATTTTCCTGATGATTGCATTCTCCATACGGGATAGTAAATTTATAAAACTGAAATTTTGCTATTATCCGAAAAATTTTCTAAAAAAGCCTGGCTCTTTGGCGTTTGCCCGTGCGATTTTTAAGTTATCTTCTGCGATACGATTATAGCAAAGTTCAAGCGAAATTTGAAGATTTTTCACTGCCTCTGTATAGTGTCCGATATCAATCAGCGATGTACCGATATGTTCATATAGTTCTGCCGCGATGTCATCTGTAATTTCTTGCTGCTCCGGCAGCATGGAGATTGCTAATGTACCGTAATGCACAGTTTTTTCATTTTCTGTCAAGTGGTATGCACTGTGTACGGCCCAGTAATAACACCAAAAATCTGTGTTGCCATGCCCAATGCTCTGCTCAAAACTTTTAAGAGCTGATTCACTATCTTTCATATGCACTTCTAAAACATATCCCCGGTTGTACAATGCAACCTGAACAGATCTTGCCATTCCTTTTTCTAGCCCGAAATGTACTGCCTGATTATAACACTCCAACGCCTTTTCCCATTGTTTATCCCTTAAAAACGATTCTCCTCTGCTTATCATCAAACTCGGATTGTCAGGCATATTTTCCAGTAAGGAGTCAGCCTGTTTGGAATCCACCGAATTATCAACATCTAAGCCAAGCATTGACGCAGCTTTGGATTTCGATATGTAAAAATTCGTCACACAGCGTACAATTTCCTCGTCTTGAAGAATCTGATCACCTGGATTTACCGATTGATAGTATTCAAGTCCTTGGTCGGCCCAGTACAGCATTTCCTTGTATTGACCCATATCTGAGTGGCTGAGACATATTCCATCAATAGTGCTAATTAAGGTGATAAAGTCCATTTCTTCAGCATATTCTTGCAAAAGCTCTTCACCATCCATAATGGCATTTTTGGGCATACCAGCGCACATATAAATGTACATTCTATTGAGAAGAATCACCATAAATTTGCTTTGCGCTATGCCCTCGTTGACAATGGTGACAGCATCTTGATATGCTTCTTTGAAATTGAGTTCCCGAGCAAGATTATTACAGCACATGGCGAAGGTATGTGGATCGTAATTAAGACTGTTTGTCTGCTCGGTAAAAACTACGGTTTTAAAAAGTTGATAAGCTTGGGTGTACAATTCTATTTTTAGTTCGGTGAGTCGTAGGTTCTCGACTTCGGACATTCCGGCATATTGCCTGAGAACATAATCGATTTCAACCCCGGCGTTGTATAATTCCATAGCCGATTGCGAATCCACAGAAGGACGAAGTTGCGAAAAATCCGGATAGGCATTGTGTCTATTGATTATTCGGAAGATGCGGACCTCTAACACCGGAGACGATCGTAATTGACAGGATCTTTCGTAATAATGCAAAGCCCCATCCCAGTCTTCAAGCCAGTACAACGCAGATCCAGCATTCCGGCAACAGTGGTAATGGTGAGGATCAATTTTAAGCCCACCAATAGCCCAGTCTAAGCATTTTTCTAAAGCTTTCTCCCTGTTGGATTCAAATATTTCATTATAGTCGAGTGCTATAAGACCCAATATGGCACATAGATTAGGGTCAATGCTTGCCTTATTGAGGTTATCGATATGGTAAAATAATTCATGAAGTTCCTCCAAATTATGGGGAAGAGCATAGCCGTCCAGCCAAAATTTCGCTGCCACGGCATAATTGTCTTCGGCAAGTGCTTTTAATGCGTGCTGATGCAATGTATCTTTCATTATTTTGTTTAATTGTTTTTAAATTCAGAGAAACTGACAACCATATAGTTCGATTCTAACCTACGGGCAATTGCCGCATTTCATGGAGCTTTGCTAAAATAGCGCTCTCGTATGCTGATTCATTTGCGGATTTTTTTCTTCCCTCCCTAAAGTCTTCACTGATCCTATAACTTTTTACCAGATGATTATTTTTTGCCCCAATGGCATAGTGCCAATAGCTTCCGGTGGTGCTGGTGAAAATGACCATTTCTTCAAATGCCATGATCTTTTTTGTAGGAAATAACGGCTTTTTCCTATATACAATTCGGTCTTCTTGATCAAACATGTAGCAGATTTCGGCGCGTATGAAAATATCATAAAGGCTATGTAGAATGAGATATGGACCGAGCACAACAAGAAGAATGGCCATTCCCCGGTTGATATCATGAAAAAAGATAATGGATAGTAAAACCAGTGATAAAACAACAACAAGTGTCCAAACTGATAGCTTAACGCTTTGGCGATTGGGCGTAAAACTAAATAGTTTACCACTGTCAACGATTTTATACATGCTAATTTCCGACATAAGGACGTGTTATTTCTTCGATATCATTTAAAATATCCTGCATACCACGTTTTGACAGACCCTGTGCAACAATGGCAAATTTCTCCTCACCTTTTGAAAAATAGCGTACATTGAGTGATGTATTGACGGGTATAAAGATGTAGATCAACCTACTCATCTGGTAATGGGCAATATCTGAAAATGGAATGCATGTCTCTGCTTTTAAACCTCTTTTGATAAACAAAGCTTTTGCATCTAAATCAATCACCATGCGCTCTGTATAAATGGATAAAAAACATAGTGCCGCGAAGATTCCAAAAATCCACATCATCGCTGCATTATTAGATGTGTATCCGAACCAGGCCAAAACTGTAAGACCAGCGACAATCAATATACCGAATCCATACTGCCGTTTAAGTATATAACGGTTACCCTCTTTCTTAAAATTTTTAATTGTATTTTCCATATTAATCAAGTTTTACGCCGTTTACGTTTATTTCGCTGCACCAAAGATAGAGGAACATACTAGCCTCATCCTGCGTACTCTGGTAGGCAACGTTATCCAGAGATGCGCCAAAAAATTCTATTTTCTGCGAAAGGTTATTGTTCGCGTGACTAATGACCCGCAATTCACCTGAAAAATCACTTTCATAGTCGGTCAACAATTTGAGAATTTCAGCGTTCATCTTTTCAAAATCGATAGTCAAAAAATATTTTTTTTCTATTCTTTTATTTTCACTGGGTGAAGCAAAACTAAATGAAGCACCTTTGTTAGGATTACTGAATGTCAGCGATATTCCCCGTGCTGCATGAATAGCTATACCATCTTTACCTTTCACTAAAAATTCGATCTTATTTTTGGTATTCTTTTTAGTCTGCGCATTAGAGATACTAGAAATCATTAAAAATAAGAACAGGGAAAATTTCAACGGCTTAAATATTTCTATAAAATACATATAATGATGTGTTTTGTATATCAAGTAGATCAATATTACTACTTTAAAGCTATCGATTCCAATAGGCAATCTGTATCTGGACGTTTTTACTTGTTGTTTGGTAGATTTGAGCCCCTATACGAAAAACTAACCCAATGATTTAATAGCTATATTTGAAAAAAAATATTGCAGCATTTTATGGATCACCTACATTTCACCAAACGCTATTTTTTCCATGCAATATTAATTCCGTTGATGGTATTCACCGCCTCACTGAAAGCCCAGGACTCAAAAATAGAATCATTGGCATCTCAGGGATACTCGTACAGATTTACGGATAGTGCGAAAGCGAAACAAATGCTCAATAACGCGCTCTTATTGGCCAGGAAATCAAATTCTAAAAAAGATGAAGCAATCTGTCTTGCCTTTTTGGCATTAACTTATCGAAGACTGAATAGCCCAAAGGAATTTAATAACTATGCCGAGCAAGCCTACAAAATTTCCTCACAAACAAATGATGAGCGGGCAAAGGCTTACGCGTATATGGTTATGGGAAACCTCAAGTCCTATTTCGATGAAAATACAGCCGCGCTGAATTACCAGCTTCAAGCCAATACACTTTTTGAAAAGCATAAAAATTATGCGCTATGCGCTCAGATATGCGCCGATATTTCTTATAGCTTTTCCTTAAGTTCGGATGATCGGGTCGAAAAATATGTGCGCGAAGCGATGAAACATGCGCAACAATCTTCAAATGCTGAAAGCATACTACACGCCCGATTGGCAATGGGCTCTTACCTGACAGGGTTGACAGATAAACACGCAGATAACATTTCCTTATGGGAGAACTCTGTACAATTTTTAAAGCAGACTGCAGACTACGCTTCTGTGAACAACAATAGGATACCGAGTAAGAGTAACATTGCTATTTCTCATCTTAATCTTGCGGCACTGTTGATACGACGGCCAAAGCTGATGGATGGCATGTTATTTACACGGCAATTGGATACGGCCATTGCCATAAGCAAAAAATACAATGTGAAGGTTACTTACCGAAACAGTCTCGGATTGCGTGGAAAATATTTATTGTATCAGGGGGAATATAGCAGAGCAAAGAAAATGTTTCTGGAAGGAATTGCTTACCAGCTTCGGCTACCGTATAAAGACCATGAAATATTAGCCCAGTTTTATGCCAGCCTCAAGGAAGTCGCTGCTAGCGAAAAAGATTATTCTTCTTATTATCGTTATGACCAGTCCTTTAGCAAATATAATCGCCTTACCTACGACGAAACCATGCAGCGGAATTTGCAGCTTGCGGAAATAAAATTTGAATCGGCTGAAAAAATTCGTAAAATAAAGCAGTTAGAGAATGAAAAATTGCTTCAGGAAAAAAATAAGAATCTGGGCTATGTAATTTCCCTGATCTTGCTGGTTATTGTTATTTTTATTTTCATTTCTTTTTACTATAGAAAGCGATTTTACCAGAAGCAAGCGGATAACTTGAAACAGCAGCAAATAAATGATCAACTCAAGCTCAACCTGCTGGAAAAGGACAGTCTTGAAAACCTATTGGCGAAGCTTTCGCTGGAACGACGGTTTCTTCAGTCTCAGATGGACCCTCATTTTATTTTTAATTGCCTCGCGAATATTCAGAGCATTATCCTGAAAGATGACCGTACAAAAGCGCTCACCTATCTGAATAAATTTGCACGGCTAACCAGAGAGACCTTGTATCATTCCAGAAAAGAATCAGTAACCTTGCAGGAGGAGACCGCAAACTTGAAAAGTTACATTGAACTGCAACAACTGAGGCTTAACCATTCGTTTGATTATAGCATCGAATTTGCAGACGACATCAATATGGACAAAAAAATACCACCCCTGCTCATACAACCTTTGGTGGAAAATGCGATCGAACACGGGCTAAAACCTTTGACACATCGGAAAGGAAACTTAGTTATAACATTTACAAAAAAATCAATGGAGCAGGTATTGATTTGTGTTATCAAAGATAATGGAATTGGAATGGAGGCTTCTCAAACAGGAAAACAAAAAAACAAACATGATCCATTGGCCATAAAAATAATAGATGAAAGACTGGCACTCTATGCAAAGAATGACTCAGGCGAGCGTATACCTCATTTTACCTCCCAAAGCTCTGGTGATGGATGCACAATCACAATCAATATTCCAATCGTATAAAAATGTATAAAGCAGTTATTATAGAAGATGAATATCATCTAAGAGAGGCCCTTTCTATCCTTCTTGAAATGGTGGCGTCCGAACAAATCCAGGTGATCGGTTACGCGGAAGGGCTGCCGGAAGCCGTCAAAATTATTGACCGTTTAAAGCCAGACCTGGTTTTTATGGATATCATGCTAAAAAACGGGACCGGTTTTGATGTTCTTGAACAGATTAGTCATAAGAATTTCCATCTTGTTTTTACTACGGCGTATGAGGAGCATGCGATAAAGGCATTCAAATTTAATGCTATCGACTATCTTCTGAAACCAATAGACCATCATGAGTTAAGAGAGACGCTTGATCGTATAGCAGGCAAAAAATCTGAATATATGGATTTTCAACATGTTATTCCTCCTTCTTCGAGTATCGCAAAAAAGCATGATAGAATAGTGCTTCCCACCATAGAGGCTATGCATGTTGTGAAGCTCAAAAACATCATCAGGTGTGAAACCTCGGGTTCTTATACAACATTTATTCTCAAGAACGGGCAGCACATAATTGTTTCCAAACCATTGAAATATTACGAAGATATCCTTATTTCACCCAATTTTATACGCGTACATCAGTCGCATTTAATAAATACAGATTTCGTGACTAGCTTTTCTAAGGATGGGATTATCATGATGCTAAACAATGATACCATCCCCATATCGCGAGCAAACAGAGAATATTTCTTTAGAATCATGAAAAACGAAGAGCATTAGACTTCAAACCGGATAAAAATCCAAGCTGCAGAAACGCAAAGTCATCAGGACAGAAAAAAAATCTGCTGACAAAAAATTCGGGCGTTATGATAGTTTTGTAAAAAAAAATCAGATTATGACTAGCAAAACTGCATCAATTTTATCTTACATCACCATTATCGGATGGTTAATAGCGTATGTTAAAAGGAATGATATCACTCCTAAAAATGATCTTGTAACCTACCATTTAAAACAGGGTTTTGGCCTCTTTATCACTACAGTGATATTTAATTTCAGCATGTGGTTTGTTCTTTTATTAGTTCCTTCACTCTATTTTATTAATTTTATTGGAATCGTACTTTTCATTCTTTTTATCATAGGAGTCATCAATGCTGCCGGTGAAGTCAAGAAACCTCTTCCTTTGATTGGTAAACTGTTCGAAAACCAGTTTAATTTCATCGAGCAATAACTTGTGAATAACCGAAATTAAACATCAGACATAAAAATAAGATGCATTTTCTAATCTCCATTATTTTTTTAATATATAGATGTTGCTACTCTTTTTACTGAAACCAAGCTTTTCATAGAGTCCGATGGCAGACGTACGGTGTTCTTCGGTAAATAGCAGCACTTCACTTAGTTGCTGTTCGTTGGAGATGGACAGTAGTTTTTCGATAAGTCTATTCCCGATTCCCATTCCACGATAGCCCTTGTCTACCACAACATCTTCAATCCAGCCTTTCCTACCTGAGATTACGTGGTAGACTGCCATGGAGGCAATGCCGACTATTCTGTCTCCGATAAAACAAGCTAGTAAAGTTACTTCGTTGTTTTGAATTAAAATTTCATCCAATTTCGATTGTCTTTTATTGGGACTCAATTGCTTAAACAGCTCAAAAATCTGATTCTGGACATTTCCATTGATATTGGTATGGTTTAAAACTACTATTTTTATCATGTTAAAACGCTATTTCTTCTCATGCTTTAATACGTGGACTATTTTCATAACTCATTTCGATGTATTAGGAACTATGTTGTCAGTCTAGTGTGGAGATTCCCCACTACATGCATTCAACTATCAGAAATAAGCCAACAGAAAATTTAAACTAAGCTTTAGGGGCAAATAGTATAAAGATCCGTGAATTACTGGGGCTTCCCGATAACAAATGCTTTAAGTTCTGCTATTTTTCCATCTTCGAATCTCCAAATGTCGCAATAATAGAAATGCTCATATTCTCCGGCCTTGTTTTTCAATCGGATTTCTCCGGTCACTGTAACAAAATCCTCCTCCTCAATCGTCTTCTCTACGTTGAAAACTGGCGGTTCCTCATAAAACTCCTCCATATAAGTACGGACTTCTTCCTTACCATTCAGCGTTCGCTCCCCGACAAATACCCACTTTGTTTGATCAGTACAGTAGGCTAAGAACCCTTCATGGTCTCCTTTGGATACAAATTCATTGGCTGTGTGTAAAATTGATGCATTTTTCATGTTCGTATATCTTTTTGCTATTATCCTATTGCATTATTAAAATAGGTCAATCGACCTAATACAAATATAGGTCATTTGACCTATATAAAAATATTTTTTGATATTTTATTTTTAAATTTGTCGAATGCATAAAAAGGAAGAGCGGTTACACAAGATTTTATCCACAACAATAGCGATCCTAACTGAACAGGGAGCCGAAAAACTATCGATGAGAATGGTTGCTAAACATGCTAATATCTCGCTCAGTAACCTTCAATATTATTATAAGGATAAGGACCTCCTCTTCATTGCCACAGTTGAATTTTACTTTGAAAGCTGTAAAAAAGAACTTACCCAGGCCATAAAACTTTTAACCGAGAATAGCGTGCCCGATAAAGATACTTTTTTGGAAAAGGTATTGAGCATGTTATTAATTGATAGCAAATCCAGCCATCAAACATTGATGTTTCAGGAGATATGGACTTTGGCAGCTAGAAATGAAGATTTGCAGCACGCAGTAGAAGCATATTATAAAACATACTGTCTTTGGATGATTAATTTGGTATCCAAATTTTGCCGCAAGCCTGAAGATGTTGTGAACTTCCTTATTCCTTTTGTGGAAGGTTATACGATTGTTCATAATGTCATCCCTTTGACTAAAGAAAAGGTGATTACAATGATGTTACGGATAATCTCCATCGTGGATGAATAAAGATGTAATACATATTACTGGTTAAATGTGACGATTCGATCATGTTGAACTGTACCTATATTGCAGGTCAATTATTGCCATCAATTTTCGAAAAAGAATAGACATTTCAAAAAAGAGCGCCAAGAAATTTTGATTTTTTGGCGCTGGTCTATCGTTCATAATACGAGGCTAAAAATAAAAATCGCTGCGACTAGCTATATAAATAGACTGCTCGATTACTGACTAAGGATTATATACTCCGTTAAACAGTACAACCCTCCATCCGTCTGGATCTTCATACGTCACACTCTTATCTTTCCAGTAAGGATTTTCAGGTTCGACGGCGCCAATTCCCGCATTCTTGAAACGGTCATTTGCGCGTTTATAGTCGTCTTCATTATCGTAGTAAAGGACTAGTAGGTTTTCTTTCGTCGGCTCAGGTAAAGGAAACTTTTCCGCTTGCTGGGTAAACTCCAGATGATAGGTTTTGTCAGGCATACCCAACATCACACCATCGTAACCCAGATGATCTTCAAATTTTCCAATTATTTCCATTCCCAGGATATCAAAAAAATTGGGCGTTACCTCTTATGATGTTTTTGTTGCCGATGGACACTCGGATTTTTATGGCAATAATCGCTACAAAACCAGTTCTGCCGGCAATCACGAATTCTTAACAATCGGTTCGAGTGTTTATTCCGAACAATTTAAACAAGGATTAAAAGATCACCAGCCAGGCTAAACAGACTACGCAAACAGCTCGTCGCCATCACGCGCTTACATTTTATATATCTTTGTAGTGCTTTTATAGAGATTTAGGAGAATTCTATCTCATATTGATTTATTAGCTCTTTAAAAAAATGTTTAGAAAAGTTCGTAGTGGATATCCTTTTTAAAATATCTAATTGATCTGAATATTCTTTTTTTAAAGATTTCTCGACATACTCCCAGGAGTCGCCATCTAAATTTCGTTGTTGAAATTCTTCAGATTTTACAATATTTATAATTTCCTCTGCCCGGCACCTTTTCGCATCGAAATAATAAAAGGCCATTCGTATTCCTTGTTATGGGTATTTTATAGCGATACATAGACCATCGCGATACGTTTTAATGAGTTGGACAGGCCCACTTTCAGAATAATTCCATTCACCTGTTCGTTTACCGTTGATATAATGCCCATCTTCGACCATATTTTTATTGAACATAATGTCATACCGTTTCTCAATCCAATAGCCATTTTTCAGGTGATCTTTGGTTAGGCCCTTTAGCTGGTAATCTCCCCATTTTTTATCAACCGATGGCGTGCTTAGGTAATCAAGGAACAAACCATCCTTAAACTCATACTTCAAAGCTTTATCAGCTTTTTCGGTTTTTAAATGAATAGTGACTAGACTTTGTTTAATCTCGCTGTAACGCCGGTAGGTTTCTTCTGAATGAAGTACCTCGTAACATAACAAACTCGTGTATTCTACAAAAGGTAGCTCATTAACAAGCAGAATTGCCTGATAATCTCCATCCTCATAATCTACTTTCAAATAGAAAGCTTTAAACGTTGTGCCGTCGATAACCAGATCTTTGTAATTATAAAATTGCAATAAGGTGTCATTAGATGAAACAAAAAGATCCCACATAAATGGTCTTTCTACATCTCTTTCTAGAGCACACTTTAATCTCTTTTTCAACGCACAGATGCTATCTGGTGTTGTAATTATTTTTTGAATAGCGCCTTTCTCAATACTATTTATTAAAATTGAATCACCATCAAAAGATGTATTACTATTTTGGGCATGGTGTGTAAGACAGAGAAAAAATAATATGCAGGTACTAATAACACGTAATATAGGCATGGCTTTATTCTAGTTTCTATACATATTTATTTTTAGTGATTGCCACACCTATATTGCTGCAGTATTTCTTTTGCCATAACTTGACTATCAGCAAGTAGATTAACCTCATGCTCTTTTAAATATTTTCTTACCTTTTCTTTCATATATCATTAGTTCTTTAATAATTCAGTTCGTATAACAATACGTATCAGTAATTGTTTATTACTCTCTATAGTACGTTTTTTTATATTTAATTTCTACCGCAAAACGCGACTCATCTTCCAGAAACTTAATTTTCTTCTAGATACGAACCCCAGCTTTTGATATAAGCGTATCGCATTCGCATTATCAGAAGCAACGTGCAAATAGGGAATTTTGGATCTGTTAAATATTTTATTGCTTACGTGGCTAATCAACTGTTTTGCATACCCCTTACCGGTATAGTCGGGATGGGTCACAATAGCACTTAACTCGGTATAATTGTTCATCTTCATACGCTCTCCCGCCACTGCAATGAGATTTTTATCTTTATAAATACCATAATATGTTCCTAAATCAGCAGTTTTCTCTTTAAAATAGCCCGGCTGAACGAGATTCACAAGGGTGGAAAGCTGAACTCTTTGTTCATATGTCTGCAGTTCAACTATATATTCATTGGATTCTAAATCGATTGGTTTCTCAAGAATCATCTGATTGCATACAAGTTCGCCATCAATTTTGACGTTCTGATCAATCTTGGGCTCATCGCCAATTAGGAAAAAATAGTCTGTGAATGAAGCATAATCTGCTATATTGAGCGCAACCGATTTATCATTAAATACCCCTCCAAATGGACAATAAGCAGGTTGGTAAAACTTTAGGCCATCATAATTAACTGCGAATTCCTCATGTGCTTCATTTAGTGAATACCAGGCAGGGTTATCTAATTTAAAAGTATCCATTTTAATATTTTTCATTACTTCAAATTACCTAATTTAAGAAAATAAAGTAATCTATTAATATCCTGATAGGTAAAAAATGATCTTAATCCATTTCTTAAACCTGTTTAAGTTTTATCAAATTATATTTATTCAACTTTGCATTACTCAAATAATGAATTATAAAATCAAATATGAGCATAACAGGAGGAAAACAGAAATATCTTTTTAACTACGAAAAATAGACAAAAATGAAACAACGCATCAACATTAAGGAATTGGAACCAAAAGTGTATGAAATCTTATATGCTATGGAAAAATATTTATCAACTACAAACCTAAGCGTAAACCTTCGTGAGCTAATCAAAATTCGGGTTTCGCAAATCAACAAATGTGCTTTTTGCATTGAGATACATACAAAGGATGCTAGAAGATTAGGGGAAACGGAATCTCGTATCTATGCTCTGACAGCATGGAAGGAAAGCCGATTGTTTAATGATGAGGAAAGAGCTGTTTTAGCATTGGCTGACCAGGTAACAGAAATTTCTGAAAACGGTGTATGTGAATCCGTCTTTCAAGAAGTTCAGAAATATTTTGACGACCATCAGGTCGCTCAAATGATTGTTGCCATCAATCAGATGAATTTTTGGAACAGAATTGCGGTATCTACAAAAATGTTTCATAGCTAAACATTTTCGAATTTTGCTTTTTGGATATGAGAATAAGGCGTACGTTGTAGTGCGCCTTATTTGTTCCTCTTTATTGTTCCGTTTGCCCAATCGGGCAAGCACCCTCGTTTGAATATATTAGGCAACTCTGGCTGGAACCAAAGCGTACTTTTAATGTAATCATGCCTAGAGAATTTGTTTACAACTTAATAACTGGAGTATAATCACTAGTTTAAAGGTTACAAGTCGTAATATGAATCCAGAGAAACCATAATTCAAGACTGAGTTGAACAAATAATTTGTAAAATAAAAAGCATAACTTACTTTCGCGCTTCAATTGTAATAGTTACATATCAATACTAAGATCCTGTATTTCCAATGAATAATCTAGCTGTACATTGATGGCATTGTTGGAAAAAATCTTCGGCGCTACAAAAACGATGATCAATTCTTCTTCAAAAAAATGAAATTGATCTATCAGCAGATCTTGCCTTAGCTCAGCATACTCTTTCTCTCTCAAATCGCCTTCGTAGGCACTCTCGGTGATTTCTATTGCAATCGCCTTTGTAATTTCAACAATTTCATTCTTAATAAACAATGTCTCGAGCACTCGCTTACTTTGTGCCAAAAGCGCTTTATAGTCTTCTTTTGATGAATCGTCCTGCTCTAAAAACAGTTCTGCCGCAATACTTTTTTTGATAGCATCAATTTCAAAAAGTACTTTTAGACTATCTGCTGTAATTTCTTCCTTTGTGACCCTGATTATTTCAAGCATATAATTACTTTTCAGTTATAAATTTTTGTGCCTGCTGTAGTATTCACGAATCATGGGCGAGACAGATCAAAATCCACTTCTCATTCTGATTAATATCACTGATTTTATTTCTTTCCGATCCAGACCTTATCCGGATACTTTTTACCGGCACCACTGTAATCTCACCCTAACTAACTATATTCAAAACTAAATAATTCCAGCCGAATTTATTATTATTATCTTGTTGGATGATTGTGAAACTGTCCTGTTTACCATATTTCATTAAAAATTCTGCAGGTAGAAGTTGCCCTAGCGAAGAATGTGATCTGACATTGCTAAATTTAAACACATCTTAAAAACACGTGGCAAAGAATTGAAGATAACAATTGAACAAAATCTATCAAACATAATTTGAAAGGTTCGAGACTGCAACATAGACTGTGTCAACCAATTTAATGGGCTCCGCCCATTCATCTATCGGTGTGGAGCAGTCATCCAAAATAAAGAAACTTAGAGTTTTTGGACCTCTTCGACATAAAGTCCTGTGCCCTTAGCGATATCAGCTATAGGTAGCCCCATTTCCTTAAATGCTTTAGCAGTCTCAAGAGCTTTTTTACGCTCTCCTACTGCTAGTCCTTCTGCTAGACCTTTAGCTTTACCTTCTGCTAGGCCTTTAGCGTGACCCAAAGCTTCTCCGGATTTCTTGGCCGAATTAAATACGCTCTCAGCATCACGCTTATGTTTTAAACTTGCTTCGTATGACATTAGCTCCTCCTAAGTTAATTTACCTATCTCTCCTATCTCAAAGATAAGACCAAATATTCTTTTATCCAAAAATGATGGCAATCTATCCATGGTACTCAAATGTTTAAGTAAGTACAACCACTGATCCATAACTGTCTTTA
>Ga0308156_1001754_pt1 | contig 22785 bp, 18 predicted proteins | sample PhyAR2_FD_201041 | JGI IMG/M metagenome (GOLD analysis project Ga0308156, IMG submission 201041) | Phyllosphere microbial communities from UC Gill Tract Community Farm, Albany, California, United States - DLSL A.R2 | ecosystem: Host-associated > Plants > Phyllosphere > Unclassified | place: USA... | reverse complement strand
TCGCGACAATAACATTAGCTACATCTGTTGCCAGCCAATTGCTGGAATCCAGCTCGATGAAAAAGAGCTAACGCTTACGTATCCTAATAGGGAGCGTATCGTAAAAAATGCGAAGGAAATCGAATTACGTCAGGAAGTATCCGATTTTAGAAACTCCTTCGAAGACCATACAATCGCCGAACTTAACCTCATTTCCAATGGCTTATTTGGATATTTCACCTTCGATTGTATCGAACACTTTGAAGATATCAAACTGACCACTTCGCCAGATCCGGCGCGGAAAATACCATTTATGCAATATCATATCTACAAATATGTTATTGCTATTGACCACTTCCGAAACCAACTCTACATCTTTGAACACCTGCTGGATGACGAAGAATCAGAACTCGAAAGAATGCAGTTTCTAATTCAGAACAAAAACTTTCCTGAATATTCCTTTAAACTTGCCGGTGAAGAAAGCTCCAATCGTACCGATGAAGAGCACCGTCAGTTGGTCAAGAAAATGAAAGAACATATCCAACGTGGCGATGTTTTTCAGATTGTTCCATCCAGAGGGTTTAAAACACCGTTCTCTGGTGATGAATTCAATGTCTATCGTGCATTGCGATCCATCAATCCCTCACCTTACCTTTTCTATTTCGATTACGGTGATTTTAAACTTTTCGGATCCTCGCCAGAAGCGCAATTACGCATTCACGGAAAACAGGCTACCATCTTCCCCATTGCAGGAACATTCAAACGTACGGGCAACATGGATGAAGATCAGAAAATCGCCTCCAGACTCAAAGAAGATCCAAAGGAAACTTCTGAACACGTTATGCTCGTCGATCTTGCCCGCAATGACTTAAGTAGACATTGTACACAGGTTAAGGTGGAGTCCTACATGGAACCGCAATATTACTCCCATATTATCCATCTGGTCTCCAAAGTAACAGGAACATTAAAAGATAACATCAATCCGTTTGACATTGTAGGCGATACGTATCCCGCCGGCACACTGTCGGGGGCGCCAAAACATATGGCGTTGACTTTAATCGATCGCTATGAAGGATTGCAACGTTCTTTCTATTCCGGTGCAATTGGATTTATGGGTTTTAACGGAGACTTTAATCACGCCATTATGATTCGTTCCTTCCTAAGCAAACAAAACACCCTTCATTACCAAGCCGGCGGTGGCATTGTTCTCGATTCAGACCCTGAAATGGAACTTCAAGAAGTAAATAACAAAATTGCTGCTTTGCGAAAAGCATTACAACTAGCAGAAACGTTATGATCAGACCATTGGAATACTGTGTCAACAAGAAACATATTGATGTTTCAATAGATACCATAGATAGCCGCATTGTAGAACTCTTGGCATTGCGGAACACCTATATTGAGAAAGGTAATGCTTTAGAAAATGAACTAGCCGAAGAACAATCCCCGATTAGGAATTTAAACGGTCATTATGCAGTCTTGGCAAAAAAATTTAATTTGCCTACTGAATTTATTCAATCTATATTCCACGAGATTGAAAACTATGTTAATCAAGATTTTATAGCAAAAGGTTATGAGCAACAATAAAATAGTCGTTATAGACAACTACGATTCCTTCACCTACAACTTAGTCCATTTATTACAGGAGTTAGACCAAGAGTACGTTGTATGGAGAAATGATAAATTTAAACTGGAAGATATTGATGCTTTCGATAAAATACTTCTTTCGCCGGGCCCTGGTATTCCAGAAGAGGCGGGGTTATTGCTTGACGTCATCCGTACATATGCTCCTCACAAAAGTATATTGGGTATCTGCTTAGGTCAGCAGGCTATTGCAGAGGTTTTTGGTGGGACCTTGTTCAATATGGAAAAACCTTTGCACGGTGTAGCAACAAATATCACCGTTGTTGACCAATCGGAAAAATTGTTTCAAGATTTTCCAAAAGATTCGAAAATAGGGCGATACCACTCCTGGGCAGTTAGCCAGGATACTCTTCCAACCTGCCTCAAAGTAACAGCCGTCGACGAAAATGGCATTATCATGGCCTTGACACATACCGAATACGATGTCCGAGGGATGCAGTTTCACCCCGAATCGGTATTGACGACGAATGGAAAAAAGTTAATTGAAAACTGGTTGGGAATCTAAAATTTATAAAAATGACTATACTGGATAAAATCATTGAAAGAAAAAAGATAGAAGTGGAAAAAGCAAAAGCTTCAGTTCCCTTGGAGGAGTTATTAAACTATCCCTATTTCAGCGTTGCTTGCCTATCGTTGAGGGAGTCTATTCTTGATCCTGAAAAAACAGGAATAATAGCCGAGTATAAAAGAGCATCACCATCAAAAGGAGAAATCAACAGTACCTCCACCGTAGAAGATGTTGTTAAGGCCTACGAAGAAGCCGGTGCTTCAGCAGTTTCTGTCCTCACTGATGGAGAGTTTTTCAAAGGAAATTTAGCGGATCTATCTAAAGCGCGTGAAGCAATCAGTATCCCTATTTTAAGAAAAGAATTTATCGTGGATAAATATCAGATTACTGAAGCTAAAGCCTATGGTGCAGACGTCATCCTTTTAATCGCTGCATGCCTGAAAAAGGAAGAAGTACAGGAATTCGCCGCATATGCTAAACAAATTGGCTTAAATGTCTTGCTCGAAGTACACAATGAACAGGAGCTATTAGACAATATTTTTGACGACATTGATGCAATTGGTGTCAATAATAGAAACCTGAAAGACTTTTCGGTGGATCTTCAACATTCTTATAATCTTTTAGACCAAATTCCAACAGAATATATCCGGGTATCGGAGAGCGGTATATCGGATCCTTCAACCATTAAAGCACTTAAAAAAGCTGGATTCCAGGGATTCTTAATTGGTGAAAATTTTATGAAGACAGCCGATCCTGGTCGAGCGATCAAGGAATTCGTAAAAGAAATCTAAAAACTTATTTAAAACCAATCTAAATAAAACTATCTTTGCCAAAGACATATGCTAAGGTCTTTGTATTTTGGAAACGGATTTTTTTATTATCGATAGAAAGAGTTTTGAGCAAATATATCTTCGCCACTGGGAAGGTATGTTTGCTTTTTGCCTTAGCAATATCCACGATGAAGAGCATTCAAAAGAAATTGTACAGGATGTTTTTAAATCACTTTGGGAGCGCAAGGAAGAACTCCGTCTGAGGGAGGTTGAGCGCTATTTGATCCGATCTGTCAAACTCAAGACTTTTGAATATATACGTAATAAAGTATCCCGCCAACAACATCTGAACAATATTTCAAACATAACGGAATCTCAATATTCAGACAATACACTGATTGCCGAAGAACTTGCAGACAAAATTTCCTATCTGGTAACCACATTGCCTAACCAATGCCGAAAAGTATTTCAGATGAGTAGAGAGCAAGGACTCACAAATAAGCAAATTGCAGAGAAATTGGTAATCTCTGAAAGAGCTGTAGAATATCATATTTCTAGAGCCCTAAAAACATTGAAGACAGAATTAATAGAATATATATCATAAGTTGTTGATGCAGAAAAGAGAAATCTCGTACTTTTGTTATTGAGTTGAATATACGGATGAAAATAGATCATAAGTTAATAGCGAAATACCATTTGGGGCAATGCTCTCCAACAGAAAAACTGCTGGTAGAAGAATGGCTGATGGATGATACGTTCGAATCCAACCCAATACCGATTTCAACAGCTAAAAAAAATAAATTGGAAAACGATATCTGGGCAGATATCAACACCTATATCGAGACCGCAGAAGCTCCGATAGAAATTAAGAGCAAAAAATACCCGCTTAAATATGTTGGCATTGCAGCTTCCTTCCTAATCCTGCTTAGCTTTGGCCTCCATCAGTTCAATAACATGAAGGAGAAAACTGATGCAACATTTGACAACGCGCGGAATGGGAACTTGAAATATATCAATCAACAAAATTATAAAATAGTTTTGGGTAAAAATGCGACGGCTCAGATCAATACCGATACAGGGATAATTAAGACTACAGGCAATATGCTCTTTATCCCCAAAAGGAACTTTGCTTTTAGCATGCCGGGGGCTGATAAAAAGAAAGAATTAAAAACGGGCGAAATCTATTTTGTTCTGCAGCCACAAAAAAATGGGAAACAGGTTATTATTGCAAAATCCGAACTAACCTTTCTGGCGCCGACATTACAACACGAACTTAAATTGCAATTTAACATCATTTAATCGACAAAACTCCACCACCCATAGTACTATGCTATCAAGCCGCCTTATCTTATTTCTCCCACTTTTGCTTTTTGGCTTAATGATAAGTTGCCAATCAGAACATAGGGAGAAGAGCTTAGTAGGCAAATATAGCCTCTATACAATGGATAAGGATTTAGGTAACACTATCGTCACGACTAACAGCATGAATAGCGGAAAATTGACTATCCACCAAAATGGAGTGGCTATTCCTACGCAGGAGTTCGATCGCAGTATCATTGTTAAAAATGGTAAATTTTATTTCCTCAATGAAGGGAAATTCAGAAAATATACACTCGAAAAATCAGGTCTAAAAGAAATTGGACAACTGCCAATGCCCGACCAGCATATAGAAAATATCAACTGGATAAATAACGATACACTGCTCTTATTTACATCAGACAACAAAACTAACCGGCGTCTATGGTACACAAAGATCACTATCAAACCTTTTAAAATCGTTCAGCAACAAGAATTAAAAATACCTTCCTCAGCTCCTGACTTTAATATTATCTCGGTTGGTTTTAGTACCATACACCAGCAACAGCTGCTAATTGGTTACACGTTTAATAAAATTATCAATGAAACAGACTTTACCACAATAGATACCCTATATGTGGCTACCCTAGATAAAACAACACTAAAGCTAAAGGGAGTCCAAGAAGATACCCGATCTACTTATCCAGGTGGAATAAACACCGTCCAATCTTACAGTTTCAATGATGAAAACGGAAATTACTACTTTATGGCCTGTCCCGGTATTGCCTTGGGCAATATACCTTCAAAGCCCACAGCAATCTTTAAGATTGAGAAAGAATCCACACAGATCGATCCAAATTACTTCTTTGATGTAACAGCACAAACCCACAATCACGCCTACGGAATCTGGTATTTAGGTAACAACCAAGCTATTATACGAAGCGAACGCAAAGATCGTTATACAGATTTCAGCGACCACCACTCAACCTATCAATTCGAATATTACCGCATTGACCTCGTCAAAAAGACTACGCACAAACTTGACCTCCCTTTCGACAAAGGAACCCGCAAAGAATCTGTTCTCGTCGAAAATGGCAAAGCCTATATTGCTATCGACGACAGCTCAGACCGACATCAGGTCTGGATCTATGATATCAAATCAGAAGAGATAAAGGCGGGGCTTCAACTGGATCAGGCTACGGACTTTATCGTAAGGATAGATCGACTAAATTAATTCCACCTGTAAAACAGGTGATTACAATAAATATTCTTTTTTTTCAACGCAAGACCTTCGGTAAATCTAGGCATACGCTACTTAGTTAATATGTATTTAATCTAAATAAGTGTATGTCAAATTTTAGAGCGATATCTACCTGTGCATTGCTATCGTTTTCTTCCGCACTCTTTGCACAACAATACGGCGTATTGCAAGGACAAATAAAAAGCTCGAAAGATGGGAGCTTATTACATTCGGTTAGTATCAAAATAAAAAATACGCAACTAGGAACAACATCCGATGCATCGGGAAATTTTCAACTGCCGCATATTCCCTTCGGGAAATATAAAGTACTTATATCTACCGTAGGTTACGCTAGTCGAGAAGTTCAAATTGATATATCTGCTATTGCTACAAAAAAATTAAACATTGATCTCGATCCAACAGCGCAACAATTGGGTACAGCTCAAGTGGATGGAAAATCGGAAAGCACCAAACTGAAGGAAACAGGCTTTGCTGTTAATGCGATAGAAACAAGACAATTTGCCAATCTAAATCTCGACATCAATCAGGTATTATCCCGCAGTCTCGGTGTAAATATCCGCGAATCGGCGGGTCTCGGTTCTGATTTTAAATTTTCTATCAATGGACTTTCAGAAAAACAGGTTCGCTTCTTTATTGACGGCATTCCAATGGAAAACTTCGGATCAGGATTGACGTTAAACAACATACCTGTTAACCTAATTGAACGCATCGAAGTATTTAAAGGTGCCGTTCCAGCATATCTTGGTTCGGATGCACTCGGCGGTGCCGTCAATATCATCACCAATCAGTCTGCCGGCAATATGCTGGATGCCAGCCTTGCTTATGGCTCCTTCAATACCATGCGTGCTGCAGTAAATGGTCGATTTACAGATCACAAAACTGGCCTGTCCATTCAATTAGGAGCCTTCCATAATCTTTCCGACAATAATTACTGGATGCGCAACAATCCTAAAAATGAGGCACCGATTAAAGTGATTGAAAATGAAAAAATCATAGAACGCGATGCCAAACGCTTTCACGATAGGTACCGTTCCGATATGGCACAATTCGAAATATCCTTATCCGACAAAGCTTGGGCAGATAAGATTTCATTCGGATTGACATATTCGGACTTCAACAAAGAAATACAGACCGGTGCTACCCAAAATACGGTATACGGTGAACTCCGTACTGTGGGCAACTATATAATGCCTTCTTTCAAATACAAAAAAGACAACTTTTTGATCGAAAAGCTAAATATGAACGGCTATGCTTCTTATGGTATCGACAGATACCGTGTCATCGATACAGCTAGCCAAAGCTATGGCTGGGGCGGTGGAACAGGAATCCCATTAGCAATTTCGGGAGAACTCAATGACATCAAAACCATCTATCATTATAAAAACAAAAGCGCACTAATACGTACAAACTTTAGTTATGAGTTGGACGAATTCAACGCGCTCAACCTCAACTATAATTTTGCACATAGCAGCAGGTCGGCAGAAGAAGAACTTGGTAATGCGAAAAGCAATCCATTGGGAACTCCCAACACCATATCCAAAAATATTTTAGGACTTGCCTATCAAAATCTTACACTGGACAAACGTCTTAGTACATCCATTTTTACGAAGTTATATAATTTGGGAACATTTGCCCGAGACGTCGTCTATTTCAGTGGCAGCGATGGCAACGGTTATACAAATAAAGACAACAGGTTCAATAAAAACTATATCGGTTATGGTCTTGCCTCCCGGTTCAGCCTAAGGCAGAATCTCGGAATCAAGGCATCCTACGAACGCACCTATCGTCTCCCGGAATCGCAAGAAATGTTTGGTAATGGGATCAATATCATTGCCAATAACAAGCTAAAACCTGAGAATAGCAACAACATCAATGCTGGGCTCTATCTCAATCAACACTTCGGTAGACACAGCCTTAACTTTGAAAGTTCCTATTTCCTACGGTATGCAAGCGATTTTATCTATTTCAAGCCCACGGGTGGAAAGTTTTCCAGTTACCAAAATTTGGACAAGACTACAATCAATGGCCTTGAAGCAGAATTAAAATATCAGTATGCTAATTTGCTGGACTTTTCGATCAACGGTACGTACCAAAATTCAACGAATAAATCCAAATACATTGATGGGCAAACCGCTAACCCCGACATAACCTATAACGACAGAGTACCCAATCAACCTTGGTTGTATGGGAATCTTAATTTGAGCATCTATAAAAATAATTGGTTGGCACCGGATACGAAATTGCAGTTTATCTGGTCCTCAAATTACACCCACTGGTATTACTTGGATTGGGAAAGTGTGGGTAGTAAGGAATCTAAAAACCAAATACCTACACAGTTTATCCACAATGCAGCTCTCTCCTATTCTTTTGCAAAAGACAAATACAATATTTCTGTCGAATGCAGAAACCTGACCAATGAGCTGGCTTATGACAACTTTAGGTTGCAAAAACCAGGGCGTTCATTTCACGTCAAACTCCGATATTTCTTAAATAGCTTTAATCACAATTAATTATGTTTTCAAATTTAAAATCCACAGCAGTTCTCTTTAGCGCGAGTCTTATGGTAACATTGGCCGCATGTTCCAAAAGCAATCCCGGTAGCGAAGTAGAGCCTCCTGCGCAGGAAAGTGCAACATATGGTTTTGTTGTCGAGGCAGGAACACCAGCCGCAACTTACAATCTTGTTGCCAACTCCCTAACAGAAGGAATCCTTACCACTGCCGCTAACGGTGCAAAATCCAATTACGCAGCCATAACCTCAAAAGGTGAATTTTATTACGGGATAGACACAGATTCTAAAACATTAGTCAAATACACAAGTGATAACTCCAAAATTACAGTTGTCAAAGAAATTCCATTTCCTGCAATAAGCTGGGCATATTACTCCAGTTTCTATAAATGGAAAGATGACAAAACACTGGTCTTGTTTAGTTCAGATGCTGCAATTCAATTTGAATATGCTATCCTCGATGTCGAGAATATGAAAATTACCAGCAGTGGTAAATTGAATATTCCCGGCCTAATGGACGGATATTATTTCTGGGCTTACAATGCCGCTTTTATTGGTGATAAATTGTATTTATCCTACACACAGGAAAACAATGATACAGGCATCTCTGTAAGCAAAACGTATCTGGCGAGTATGGACTATCCTTCGATGAGCAACATTACAGTGACACAAGATGACCGGTTCACCTTCCCAAGTCATTACACCCTGAATGTACAATCCTCATTCACGCAAGATCAGACAGCTTATTTTATTACTTCACCTACAATTTGGTCAACAAAAACAACGGGTGAACCTTTCGGAATCTTTAGGGTACAGAACAATTCAAAAGAGATCGATCCAACCTATTTCTACGAATTGACCGACCGCACAAAAGAAGAAGCTGTTGGACTTACCTATGTCGGTAACAACAAGGCTGTTGTTAGAATCTTGGATAAAACTAAAATTAAGGACTCAGATTCTTATGGAACAGCATATATCACAAGCTTCTATTTGGTTGACGTAAAAGCACAGACCAAGTCAAAAATCAATATCCCTTTGGCCAAAGGAACTCCTTTTGCCGAAAACGTAGTGTCGGATGGGGATAATATTTACATTGCTGCGAATACAGCAGAGGGCTACTATGTGTATCAATACAACACTTCTTCTCAAGCTGTCTCTAGAGGACTAAAACTTGAAGGTATAAATGCCGTCAATAAAATGGTCAAATTATAACTATAATTAAAGAAAGTCACTTTGTAAGCATGATGGAAACACTATTCCTAATGCCTACAAAGCGACTTTACCTCAGTCCTTACTGGGCGACGATGATCAAATCCGTCAATTATGCTAAGTAAAATTAATGCCTGGCTCCATCTTTGGTTAGGGCTTGCTGCCGGTATACCCGTTATTATATTAGGAATTACAGGCTGCGTACTTGTCTTTGAACATGACATCAAAGAATTAACAACAAACTATATCCACATCGAACCACGAAGGGCAGATGAGCAACTTCCACCTTCAGCGATTTACAAGGCCGTAAACAACATCCTTCCAGATAAAGAAATTGCAAGTTCATGGTATTATGGACTTGATAAATCTGTCAAGGTCAGTTTGGATCATTCCGACAGTCTGGTGTATGTAAACCCCTATACAGCGGAAGTATTGGCTATTGTCGATCATGAAGATTTCTTTCATTTTATGGATGAAGGGCACCGCCATCTATGGATGCCTGTTAAAATAGGCCGGCAGGTTGTTGGATGGAGTACTTTCATTTTCTTTATCTTGCTGATCACAGGACTTATTCTGTGGTGGCCAAAAAAATGGAATAAAAAATCAAAAGAACAAAGTTTTAAAATCAAATGGAAAGCTAAGTTTAAGCGAGTCAACTATGATTTACATAATGTACTCGGCTTCTATTCACTTACATTAGCTTTTGTCATGTGTTTAACAGGACTCATTATGAGCTTTCCTTGGATAAGAAATTCTGTTGTTTGGCTGACAGGCGGTTATCCTCAGGACAAGAAAATAGAAAAAGTAGACCACAGCAGTCAAATCGATCAGCCTTTAAATGACGCGCTACAAGTTGCCGACCAAATTTGGTATAAGGTACGCCATGAGTATGCCAAATACAACAAAGAAGCAGTTATTGTCCATTATCCCGAGAGCGAAGACAAAACAGTATACGCATGTACCGATATGGAAGGCGGCACCTGGCGAGATCTCAATTTCGATCGAAATACACTTGAACTTACAGGCCGGAAACAAGGACCCATTGATGAGGCCAACGCGACAGAATGGTTGATGCGATCCAACTATGCGCTTCACACGGGTTTTATCGGTGGAATGACAACCAAAATCATCTACTTTGTTGCCTCACTTGTATGCGCAACTTTACCAATAACAGGATTTTATATCTGGTGGGGGAAGAAAAGAAAAGCGATAAAAAAACGAAACGCACTCCATTAGCAACACCCTAAATTATAGCAATACCGTAACTATACCATTATGCTCTACTTCAATCATCATATCTTTAGTCTACTATTAATTTGCACAGTATCCAGTAGCTTTGCCCAAAAAAGAAGCCACATCAAAGGTCAAATTATCGGTGAAGATAAGCAGGCAATTCCATATGTGAATGTCAGCCTTCATCAAGCGAAAGACAGCACATTAGCAAAAACTATCACCGCTGATAGTACCGGGCATTTTATTTTCGGTGACACAAAGGCAGGCCGTTATTATATAAAAGTAAAAAGCATCACACACCAAGAGACCTTTAGTCCACATTTCAGTTTGGATGAACAACTCGGTGGATACGACCTGGGTCAGATTGTATTGCTAACAAATAATGAATACTTAGCCGAGGTGCTTGTGGTACGCAAAAAGCAATTTATTGAACAGCAACGGGATAAACTAGTATTTAATATTGAAAATTCCATGCTTGCGGAGGGAAATAGCGGGCTTGAATTGCTCAACAAGCTACCGGGCGTAGTAGCAGATGACAACGGAACATTATTCATTAAAGGGAAATCAGGTGCAACGGTAATGATCAATGGAAAACTGACTTATCTTTCTGGTGACCAATTGGCCAATCTATTACGGAGCACATCTTCCATTGATATCAGCAAAATTGAAGTCATGACTAATCCTAGTGCCAAAGAGGATGCGGCCGGATCGGCCGGAATCATCAATATTGTTTTGAAAACAGGAATAAGAGAGGGATGGAATGGTTCTATTTCCCTCAATGGCGGTGCAGGCCGAGGGCCGCATTTTGGCGGAGGTATTAATCTTAATTACCGCACTGAAAAACTCAATGTATTCGGAATCTATAATCAGTATCATCAGAACCTGGAGTACTTTAATTCCCTCACACGCTACTTCTATTCGGATCAAGGTAACCGCCCCGAATCTTATACACAACAGGAAAATAAGATACAGCCCAAACTTCGATCTAATAACTTTAGAGCTGGTATAGATTACAACATAGATTCCAGACAAACACTGGGCGTGCTTATTAATGGTGGATTCGGCAAATACCCGAAGTATGAACCCACGACAAATAGCTTCAGTACCTTTGACGATAATCGATTAATATGGTCTTCATCTACGATAACGGAAGGAAAAGAACGCTGGCGGGATATGCTTTATAATTTCAACTACGGCATTAAATTTAATGAGAAAGGACACGAATTAAAAATCGATCTTGATCTTGTAGACCATTATTCCAAAATGGATCAAGAACTGAACACCAACTATATAAAAGCAGATGGCACTCCGCTCAATCGGCCTTCTTCACGTCGAGGCGACATCCCCTCAGACAATAAAGTGTACGTCGCCAAGTTGGATTATACACTGCCCCTGGCCGAAGGGTATAAACTGGAGGCTGGCTGGAAAGCCAGTCATGTCCGTACAGAAAATGACCTACATTACGATACCTTACAAAATGATCAATATGTCTCTGACCTGACAACAAGCAATCATTTCATTTACAAAGAAACCATACAGGCAGGCTATATTAATCTTTCCAAAAGTTGGAAAAAAATTTCGGCTCAGGTTGGCTTGCGGGGAGAACACACACATACATCAGGCCATCAAATTACGCTGAATGAACACTTTGAAAAATCCTATTTCAAACTATTTCCATCAGCATTTCTAACTTACGCTGTCAATGAAAAAAACAAACTACAGGCAAGTTATAGTTATCGTGTTCAGAGACCGTCTTTTTGGAACCTCAATCCATTTCGTGTATACACCGATCCGTTTTCTTATACGGAGGGAAATGCCCGTCTGAACCCGGCATATGAACATGCATTTGAGCTGGGATATACTTTTTCGAACAAATATATTTTCACACTGAATTATGCTTCACGAACTGACGTTGTCAACGACATCCTAGGAAGGGATTTATCCAATCCGTATATAACTTACGAACGGCCAGAGAATATCGGCTCATTCAAAAATTTTGGCGTTTCTTTTATCGCTCCGACCCAATTGACAAGTTGGTGGTCAGCCACGCACTTCACAAACTACTACCGTAATGAATATGAAATTCCACAGGACGGCATACTGATTAACCGTAAAGGCAATACGCTGACCCTGAATAGCCAGAATACATTCAAACTACCGAACGACTGGTCCATAGAAGTGGGCGGGAGCTACACCTCCGGATTGACGATAGGGTTAAGCCAGATCAAGAGCTATGGCCAGTTATATAGCGGTATCCAAAAGAACATTCTCAATAAAAAAGCGTCCATTAAACTGATGGTAAATGACATTTTTAGAACGAACAGTCGCCGATACGAAACCGTCTCTTCAACAATTCGACTTATTGGACAGTCGAATCCCGACAGCAGGACAGCCATCTTATCTTTCAATTATCGCTTTGGAGGAGCTGGAACTTTGAACAGTCAACGTTCAACAAGCTCTGAAGAAATCAAAAGTCGGCTCTAAACTCGTGACAGTTCGCTAACTTTATACTAACACCAAATTTTGTACCTTTGTAAAAAATTATCGAAGATGTCGGTCAAGATTGGTGAAAATATTGATTTGGGGGAATTCCCGTTGCTATTAGCTCCTATGGAGGATGTAAGTGATCCTCCGTTTCGTTACGTATGCAAACAAAATGGTGTTGATTTAATGTATACTGAATTTATTTCTTCGGAAGGACTAATCCGTGATGCTGCCAAATCTGTTCAAAAGCTAGATATTTTTGAATATGAACGACCTATTGGTATCCAGATCTTCGGCGGTGATATCGAAAGCATGCGTCAATCGGCTGAAATCTGCGCAAAAGCAGGACCTAATTTAATTGACATCAATTATGGCTGTCCTGTTAAAAAAGTAGTCTGCAAAGGTGCTGGCTCATCCCTCTTACAGGATATTGATAAAATGGTTGCCATGACCAAAGCTGTTGTTGAAGCTACTGATTTACCGGTAACGGTGAAAACACGCCTTGGATGGGATGACAACACAAAAAATGTGTATGAGGTTGCTGAAAGATTAGAAGATGTAGGCATCAAAGCACTTGCAATTCATGGACGTACACGTGCGCAGCTATACAAAGGTCAGGCGGACTGGTCCATGATTCGGGATATCAAACGTAATCCACGTATCAAAATCCCAATTTTCGGCAATGGCGATGTAGATTCTGTCGAAAAAGCAGCAGCTTGGCGCCAGGAGTTTGAGGTGGATGGCATTATGATTGGCCGTGCAGCAATCGGATACCCTTGGATCTTTAGAGAGATCAAACATTTTTTCAATACTGGAGAACGTCTTGAAGGACCTACCATTGCCGAACGCGTCGAAGTTTGTAGAACCCATTTGAACAAATCCATCGAATGGAAGGGTGACAAATTAGGTATTTTTGAAATGCGTAGACATTATGCGAATTACTTCAAAGGAATTCCTAATTTTAAAGAGTATCGAATGAAATTAGTCAGTTTGCAGCGCCAGGCTGAAATTTTAGAGGTACTCCATGAGATTGAAAATTCCTTCATTCCCGAAGGAGTCTAAAAAAGAAACAAGGCAATAAGATAAAACTATTGCCTTGTTTATAAGAGGTATAAATAAGATTATTTTCGTCGTACCAACCCCATCAACCGATTCTTTTCAAGCATAAAAGTGAAGCCCAATAATAACAATAGCATCCCATTGCCTATCCAGATGTTACTATGAAAAACTTGAAAGCTCATCCATGAAATCAGAAGCCCTACCCCAAGATAAATGGCAATTTTTATCAATTTATAAGGTATAGGATAATACATCTGACCCCAGTACAATGAAAAGCCAATCATCACCAAGTACACCACTGTCGTAGACAAAACAGCCCCAACATAGGAATACACCGGAATCAACCAAACATTCAGCATAATCGTTAATAAAGCTCCTATTCCTGAAATGTAGAGTGCATATCGTGTCTGGTCTGTCAACTTGTACCAAATTGACAGGTTCATATATATCCCTAGTAGCACATAGTTAAACAGTAGGATTGGAACAATTTTGAGTCCGGTCCAGTAGACAGCAACTTCCGATTCATTTCCTTTAATGAAGTACTTAAGCCAATCGAGATTAACGGTTAGTCCAACCATTGCAATGACCATCAGAATAACAAAATACTCCATGATGAGTGCATAGGTTTTCGATGCATTCTGATTTTTCGAATACGAAAAGAAAAAGGGTTCTGCCCCTAGCCTAAAAGCTGTAACAAATAAGCTTAGAAATACGGCCAATTTAGCAACCGCACCATAGATACCTAATTCGTCTTTCCCAGTCTCTCCGGGCAACAATTTCAGAAAGAACATTTTGTCTAGATTCTCATTAATAATAAATGAAATATTAGCGACTAAAATTGGGAAGCTATACGTTAACATTTCATGCAGTAATTTTCGATCTAGACTAAATCGGAAAGTGAGCAACTCGGGCAGTAGTAGGATTAATGTAACAATACTCGCGAAAAGGTTGGAAATAAAGACATAGCCAATCCAGCCTTCTTTAAACCATGTTCCGGCAAAATCAGCCCAAAAGCTATACTGGTGAACCCAATCAGGCAAGAAATAAATGAAGAACAGGTTTGAAATCACCGTAACTCCAATATTAACGAATTTTAGTGCGCTATATTTATAGGGCCTTCCTTCAGCGCGAAGTTTTGTAAATGGGATAACGGCAAGGGCATCAGCAACAAGAATAAAAGCGAAATATTTAATATATTGTTCATACAGATCAACATCGCCACCATCTGCAAACCATGCTGCAATGGGCCGCGTAAATACAAAGACAGATAACAATAAAATAAACGAAGTGACTAACGTAATAAAGAAACTATTATTGTATACTTTGGATCTATCTTGTGTTTCGACCTTTTGCAAATAGCGAAAATATGTCGTCTCCATACCAAATGCCAGCACAGCATTCAACATAGACATCCAGGCATAAAAATTAGAATAGATGCCGTAGACTGCCGCATCTTTAAATTTCCGCAGATAAAGCGGCGTCATCAAAAACCCTATCATTCTTGAAACGATAGTCGTTATACCGTAAATGAAGGTATCGCTGAGAAATTTTTTGATCGTAGACACTGGGCTTAGGATTGAACTCTTTTAACTACTTCAAAATTAGAAAAGCCTTTCAGTTCGCCTTTCTCTATTTCTACACTTTCAACGATTGCACCTTCGGGGCCTTCTTGGCAGAACTCCAACAGTGAATCCAGTGCAAAATCATCGCCCTCAGCTTCAATATAAACGGAACCATCTTTTAAATTGACCACAAAGCCCCTGACACCAACTTGATCAGCAACTGCCTTGGTTGTCAATCTAAAAAAGACCCCCTGTACTTTACCTCTTATTGAAATATTCAAATGTTTCATCTGTAACTTATTTTTTCTTCCATCTGTCAGATGGAGCAATCCATGACTATAATTTCATTCGTATAGTCATGGGTTGTTCATTAAAAACAAAAGTACAGAAGTTTGGGGAATAAAATACTAGGCTAAGCGTTTTACCTTCACATCATCAGTCAAGCGCATATGTTCCATCCCCTGAAGCAACACAACACCTGGCTTTTTACCGACCTCCAATGATCCAAATTCGTCCTGAATATTTAACGCAATAGCACCATTAATCGTGGCCCATTGTATAGACTGTAAGAAATCAAGATCCTCGAAGTGTGCATGTAACACCTTTAGTTCCTCCAGAATGGACAGTGTATCGTTGGAAGCTAAACTATCGGTTCCGATCACAATACGTTGTCCTGCATTTAAAAAATTCTGAACTTTAGGTAAAACCCCCTCAATATAAAGGTTAGCTTTCGGACATAAACACCATGTGACGTCACGATTCATACGCTCAACAAAATCAAGATCTTTTAAAGACGTATAGGTATTATGAACCAACAATAATTTATTCGGGTAAGGCAAATAAGGCAAATAAGATTGAATTGAATTTCTTGCCTGCGCTTTTATCGTATCTGCATTTTTTCCGATACTTTTATAAAAGTCTAAAAATTCGCCCATTTTATAACGGAACAACTTATTCTCTTCCTCGCTTTCCTGATTATGAATACTGATAATGTTTGTTTCCGGAACGATTTTCTTGAATTTTTTAAAAAGTACCTTAGAGCAAGAATAGGGAGCATGTGGCGTGATAGATACATGACCATTCCTAAACTCTTGGATCAATGATTTCGCTTCCTTCAACTTAAAATCAGCTTCGTCTGGCTCAATTCCGATCACCTCTACAAACGTGTGATACAGGATTTCAGAATCCTCTTTCAATTTTGAAGAATTATCCGTATTAGCATGATCACCGACTGCGACAATACCATTTTCGTACATCTCGCTGTCGGCTTTTGCCATCGCTTCATCTATTTCTTTCATCGAAGCCGAACGCGTTGTCATCACCTTACTCAAAAAGCTCGGAAGACCTGTACCTTTGGCAACAATACCTCGCATATGCGACAATTCAATGTGGCAATGTGCATTGATAAAACCCGGAATTATAACCCCTTCGTATTTCTCGACCTGACCATTATCCATAGGTGTAAATGACGTTGGGTCAAAGATACCTTGAATTACCCCCTCCTCATCTACCGCAACAATACCATCTTTTATCGGCATCGAGCTAATCGGTAGAATATAATTAGCGCTTAAATATTTTAACATTTTATCTCCTCACTATCAATTTAGTAACTAAAATTTTGACCTGTATGAATACATACCACTAGTAGAAAAATTCATGCCAAGGTACCTAAAAAGAACAATATATACCAAAAACAACAATTTACATAAAATATTAACCAAAAAGAAATAACAACAGACATCTTCCTTGTTTAATTTGTCATAAAATACTTCTTTATATAACATTTCAATTTTTAATCTATATATTCGCAGCATCAAATAGGGGTGCCTTGTTTTGTCAGGAACACAAATACAGGCTGAGATTATACCCAACAGATTAAATTCTGTACACCTGATCCAGATAATGCTGGCGTAGGGAGAGGTTAGTTAAATAGTGCGATCATAGTAACCCCTTGCTATGATTTGTTTAACTCAAACAAAATACATTACCATGATCAAATTTTTGATTTGTAGCTCTTTAGCTACTATTTCGACCCAAATTGCCATTGCGCAGCAAAATCTGACAATTAAAACTGTAGATAAGACCAACCAAAACCCTTTACAAAACGTTTCCGTATCCATTGATGGACAAGCTTCCTTCAACGGTCAGTCAGACAACCATGGAATAATTAAGCGCTATCATCTCAATACCGGGCAACATCATATACAGATTTCCTCTGTTGGATATAAAACATGGATCCGCAATGTAAACGTAAAAGATAATATGGAACTACTGGTCGAATTAGAACCCACTACCATACAAATGGAAGAGGTACTTGTCCAATCCACACGTGCGAAAAGAAATGCTCCTACAACCTTCAAAAACATCTCAAAAGAGGAAATTACCAAAAACAACCTCGGACAGGATATCCCTTTTCTTCTTAACCAAACACCATCCGTACAGGTAAATTCAGATGCTGGAGCCGGCATCGGTTATACCGGGATGACCATCCGCGGATCAGATAATCAACGAATCAACGTAACATTAAATGGCATTCCACTAAATGACGCGGAGAGCATGGGCTCATTCTTTGTCAATCTTCCTGACTTTGCATCTTCCACAGAGAGCATCCAAGTTCAACGTGGCATTGGCACCTCAACGAACGGCGCGGGATCATTTGGAGCTTCATTAAATATTCAGTCCAACACACTGGCCCAAAATCCCTATGCAGAACTTAATAATTCTTTTGGTTCTTACAATACCTGGAAAAACACAGTGAAAATGGGCACTGGACTAATAAATGACAAATTTGCATTCAATGCCAGATTATCCCGAATCAGTAGCGATGGTTATATTGAAAGAGGAAGTTCAGACCTACAATCTTTCTATGTGGATGGCGGTTATTATGGTAAGAAACACATCCTAAAAGGAATTGTATTCTGGGGAAAAGAAAAAACATATCAGGCCTGGAATGGCGTTCCCGAACCGTTAATTACTGGAGATCGGTCACGTATGGATGACTATGCCGATAACGCGCTCGAAATAGCAGGAGCTGAAAAAGATCGGTTTATGAATGCCGGTCGAAACTATAACCTGTACACCTATAAAAACCAAACTGATAATTATACGCAAAAACATCATCAGCTTCATTATACCAATATCCTGAGCGACAAGTTAACACTCAATACCGCACTCCATTATACTAGAGGTTATGGCTATTATGAAGAAATGAGACCTGGCGATAAATTGAGTAAATATGGCCTGCCCGATGTAATTATCGGAAAAGATACCATACAAAAAACAGATCTAGTCCGCAGAAGATGGTTGGACAACTATTTTTATGGCCTGACCTACTCCCTCAATTATAAAGCCAACGATCAGCTGGAGATTACCTGGGGTGGAGCCTACAATCAATACAGAGGGAAGCATTATGGTCAAGTCATCTGGGCACAATATGCCTCAACAGGATTTCTGGATGACAACTACTACTTCGGAAAATCACAAAAAAATGATTTCAGTAATTTCCTAAAGATCGATTACAAATTGGACCAGTGGATTCTAATGGCCGATGTCCAATATAGAAATGTCGACTATCACATGTATGGCGATGACGATAAAGTCAAAAACTATAACTATCATCCAAAATTCAATTTCTTAAACCCAAAAGCAGGCGCAACTTATCTCATAAATGATTATTCAAATGTGTATGCTTCCTATGCCTTTGCGCATAAAGAGCCTGTTCGCAAAGATTTTATAGAAAAAAACAGCAGTTTACCTGATCCAACACCTGAGAAAATGCAGGATATAGAATTTGGTTACCGATTTGCAAACGAAAAATTCAACATCGGATTAAATGGATATGGCATGTTTTACAAGGATCAGTTGATCCCAACAGGTGAAATCAGCGATACAGGTTCTCCGATTCGCCAAAATGTCAACAATAGCTATCGGATCGGCATCGAGTTCGATGGCTCATGGAACATCAATAAGCAGCTTAATTGGAAAGCAACTGCGAGTTTTAGCCAAAATAAAATCAAAAACTTTGAAGAGATTGTAAAAGATATATATGGAGTCGCCCCTGATATAAAAATCTTTTACGCAAAGACGGACATCGCATTGTCTCCAGGAACTATTTTATCAAGTAATTTCTCTTATAGCCCTATAACATCACTTACATTTTCACTTTTATCCAAATATGTGGCTAGACAATACCTGGATAATTCATCTACAAAAGAAAGAAGCATTTCCGCTTATTTTGTCAACAATCTTTTGGCAAACTATAGCTTGACAGCATTGGGCTTTAAAAACATCAGTGCAACATTACAGGTCAACAACATATTGAACGAGAAGTATGAGGCCAATGGCTACACTTTTGGCGGGATGGAAGGTGATAGCCGAAAGTACTATAATTTTTATTTCCCACAAGCACCAACGAATTTCCTATTGGGCCTTAACTTCAAATTCTAGCATATTTTTAGAAGAACTTGCTCATCCCAAAGCCGATAACATCGGACAAACCGCACTGAAGATGTTCTCGGAACAAACACTTCTAAAAGAAATCTCTCTTTTCTCCGAAGGAAAAAAGAGAGATTTCTTTTTATATGGTGGATAAAATTGAATTTCTGATCGCGTTTGACAATGGGAATTTTTACCTTTGGTTTTATACTTTTCATTATGCGCGCAGTTATACAACGAGTTACCAAGGCTTCTTGTACAGTAAATAATCAGATTACAGGCCAGATCCAGAAGGGTCTAATGATTTTATTAGGAGTTGAAGAAGCAGATACAACGGAAGATCTGAAATGGTTAGGACAGAAATTCATCAACTTACGCATCTTCGAGGATGAACAGGGTATGATGAATAAGTCGATACAAGATGTAGACGGAAATATCTTACTCGTCTCACAATTCACGCTCTTTGCCCAAACAAAAAAGGGAAACAGGCCTTCCTTTATCAGAGCAGCAAAACCGGATAAAGCCAAACCAATGTATGAAGAGATGGCTTTACTGCTAAGTCAATTGCTCCAAAAAGAGGTTCAGCTTGGCATATTCGGAGCCGATATGAAAATAGACCTTTTGAATGATGGCCCAGTGACCATCATCATGGATACAAAAGATAAGGAAAACTTTTAATTTTTTATTCAACAATATGACCATCAAAGAAGCACAGTTAGTTATTGACAAATGGATCAATAGTACAGGAGTACGTTATTTCAACGAATTGACAAATACAGCCATACTGATGGAAGAAGTTGGTGAAGTTGCACGCATTATGGCAAGGCAATATGGAGAACAATCGTTCAAAAAATCTGATAAAGAAGTTAATTTAGCAGATGAGATGGCTGATGTATTATTCGTTTTGATGTGCCTTGCCAATCAAACTGGCATCGACTTGACGGAAGCCCTGGAGCAAAATCTTCAAAAGAAATCAATTCGGGATGCCGACCGGCATAAAAATAACACGAAGCTCAAATAATGACTTAATAAGATGATTTCTACAACTCCCTGAGATGCTATTTAAAATTGTAAATCGGATACGATGCATAAATTCATAACCTATTCGCTCATAGCTAGCGTGTTCATTGCTTCTTGTACAACAAAGCAGCGGCTAAATTCCAGCGTTGAGCAACCCAGTACATTTAATAAGGCGGCAGTAGTAACTGCTCACCCTTTGGCTTCAGAAATTGGTGTAAAGATCTTAAAACAAGGTGGAAATGCAATAGATGCTGCAGTTGCCGTACAATTTGCCCTTGCAGTGGTTTATCCAAATGCCGGAAATATTGGCGGCGGCGGCTTTATGCTCTATCGTGATCATAATGGCCAATTAGATGCGCTGGACTTTCGCGAGAAAGCTCCTTTAAAAGCAACACGAGATATGTATCTTGATGCGCAAGGTAATGTTGTTCCAGAGCTGAGCCTGTATAGTCAATTAGCATCAGGTATTCCCGGCTCTGTCGCGGGTATGTGGGAAGCACACAAAAAGTATGGTAAATTACAGTGGAAAGATCTCCTACTCCCCGCAATCCAGCTAGCCAGAATGGGTTTTAAAATCAGTCAAAGACAAGCCAATGAGTTTGAAAGCCATAAAGATCGTTTTGTCAGGCTAAACCCTTCTGGTGCGGCGATTATCAAAACGACCTCATGGAAATCGGGAGATCTATTTCTTCAAGAGGAACTTGCAAAAACACTGGAAAGAATTGCAGAGGATGGTCGAGACGGCTTCTATAAAGGGAAAACAGCAAACTTACTAGTCGCTGAAATGAGTCAAGGAAAAGGAATTATTACGCACCAAGACCTCCTGGAATACCAAGCAATTTGGCGCAGTCCAATTCATACAAACTATCGAGGATATAAAGTCATTTCGATGCCGCCACCGTCTAGTGGAGGAACTTCTCTTTTAGCCCTACTCAAATCCGTTGAGCAGTTTCCGCTACAACGTTGGGGTTTTCAGACCGATTCAACTATTCGTGTTATGGTGGAAGCCGAACGCTATGTCTATGCCAATAGAGCGAAGTATCTTGGGGATCCTGATTTTATTAAGGTACCTGTCCAATATCTCATAGACTCCAGTTCCAATGCAAGTAAACTGCATGCATTTAATTTCCATAAAGCGGCATTGAGTAAAGAGATCAATGCTGACATCATACCTGGCTATGAAAGTGAGCAAACAACGCATTTTAATATTGTTGATGCACAAGGTAATGCGGTGTCTATTACAACGACACTTAATGATTCGTATGGATCGGGCGTATTTGTAGCCGGTGCAGGCTTCCTATTAAACAATGAAATGGACGATTTTTCGGTGAAAGCCGGCGTACCTAACATGTACGGTTTGACAGGTGAAAAGGCAAATGAGATTCAGCCAGGTAAAAGAATGCTCAGTTCGATGACACCTACTATCGTAGAAAAAAATGGCAAGCTATTTATGGTTGTCGGCACCCCAGGAGGATCGACGATTATTACGTCTGTTTTTCAGACTATTCTAAACGTCATCGACTTCAGAAAGAACGCACAGGCAGCTGTTAGCTTGCCAAGATTTCATCATCAATGGCTTCCTGATCGTGTCGATGTCGAGCATAATGCCATTGATGCCAACCTGCGTAATCAATTGGCAAAAGATGGCTATGCGATAAATCCGAGGGGGGCAATCGGTCGTGTGGAGAATATCGTGGTATTACCGGACGGTAAATTACAGACCGGAGCCGATCCGCGTGGAGACGATACGGCAAAGGGTTACTAAGGTCAAAAAAATACGGGCTCTTTTGGAAATCCAAAAGAGCCCGTATTTTTTT
>Ga0308156_1001751_pt1 | contig 22834 bp, 22 predicted proteins | sample PhyAR2_FD_201041 | JGI IMG/M metagenome (GOLD analysis project Ga0308156, IMG submission 201041) | Phyllosphere microbial communities from UC Gill Tract Community Farm, Albany, California, United States - DLSL A.R2 | ecosystem: Host-associated > Plants > Phyllosphere > Unclassified | place: USA... | reverse complement strand
TAGAAAAATACCAGCATTTGTTGGAAAAAGACCGTATCCTTATCGCCAGTGGACAGGTCAGCTTTGATGACTTTAGCGGCGGGCTTAAAATGATGGCCCGCGAGGTAATGGACATCAGTGAAGCCCGGGAAAAATACGCTCGCGGGCTTGCTATCTCGCTGACTGACAGGCAAATTGATGACCAGCTTTTGAACCGTCTCCGTCAGTCGTTGGAACCCCATCGCTCGGGGACGATTCCAGTGCATCTCTACTATCAACGGGAAGATGCACGAGCCAAGCTGCGTTTTGGCGCAACCTGGCGCGTGACGCCCACCGACCGCTTGTTGATCGATTTGCGGACGTTGGTAGGCAATGAGCAGGTGGACTTGGAATTTGACTAAAATAGGAATGCTATGAGTCTGAATTTTCTTGATTTTGAACAGCCGATTGCAGAGCTGGAAGCGAAAATTGACTCGCTGACTGCAGTCAGCCGTCAAGACGAAAAATTAGATATTAATCTGGACGAAGAGGTTCAGCGCCTGCGTGAAAAGAGCGTTGAGCTGACGCGCAAGATTTTTGCCGATCTTGGGGCCTGGCAGATTGCCCAATTGGCACGCCACCCGCGCCGTCCTTATACCCTGGATTATATCAAACACATCTTTACCGACTTCGAAGAGTTGGCGGGCGATCGCGCTTACGCTGACGACAAAGCGATCGTCGGTGGCATTGCGCGCCTGGATGGCCGCCCGGTGATGATCATCGGGCACCAGAAAGGCCGTGAAACCAAAGAGAAGATCCGCCGCAACTTCGGCATGCCGGCGCCGGAAGGTTACCGTAAGGCGCTGCGCCTGATGGAAATGGCCGCCCGCTTCAAGATGCCGCTCATCACCTTTATCGATACTCCGGGCGCTTATCCGGGCGTGGGTGCGGAAGAACGCGGCCAGTCAGAAGCCATCGCGCGCAACCTGCGTGAGATGTCGCGTCTGAACATCCCGGTCATCTGCACCGTCATCGGCGAAGGTGGCTCCGGCGGCGCGCTGGCGATCGGCGTGGGCGATAAAGTGAACATGCTGCAGTACAGCACCTACTCGGTGATTTCGCCGGAAGGCTGTGCCTCCATCCTGTGGAAGAGTGCCGACAAGGCACCGCTGGCCGCAGAAGCGATGGGCATTACCGCACCGCGTCTGAAAGAGTTAAAGCTGATCGATTCGGTAATCCCGGAGCCGCTGGGTTCCGCGCACCGCGACGTGCCGGCGATGGCTGCCGCGCTGAAAGCGCAGCTGCTGGCCGATCTGAAAGATCTGGATGGTCTGAACGACGAAGAGTTGCTCAACCGTCGCTACCAGCGTCTGATGAACTACGGCTACTGCTGAGTTCTGTTCTTCGCTGCAAGAAACCGCCTCCGGGCGGTTTTTTTTTGGCTACACACCGCCGGATTTTCGTGGTGTTATAGAGACTTGGCCGTTAACTGACAGGAGCTGCCGATGAATATCATCGCCATCATGGGCCCGACGGGCGTCTACTACAAAGATGAGCCGATCCGCGAGCTCCACGCTGCGCTGGCCACCATGGGATTCCAACTGGTGTACCCCAAAAACAGCGGTGACCTGCTGAAGCTGATCGAAGCCAATGCCCGCATCTGTGGGGTGATCTTCGACTGGGACGACTACAGTCTGGAGCTGTGCAGCGAGATCAACGAGCTGAACGAATACCTACCGCTGTACGCCTTTATCAATACCCACTCCACCTTCGACGTCAGCCTGCATGAAATGCGCATGGTGCTCTATTTCTTCGAGTATGGCCTGAATGCGGCGGACGATATCGCGCAGCGCATCCAGCAGTACACCGCAGAATATATTGATACCATTACGCCGCCGCTGACCAAGGCGCTGTTCAACTACGTGCGCGAAGGGAAGTACACCTTCTGCACGCCGGGCCACATGGCCGGCACCGCGTTCCAAAAAAGCCCGGTGGGCTGCCTGTTCTATGACTTTTTCGGCGCCAATACCCTGAAGGCCGACATTTCGATTTCGGTCACCGAGCTCGGCTCGCTGTTGGATCACACCGGGCCGCACCTCGAGGCCGAAGAGTATATTGCGCGTACTTTCAACGCCGAGCAGAGCTATCTGGTTACCAACGGCACCTCCACCGCCAACAAGATCGTCGGCATGTATTCGGCGCCGGCGGGCAGCACGGTGCTGATCGACCGCAACTGCCACAAATCGCTGTGCCACTTGCTGATGATGAGCGATATCGTTCCGATCTATCTGCGCCCGCTGCGCAACGCCTACGGCATCCTTGGCGGCATTCCGCAGCGCGAGTTCACCCGCGCCAGCATCGCCGCTCGGGTGCAGGAGACCCCGAACGCCACCTGGCCGGTGCATGCGGTGATCACCAATTCCACCTATGACGGCCTGCTGTATAACACCGACTACATCAAGCAGACGCTGGCAGTGCCGTCGATCCACTTCGACTCCGCCTGGGTGCCTTACACCAACTTCCATCCGATTTACGACGGCAAGAGCGGCATGAGCGGCGATCGGGTGCCCGGAAAGGTCATCTACGAAACTCAATCCACCCACAAGCTGCTGGCGGCCTTCTCCCAGGCCTCGATGATTCATATCAAGGGCGACTACGACGAGAGCACCTTCAACGAAGCCTACATGATGCACACCACCACCTCGCCGCACTATGGCATTGTGGCATCGATGGAGACCGCCGCTGCCATGCTGCGCGGCAACCCGGGGCGCCGCTTGATCAATCGATCGGTGGAGCGCGCGCTGCATTTTCGCCGTGAAGTGCAGCGGCTGCGCGAGGAGAGCGACAGTTGGTTCTTTGACATTTGGCAGCCGGAGGAGATCGATGAGGCGCAGTGTTGGCCATTGGATCCTGACGATAACTGGCACGGCTTCGGCCAGACCGATCGCGATCATATGTACCTCGATCCGATCAAGGTGACGATCCTGACGCCGGGCATGAATGAGCTGGGGGCGCTGGAGGAAGAGGGGATCCCGGCGGCGCTGGTGGCGAAGTATCTCGACGAGCGCGGCATCGTGGTGGAGAAGACCGGGCCGTACAACCTGCTGTTCCTGTTCAGCATCGGCATCGACAAAACCAAGGCGATGAGCCTGTTGCGCGGCCTGACTGATTTCAAGCGCGCCTACGATCTCAACCTGCGGGTGAAGAACATGCTGCCGGATCTGTACGCCGAGGATCCGGATTTTTATCGCCATATGCGTATCCAGGATCTGGCCGCCGGCATTCATCGGCTGATCCGCCAACACGATCTGCCGCGCCTGATGCAGCGGGCGTTCGACGTGCTGCCTGAAATGAAGCTGACGCCGCACCAGATGTTCCAGGAGCAGGTGCGCGGCAATGTGGAAACCTGCGAGCTGGATCAGTTGGTGGGCAAGGTGGCGGCCAATATGATCCTGCCTTATCCGCCGGGCGTGCCGCTGGTGATGCCGGGAGAAATGATCACCGAAGAGAGCCGGGCGGTGCTCGATTTCCTGCTGATGCTGTGCTCTATCGGTGAGCGCTATCCCGGTTTTGAAACCGACATCCACGGCGCCAAACTGACGGAGGACGGGCGCTATCTGGTGAAGGTGTTGAAAGCGCCAGCATAATCGTTTAGGCGAATTCTCGGCAGATCAGGTTCACGCTGTCGAGCGGCAGCGGTTCCTGTGTCAGGCCGCAAAACGGTTGGCCATTGCGCTGCTGGTGATAGCGGCAGCGGTGGCATTCGCCGAACAGCGCCACATTTTCCTGCCGCTGCAGTTGGCGCAGCAGTTGGGTTAACAGCGCCTGCAACTGTTCGCCGTCCTGCTGCATGGCGTCTTGCGCCTGCTGCAGATAGGCAGGAGGAAACAGAGTCTCCATTAAACTTCGCGATTTTTCTGTCAGCCGCAGCCGCACGCTGCGGCGATCCTTTGCGTCCGCCGTGCGGGCGATCATGCCGTTCAGCTCCAGCTTTTTCAGCGATTGGGACACCGTTCCCTTGGTCAGGCCAAGGTATTCCGCTACGGCCATCGGCGTGTTGGAGTAATGATTACAGCGTGCCAGATAGTAGAGCGCGCTCAGCTGCACCGGCGGCAGGCTTTCCAATTCTTCGTGGCTGCGCAGCCAGCTGCGTTGCAGGCTATTCAGGCGTTCAAGCAGATCAAACAGTTTTAGCATCGTATCCTCATCAGGCTGCGTAAATAGTATCGATTAAAAACTATATTGACAAGTCATTGATGCTGGCATACTGTTCACATTGTTTCGATTCGAAACAATGTGGGTAAGTAAACGTGCCCGAAACCGTCAATACCAAGGAGAATGAGGATGACTAAGGCCGTGTTTTATCATGCCGGCTGCCCGGTATGCGTGAGTGCCGAACAGCAGCTGTTGGGACTGTTGAGCGATAACGTGCAGGTGGAAGTGGTGCACCTGGGGGAACGCCCAACGCGCGTGGCGGAAGCTGAGCGCCTCGGCGTGCAGAGTGTACCGGCGCTGGTGGTCGATGGGCAGGTGCTGCACATCAACTTCGGCGCGGCGTTGGCGGATCTGAAGGCCTGAGACGCCGTGTGCTGAATCATGCCCCGCGGCAATCCGCGGGGTTTTTGCCGTTGACGTCATCGCCGCCGCCGGATACCGTGCCCCATCAGAATGAACAGGAGAGGGTTTCTATGCTGGGATTACGTCAGGTGCATCACATTGCGATCATTGGCGCGAACTACGCTGCCAGTAAGCATTTCTATTGCGATATTCTCGGTTTTACCCTGCTGAGTGAAGTTTACCGCGAGGAGCGCGACTCCTGGAAAGCGGATCTCGCGCTCAACGGACAATACACTATCGAACTGTTTTCTTTCCCTTCGCCGCCGGCCCGCGTCAGCCGCCCGGAGGCCTGCGGCCTGCGCCATCTGGCGTTCAGCGTTGACGACATCGATCGGGCCATCGCCCATCTGCAGGCGGCCGGCGTTGCCTGCGAACCGGTGCGCGTCGATCCCTACACCCAATCCCGCTTTACCTTTTTCAGCGATCCTGATGGTTTACCGTTAGAATTATACGAGAGTTAACGGCTTAATCGCCTCCCGGCGGCCACAGCCGGGGGCGGTTATGCTATGATCGCGCCCTTGCCCTACATGCCTACAGAGTTATTTCCGCCATGCAAGAGCCTGCTTTTCGCGTCGGGGAGTGGCTGGTTACCCCTGCCGACAACACCATCAGCCGAGACGGCCGCCAGAAAACGCTGGAACCGCGCCTGATCGACATGCTGTGCTATTTCGCCCGGCACCCCGATGTGGTGCTGAGCCGCGACGAGCTGATCGACAACGTCTGGAAGCGCAATATCGTCACCAACCACGTGGTGACCCAATGTATTTCAGAGCTGCGCAAATACCTGAAAGACGGCGACAGCGACAGCCCGGAATACATTATCACCGTGCCCAAGCGTGGGTATAAGCTGGCGACGTCGGTGATATGGTGTGAAGAGGGAGAGACGCAACCCGCTCCCGCACAGGCGCCGCAGATCGCGGTGATCATGCATGAGCCGGAAGACGGCAGCGATGACGACGACGAGACGCCGTACGTGCCGCCGAGCCGGCCCCGAGCGCCGGTCGCCGCGCCTGACGAAAAGCAGCCGCGCTTTTATCTCCGCTCGACGTTCTGGGTGTGGCTGGCGTTTCTGGCGGCGCTCAGCGTCTGCGTGGCGTTTGTCGGCATCGCCACGCTGTCGCAGCGCGTGCCGGTTTCGACCATGCCGGTGCTGCTCAACCCGCGCGATATCGATATTCGCATTCAGGGCGGCGAGAGCTGCAGCAACTGGATGCCGCAGCTCTCTTATGTGGTGGGCGTCAGCGAGCTGATCACCGATTCGCTCAACACCTACTCGACCTTCCTGGTGCACGACCAGACCAACTATAACTATTCCGGCCCCAGCAACTCGGGCAAGTCGCTGTATATCGAGTTCGTCAATCAGCGCCACTACCGCGCCCAGCAGTGTTTCCTGTCCGTGCGGCTGGTGGATAACGCCGACAGCTCAATCATGTTGGACAAGCGTTACTTCATTACCGCCGATAACCAGCTGAAGATCCAAAGCGATTTCCTCGCCAGCCTGTCCACGGCGCTGAAGCAGCCCTGGCCGCCGCAGTTGGAGCAGCGTCTGGCGCAGCTGCTGCCCGACAACGGGCCGCTGCTGCAGCGCTTCTACCAGGCACATCAATTGTTGATCCACGGTGATGCCGATTCGTTGACTCGCGCCAGCGCTCAGCTGAGCGAGCTGATTAAAAGCGCGCCGAATTTCCACTACCTGCTGGCGGAAAAGGCGCTGGTGGATGTGCTGCGCAATTCTTACCAACCGTTCGACAGCCAGGCCTTGGCACAATTGCGCGCCGATATCAGCCATCTGACGACGATCCCCGAATTGAAAAACACGCCGATCATGCAGCAAGTTCTGGCGGTCGATGCGTTGGCGCAGGGGCGCATTGACGAGGCGCACCGGGCGATCGATCTGGGGATTGAGTTGCAAATGTCGTGGCTGAATTATGTGTTGCTGGGCAAAGTGTATGAAATGCAGGGGCAGAATCATTTGGCGGCGGATTCTTATATTACCGCGTTCAATTTGCGCCCCGGTGAGGATACCTTGCATTGGATCACCAATGGCGTATTCCAGACGTCATTGACCAACGTGGTGCCTTATTTAAATAACTACCAGCACCAATAATTAACCGATACTACGCCGCCATTATTCTCCGGGAATGCTGTCGGCGTTATTTATTGGTGAAGACATGTTGCGCCATTGTGTTATTTTGCTGCGTAATATTGTTCCTTTTCTGTCGTTTGTTATTCATTATTAACCTGGGCATCATTCTGTTTTTAAACGATGTTTATCTTTTCTTTAGCAAACCTTTTTATCTTGATGTGTTAATCAAAAACCTCAGGTTATCATTTGTATGATCATGAGCGTAATCTCACTTTATCTTTAGGACTTTATTCCCCCCAATGGTTAGCATCCTGACTATCAAGCCGGCTCATTAAAATCTTTTATTTATGGGTGTGGCTTATAAGAAACGTAAATCAGGAGAAACTGACCATGGCTTCACCCAAGAAAATAGGGCTTATTGCCTGCACCGGCGTCGTCGCCGGCAATATGATGGGGAGCGGGATTGCCTTATTGCCCGCCAACCTGGCGAGTCTCGGATCCATCGCCATTTGGGGGTGGGTGATCTCGATTATCGGGGCGATGTCGCTGGCCTATGTGTATGCCCGTCTCGCCACCAAAAACCCGCAGCAGGGCGGCCCTATCGCCTACGCCGGTGAAATTTCCCCGGCCTTCGGTTTCCAGACCGGCGTGCTTTATTACCATGCTAACTGGATCGGTAACCTGGCCATCGGCATTACCGCCGTTTCTTATCTCTCCACCTTCTTCCCGGCGCTGAACAACCCAATACCTGCCGGTATCGCCTGTATCGCCATCGTGTGGGTCTTCACCTTCGTCAACATGCTGGGCGGAACCTGGGTCAGCCGTTTGACTACCCTGGGCCTGGTATTGGTGTTGATCCCGGTGATCGTGACCGCCACCCTCGGCTGGCACTGGTTTGACGCCGCCACCTACCAGGCTAACTGGAATACCTCCGGCACCACCGACAGCCATGCGGTCATCAAAAGTATTCTGCTGTGCCTGTGGGCGTTCATCGGCGTGGAGTCCGCAGCGGTCAGCACAGGCATGGTGAAAAACCCGAAACGCACCGTGCCGCTGGCGACCATGCTCGGCACCGGTTTGGCGGGCATCATCTACATCGCCGCCACCCAGGTGATCAGCGGCATGTTCCCGGCGTCTGAAATGGCCGCCAGCGGCGCGCCGTTCGCCATCAGCGCCTCGGCGATTATGGGCAACTGGGCCGCACCGATGGTTTCCGCGTTCACCGCCTTTGCCTGCCTGACCTCGCTCGGGTCATGGATGATGCTGGTCGGCCAGGCCGGGGTGCGCGCCGCCAACGACGGCAACTTCCCGAAAGTGTACGGCGAGCTGGATAAAAACGGCATTCCGAAAAAAGGCCTGCTGCTGGCCGGCTGCAAAATGACCGCGCTGATGGTGCTGATCACCCTGATGAGCTCCGCCGGCGGCAAGGCTTCCGACCTGTTCGGCGAGCTGACCGGCATCGCGGTGCTGCTGACCATGCTGCCTTACTTCTATTCCTGCGTAGATCTGATCCGCTTCGAAGGGGTCAACGTGCGCAACCTGCTGAGCCTGATCGCTTCGGTGTGCGGCTGCGGCTTCTGCTTCATCGCGCTGATGGGCGCCAACTCATTCGAACTGTCCGGCACCTTTATCATCAGCCTGATTATCCTGATGTTCTACGCCCGGAAAATGAATACCCGCCAGGCTGCCAACGCAGCGGCGGTCGATGAAAACACCACGGCCAAAGCGCACTGATTCGCGTCCGCTGACCGACTGAATTTACCCAGCCCCTTTCTTTCCGACCTGTCAGCCGCGACGGGAAGGGGCTTGCTTTGCCAGGAGAAATGCATATGAACGTTATCGCCATCATGAATCACATGGGTGTCTACTTCAAAGAAGAGCCTATCCGTGAACTGCATCAGGCGCTGGAAAGTCTGGATTTCCGCATCGTTTACCCTAACGATCGCGAAGACCTGCTGAAACTGATCGAGAACAACGCCCGCCTGTGCGGGGTGATCTTCGACTGGGACAAATACAACCTGGAGCTGTGCGAAGAGATCAGTCAGCTGAACGAGTACATGCCGCTGTACGCGTTCGCCAACACCTATTCCACGCTGGACGTCAGCCTGAACGATCTGCGCATGCAGGTGCGCTTCTTCGAATATGCGCTCGGCGCGGCAACCGACATCGCCGCCAAGATCAAACAGAACACCGACGAGTATATCGACACCATCCTGCCGCCGTTGACCAAGGCGCTGTTTAAATACGTGCGCGAAGGCAAATACACTTTCTGTACGCCGGGCCACATGGGCGGCACCGCGTTCCAGAAGAGCCCGGTGGGCAGCCTGTTCTACGATTTCTTCGGCCCGAACACCATGAAGTCGGATATTTCGATTTCGGTGTCCGAACTGGGGTCGCTGCTGGATCACTCCGGCCCGCACAAAGAGGCGGAGGAGTACATTTCCCGCGTGTTCAACGCCGAACGCAGCTACATGGTCACCAACGGCACCTCCACCGCCAACAAGATCGTCGGCATGTATTCGGCGCCGGCGGGCAGCACGGTGCTGATTGACCGTAACTGCCACAAGTCGCTGACTCACCTGATGATGATGAGCGACATCACGCCGATCTACTTCCGCCCGACCCGCAACGCCTACGGCATCCTCGGCGGCATTCCGCAGAGCGAGTTCCAGCGCGCCACCATTGCCAAGCGCGTGAAGGAGACCCCGAACGCCACCTGGCCGGTGCACGCGGTGATCACCAACTCCACCTATGACGGGCTGCTGTACAACACCGACTTTATCAAGAACACCCTGGACGTGAAGTCGATCCACTTCGATTCCGCCTGGGTGCCTTACACCAACTTCCACCCGATCTATAAAGGCAAGTGCGGCATGAGCGGCGGCCGCGTGGAGGGCAAGGTGATCTACGAAACCCAGTCCACCCACAAACTGCTGGCGGCCTTCTCGCAGGCTTCGATGATTCATGTGAAGGGTGACATCAACGAAGAAACCTTCAACGAAGCCTACATGATGCACACCACCACCTCGCCGCACTACGGCATCGTGGCGTCGACCGAAACCGCCGCGGCGATGATGAAAGGCAACGCCGGCAAGCGCCTGATCCACGGCTCTATCGAGCGCGCGATCAAGTTCCGCAAAGAGATTAAACGCCTGAAAGTCGAGTCCGACGGCTGGTTCTTCGACGTCTGGCAGCCGGAGCATATCGATGAGCCGGAATGCTGGCCGCTGCGCTCCGACAGCGCCTGGCACGGTTTCAAGAACATCGACAACGAACACATGTATCTGGACCCGATCAAGGTCACCATTCTGACGCCGGGGATGAGCAAGGAAGGCGAGATGCAGCCGTTCGGTATCCCGGCCAGCATCGTGGCGAAATACCTCGACGAACGCGGCATCATCGTCGAGAAAACCGGGCCGTACAACCTGCTGTTCCTGTTCAGCATCGGCATCGACAAAACCAAGGCGCTCAGCCTGCTGCGCGCGATGACCGACTTCAAACGCTCGTTCGATCTGAACCTGCGGGTGAAAAACATGCTGCCTTCGCTGTATCACGAAGCGCCTGATTTCTATGAAAACATGCGCATTCAGGATCTGGCGCAGAACATTCACCGCCTGGTGGAGCAGCACAACCTGCCGGACCTGATGTACCGCGCGTTCGAAGTGCTGCCAACCATGGTGATGAATCCGTACCAGGCGTTCCAGAAAGAGCTGCACGGCGAAGTGGAAGAGGTCTATCTGGAAGAGATGGTCGGCAAGGTCAACGCCAATATGATCCTCCCATACCCACCGGGCGTGCCGCTGGTGATGCCGGGCGAAATGCTGACCGAAGAGAGCCGGCCGGTGCTGGAGTTCCTGCAGATGCTGTGCGAAATCGGCGCGCATTATCCGGGTTTTGAAACCGACATTCACGGCGCCTATCGTCAGGCGGACGGACGTTATCGGGTGAAAGTGCTGAAGGCGAAATAACCGCAGCCAATAAGAGGGGAGGCGCTCGCGCTTCCCCTTTGCCGTTCACCGACTGATGGGAGACCTCCATGAAAACACCCTCACAGCCGCGCGCAATCTACTATGTCGTAGCCATACAAATTTGGGAATATTTCAGCTTTTACGGCATGCGTGCGTTATTGATCCTCTATCTGACCCACCAACTCGGCTATACCGACAGCCACGCCATCGATCTCTACAGCGCTTACGCTTCGTTAGTTTACGTCACTCCTATTCTTGGCGGCTGGCTCGCCGACCGCCTGCTGGGCAATCGCGTTGCGGTGATCGCCGGTGCGGCGCTGATGACCCTGGGGCATATCGTGCTCGGCCTGAGCGCGGTCTCCGCCCAGTCGCTCTATCTGGCGCTGGCCATCATCATCTGTGGCTATGGCCTGTTCAAATCCAATATCAGCTGCCTGCTGGGCGAGCTGTATCCGGCGCAGGACTCGCGCCGCGAAGGGGGCTTCTCGCTGCTGTACGCCGCCGGCAACGTCGGGTCTATTCTGGCGCCGATCGCCTGCGGGTTGGCAGCTGAGCGCTATGGCTGGCACGTCGGCTTTGCATTGGCCGGGATCGGCATGTTCGCCGGCCTGGTGATTTTCCTGCTCGGCGGGCGCCACTTCCGCCACACGCGTGGCGTGAATGTACCGCTGATGCGCGCCAGAAGCCTGGGCCTGCCGCACTGGGGTTGGCTGCTGGTGGTGCTGCTGGCGTCGCCGCTGTTCTTCATGCTGCTGTTTGAACGTGGCTGGGCCGGCTATTTGCTCGGGTTGGTGTGCGTGGCGGCGGTGGTGCTGGTGGCACGCATTATGCTGCGCGCGGACGCCGGCCAGCGCCGGGGGCTGTGGCAGATCGTTGTGCTGATGCTGCTAGGCACGCTGTTCTGGGCCTTTGCCCAGCAGGGCGGCAGCTCCATCAGCCTGTTTATCGATCATTTCGTTGACCGGCGCTGGTTCGGCTGGACGGTGCCGACCGCCTTGTTCCAGTCGGTTAACGCCTGTGCGGTGATGCTGGGCGGCGTGGCGCTGGCCTGGCTGGCGAGTGGCGATGGCGACCGCACGCTGCGCATCTGGTGCAAGTTCGCCTTCGGTCTGCTGTTGATCGGCGTCGGCTTTACGCTGATGGCGCTTAATACCCGGCTGAACGGGCCGGGATCGATGGGGCTTATGATCGCCGGTCTGGCGGTGATGGGCTTCGCCGAACTGTTTATCGATCCGGTGGCGATGGCGCAGATCACCCGGCTGAATATCCCCGGCGCCACCGGCGTGTTGACCGGTATCTATATGCTGGCGACCGGTTCGATCGCCAACTACCTGGCGGGCATCATCGCCAATCAGACCGCCGAAGACCACATCGAAGGGGCGGCGATGCAGGCGTATGGCCGCATTTTCGCCCAGATCGGCTGGGGAGCGGCCGGATGTGCGCTGGCGGTGATCGCGGTGCTGGGCGGCTGGTGGCTGCTGACGCGACGCCAGGCCCGGACGGTTAATGCTTGATTGATGGCGGTAGGCGGGGTTAACGTGCAGCTATGTAGAAGTGACAAAGCCTACCGATGGATACTGATCAATTAACGACGCAGGTGGCGGACCAGCTGGGCGCGCAGCAGCGGCTGCTGGTGGCGTTCAGCGGCGGCCTGGATTCCAGCGTGCTGCTGCATCTGCTGGCGGCGTTGCGCCGCCAACGTCCGGCGCTGCAGCTGCGTGCGCTGCACGTGCATCATGGCCTGAGCGCCTTTGCCGACCGTTGGGTTGAGCATTGCCGCAGCCGGTGTGCCGACTGGCAGATCCCGTTGACGGTGACGCATGTGCAGGTGGACGCCCGCCAGGGCGGCATCGAAGCGGCGGCGCGTGCGGCGCGCTATGCCGCCTTCAGCGCCGCCCTCACGGAGGGCGAAGCGCTGCTCACCGCGCAACACCTCGACGATCAAAGCGAAACCTTCCTGCTGGCGCTCAAGCGCGGCAGCGGGCCGGCTGGTCTGTCGGCGATGGCGGCGCGCGCGACGCTGGGCGAGCACCTGCTGTTGCGGCCGCTGTTGGGCTGTTCGCGTCAGACGCTGGAAAGCTACGCGCAGCGCCACGCCTTAACCTGGATAGATGACGACAGCAATCAGGACACGCGCTTCGATCGCAATTTCCTGCGGTTGCAGGTGTTGCCGCAGCTCAACCAGCGCTGGCCGCACTTCGCCTCGGCGGTAGCGCGCAGCGCCGGCCTGTGCGCCGAGCAGGAGCAACTGCTGGACGAACTGCTGGCGGAACCGCTGCAAAGCCTGTTGGCGGCAGATCGCTCATTGGCGATTGACGGCCTGACCGACTGTTCGCCGGTGCGGCGCTTCGCTTTGCTGCGGCGCTGGATCGCATTGTTTAACGTCACCATGCCGGCGCGTGAGCAGCTTCAGCGCCTGTGGGAAGAGGTGGCGCTCAGCCGGGAGGATGCCGAACCGCAGCTGCAGCTCGGCGCCTATCAGATTCGCCGTTTCCGCGGCCGATTGCACCTGTTGCCGCCGCTGGCGGCGCTGCGCGATGTGCATCTGCCCTGGCAGCCCGACCAGCCGCTGACGTTGCCGGACGGGCTGGGGCAGTTGATTGCCGGTGAGGGCGAGCTGGTGCTGCGCGCACCGCAGCCATCGCAACAGGTCAGCGTTCGGTTCGGCGGCGTGCAGGGTGCGGTGCGCATCGTGGGGCGCGTCCATTCGCGGCCGATAAAAAAACTGTGGCAGGAGCTGGGTATTCCTCCCTGGCAGCGTGAACGCATCCCGTTGATTTATTATGATGAGCAGTTGATCGCCGCGCTGGGCGTATTCGTCTGTGAGGCGGGGCAGGTGCCGGAAGGCGAACGCCCGTGGCGATTGCGCTGGGAAAAAAAATCATAATCGCGAGGAGCAATGATGAAGTTTATGGGGATCACGCTGTTGGCCGCCGGCCTGTTCAGCCTGCCGGCGTTGGCGGCGGGGGATGCGGCGGCCGGTCAGGCGAAAGCCGCCGCCTGTGCGGCCTGCCACGGCGCGCAGGGCAAGGTGACGGTGCCGATGTACCCGAATCTGGCCGGGCAGAACGCCATGTACCTGCAGCACGCGTTGCAGGCGTATAAGAAAGGGGAGCGCAACGGCGGCCAGGCCGAGGTGATGAAGGCCTACGTGTCGGGGCTGTCGGATGACGATATCGCCGATCTGGCGGCCTATTACGCCAGCCTGAAGCCTTAAATGACGAGGGCAGCCGTTGGGCTGCCCTGTTGGGATGGGGTTACCGCTGCTCAGTCCGACAGACTGACGACCACGGTACCGATTTCCGGATGACTGAAACTGCTGATATGGTCCAGGCGCAGGTCGCGCTGCTGGCCGTTCTGTTCGATGGTCAGATACTCAACGCGTTTCTTTTGCAGCAGGTCGATCGCCTTGGCCTCGATCACTTCTCCGTCGCGTAACTCCAGCTTCAGAATAAGTTTATGCTGACAGGCGAGTTCCAGGTTGTCGTAGTCATCGCAATTGATGGGTTGGTACTCATCATTCATCAACATAGTCGCTCACCAATAAGTTAGCGGCGGCAAAGGCCGCCTGTTCCCTAACGGAGGACGGTAGCGCATCGTTCGCTGCGACATCGTCCAATGCCTTTAACGCACAAGCCAGCGCATCAGGCACGTAGCCAAGATCTCCACTGCCAATCTCGGCGTAAGTACGGCGTACTAACTCACAGTATTGTTGCACAGTTTCCTCCCTTAAGAACCTCTGCATCATCAAGACTACTATCGCGATGAGGCGCAGGCTCTCGGAGTTTTATCCTATCCTAGACGACTATAGCACAGCTGTTATGGAGTTATCAGCACCCCGGCACGCCTTTCGCACTGCCGCGGCCTGGCCGCGCTGGCGGGGTTTGGCCCTGATCAAGTACACTGTCGCCGGATAATAACGAGGTCACCCATGGCGCTGAAAGCAACCATTTATAAAGCCGCGGTCAATATTGCTGATATGGATCGTCACTTCTACCACGACGCCACGCTGACGCTGGCGCAACACCCGTCCGAAAATGAGCAGCGCATGATGCTGCGCCTGTTGGCCTGGATCTGTCATGCCGACGAGCGGTTGGTGTTCACCAAAGGGCTGAGCGCCGACGACGAGCCGGAGATCTGGCAGCGCAACGACCACAACGGGCTGGAAATGTGGATCGAGATGGGATTACCCGACGAAAAACGCATCCGCAAGGCCTGCAACCAGTCGCCGCGCGTGGTGTTGTACGCTTACGGCGAGCGCGCTGCGCACGTGTGGTGGCAGGGAATGCAGGGTAAGGTGGCCGGCTACAAGAACCTGAGCGTGCGTTTCCTTGACGACGAGCAGTTGGCGCGCCTGACGGCATTGGCCAGCCGCACCATGACGCTGCAGGCAACGCTGCAGGAGGGAACTATTTGGCTGTCCGATGCTCAGAATAGTCTGGAAATCCAGTTTGCCGAGTGGCAGCAGGCACAGGTGTAACCGGTGCTGGAACTGTCAAGAAACGTAGCCATACCGGATGATGAACTGGAATTGACGGCGATCCGCGCACAGGGCGCGGGCGGCCAGCACGTGAACAAAACCTCAACGGCGATCCATTTGCGCTTTGACATCCGGGCATCCAGCCTGCCAGAGTATTATAAGGAAAGGCTGCTGGCGCTGAATCATCATCTCATTACCGCTGATGGCGTAGTGATTATCAAGGCGCAAGAGTATCGCAGTCAGGAATTGAATCGCGAAGCGGCGTTGGCCAGGTTGGTCGCGCTGATTCAGCAGGCGATGGTGGTGGAAAAAACGCGCAAGGCGACCAAGCCGACGAAAGGGGCGAAACTGCGTCGCCTGGAAGGCAAGACGCGTAAAGGCGCCACCAAGGCGCTGCGTGGCAAGGTTCGCACTTAGGAATACATGAACACAGTAGGAGAATAACTGTGAAGAAAATTACGGTAGCCCTGTTCTTGGCGGCAGGCGCACTCTCGTTGTTGGGATGCAACAATCATTATCAGCCGAAGGAACAACCGCTGCAGGCGATGCCGCAGAGTTATCAAGGATTGTTGCCTTGCGCCGATTGCGGCGGGCTGGATACGGCGCTGTTCCTGGATGAGGACGGCACCTTTGTTCTGCAGGAAACCTATCGCGGCACCAAAGACGGCGATCAGACCTTTGCCGACTACGGCAAATGGGCGCGCACTGCGGATAAGCTGGTGCTGACCGACAGCACCGGTGAAAAACGTTACTTCCGTCCGGTGGGCAAGAGCCTGGAGATGCTGGATCGCAGCGGCGCGCCGATCGCCTCCAAGCTGAACTATCGCCTGGAGCCGATTGAAAAACCGTTGCCTAAAACGCCGATGGTGATGAAAGGCAGTTACACCTATATGGCGGATGCGGCAGTCTTCAAGGACTGCGCTACCGGCATCACGTTCCCGGTGGATAACAGCATCGCGCTGGAGCAAGGTTACGCCAAAGCCAACAAAAATGCCGGCGAGCCGGTGTTCCTGACCTTCAATGCGCATTTCAGCGTGCAGCCATCGATGGAAGAAGGGCAGATAGAGAAGGCGGTGGTACCGGACGGCAAAATCGCGTTCGACCGCAGCAAAAACTGCAGCAGCAAGTAAGCGTTTTCGGATATAAAAAAACCCGCCTAGGCGGGTTTTTTATTTTCTGGCGTTCGTCGCTCAGCGTTTGATCTGGCCCAGCAGGAAATCAACGATTTCGCCGGTTTTGATCATTTGCTTCTCGCCGACGCGGCGGTTCTTGTACTCGATCTCTTCGTTGTCGAGGTTACGGTCACCGATAACGATAGAGTGCGGCACGCCGATCAGTTCCATATCCGCGAACATCACGCCCGGACGCTCTTTGCGGTCATCGAGGATCACGTCGATGCCATGGGAGCGCAGAGTGTTGTACAGCTCTTCGGCGAGCGCCTGCACGCGGAACGACTTGTGCATGTTCATCGGCAGAATAGCGACCTGGAACGGCGCGATAGCGTCCGGCCAGATGATGCCGCGTTCGTCGTGGTTCTGCTCGATGGCGGCGGCCACAACGCGCGTGACCCCGATGCCGTAGCAACCCATGGTCAGTACCTGGTTACGGCCATCTTCGCCTTGCACGGTCGCTTTCATCGCTTCCGAATACTTGGTGCCGAGCTGGAAGATATGGCCCACTTCGATGCCACGTTTGATCAGCAGCGTACCCTGACCGTCCGGGCTGGCGTCGCCTTCCACCACGTTACGGATATCGGCCACCTGCGGCAGCGGCAGATCGCGCTCCCAGTTGATGCCGAAGTAGTGTTTGCCGTCAACGTTGGCGCCGGCGCCAAAGTCGCTCATCGCCGCCACGCTGCGGTCAGCTACCACCGGCATCGGCAGGTTGACCGGGCCGAGTGAACCCGGGCCGGCACCGACGATGGCGCGAATTTCTTCTTCGGTGGCGAAGGTCAGCGGCGTGGCAACCTGCGCCAGCTTCTCTGCCTTGACTTCGTTCAGCTCGTGATCGCCGCGCACCAGCAGAGCGACCAGCTTGTGGCCGCTCTCTTCGGTGGCGCGTACCATCAGCGTCTTCACGGTTTTTTCCACTGGCAGCGCGAATTGCTCGACCAGCTCGGCGATGGTTTTTGCGTTCGGGGTATCTACCAGGCGCAGCGCTTCACTGGCCGCCGCGCGCGGAGCCGCCGGCGCGACCGCTTCCGCCAGCTCGATGTTGGCGGCGAAGTCGGAACCGGTGGAGAACACGATATCGTCTTCACCGCTGTCTGCCAGCACCTGGAATTCGTGCGACGCACTGCCGCCGATCGAGCCGGTATCGGCCTGCACCGGGCGGAAATCCAGGCCCATGCGGCTGAAGATTTTGCTGTACGCTTCGTACATCGCGTCGTAAGTCTCCTGCAGAGACTCCTGCGAGGTATGGAAGGAGTAGGCATCCTTCATCAGGAACTCACGGGAACGCATCACGCCGAAACGTGGGCGCACTTCATCACGGAACTTGGTCTGGATCTGGAAGAAGTTCAGCGGCAGCTGCTTGTACGAGCTGATCTCGTTGCGGATCAGATCGGTAATCACTTCTTCATGCGTCGGGCCCAGCACGAAAGGACGGTCACCGCGGTCGACGAAGCGCAGCAGCTCGGGGCCGTATTGCTCCCAACGGCCGCTTTCCTGCCACAGGTCGGCAGGCTGAACCACCGGCATGGACACTTCGATCGCATTAGCATTGTTCATTTCTTCGCGAACGATGTTTTCAACCTTCTTCAGAACGCGCAGGCCGGTCGGCAGCCAGGTGTAAAGACCGGAGGCCAGCTTGCGGATCATCCCGGCGCGCAGCATCAGCTGGTGGCTGATCACTTCGGCGTCGGCAGGTGTCTCCTTCAGAGTGGAGAGCAGATATTGGCTAGTACGCATGGTGTTTTGGTTCCGTTAGAACTGCAAATTGCATCGGGCTGCCAGAGTGGCGGCCAAAAAGTGATTTAGTTTACCAGCGCGAGCGGGTCGCCAAAAGAGAGGCGGCGGAATTTTAACGCGGGTCGAGCGACAGCACTTCGGTGTGGCCGTCTACGACGCGCCAGCGCACGTTGAAATCCAGCAGCCAGACGGCGTAATCCCGTTCGACGTCCTCTCCTTTACGATAGGCGGGACGGGGGTCCTGTGCCAGCACCTGGCTGATAAAACGCCTTAATTGCGGGTAGCGCGCCTGATGTTGCTGCAGCTGCTGTTCCGCCTGCGGCGCGAAACGCACCGGCATATCGCCGGCGGGCGCGGCCTGGGCAAAGCCGGCGCGGGCCTGCGGTTGGCTCTCGGCGAACGGCAGATAAGGCTTGATGTCCACCACCGGGGTACCGTCGACCAGATCGAGGCTGCCCAGTTCCAGCGCCACTTCCCCGTTTTTCACCCGTACGCCTTTGAGCTCAATGAGCGACATGCCGAGCGGGTTGGGGCGGAAGGTGGAGCGGGTGGCGAACACGCCCATGCGGGCATTGCCGCCTAAACGCGGTGGGCGTACCGTCGGGCGCCAGCCGCCTTCCATGGTTTGATGGAAAATGAACATCACCCACAGATGGCTGAAATCGCTGAGACCGCGAACCGCTTCCGCCTGGTTGTAGGGCGGTAGCAACAGCAGTTCGCCGCCACCGTCTTCGACCAGCCCCGGTTGGCGGGGCACGGCGAATTTCTCTTTATACGGCGAGCGGATCACGCCGATCTGCTCGAAAACGAATTCGGTCATTTGGACGAGACGTTAAGCGCCGAGCCCTGGCAGACGGCCTGCTGATAACAACCGGCGACGCCGCTGACAATCTGGCAGTCGTGCAGCAGCACGGCGTTGGCCTTCATGTAAGACGCGCGGATTTGCATGCGTTTACGGGCGGTAGCCAGATTCGGTGGGGAGTCTTGTACGGTGGTTTGGCACGATTCGCCGGACACTTCACCCAGATCGCGGAACGGTTTACCCACGAGTTCTTCTGCACTTTTATACAGTTTTACCGGAGCGGGGCGGGCGGCCGGCGTGGTCTTGGCCGGGGCGGTCGTGGTCGGCTTGCTGGTGCTGTTTGTTGAGGATGGCGCGATACGTTGCGATGAACATCCGGCCAGCGCGAGCGCTAACAAACAGAGAGGTAAAACACGCATTGAGATTCCTCTGCCTTAATGAAAGTGGCGCTATTGAAGCAATCTATGGCGGAAATAACAAGACGGGCCTTGGCCCGTCTTGCAATTATAGGAATAAAATTGGTGAATAAGCGCTTACCAGCCTTTCACCGCACCGCCGTTGAAGATTTTGTTGGCGGCGGCGTCAACTTCGTCAGACTGATAGGCCTGCACGAATTTCTTCACGTTTTCCGCATCTTTGTTATCTTCGCGCGCAACCAGCAGGTTGACGTAAGGCGAGTCTTTATCTTCCACGAACAGACCGTCTTTCGCCGGCGTAAGGCCGATCTGGCTGGCGTAGGTGGTATTGATCACCGCCAGCGCGATCTGCTGATCGTCCAGAGAACGTGGCAGCTGAGGCGCTTCCAGCTCAACCAGCTTCAGGTTTTTCGGGTTCTCGGTCACGTCCAGCACGGTCGGCAGCAGGCCAACGCCGTCTTTCAGCTTGATCAGGCCGACTTTCTGCAGCAGCAGCAGCGAGCGGCCCAGGTTGGTCGGATCGTTCGGCAGTGCGATCTGAGAACCCTCTTTCAGTTCGTCCAGCGATTTGATTTTCTTGGAGTAACCGGCGATCGGGTAAACAAAGGTGCTGCCGACCGGCACCAGCTTGTAGCCGCGATCTTTGATCTGCTGATCCAGATAAGGCTTGTGCTGGAAGGCGTTCAGGTCGATATCGCCTTTGCTCAGCGCTTCGTTTGGCAGCACGTAATCGTTGAAGGTGACCAGCTCGACGTCCAGACCGTATTTCTCTTTCGCCACTTTCTGCGCCACTTCAGCCACTTGCTGCTCTGCGCCGACGATCACGCCGACCTTGATGTGGTTTGGATTCTTTTCATCCTGGCCACAGCCCGCCAGAGCCAGAGTGCCGATCAGTGCGCCAATTGTCGCGATGGATTTAAATGTTAACGACATATCCCTTCCTCATTAGACTCGCATTAATATGCTGTGAAACTATTTATGGGTAACGGCTTTGACGATGCGATCGCCGCAGAATTGGATCAGATAAACCAAAACTACCAGTAATACTAATACGGTATTCATAACTGTGGCGTTATAACCGATATAACCGTATTGGTAACCGATTTGGCCCAGACCGCCGGCACCGACCGCGCCGCCCATGGCGGAGTAACCCACCAGGGTGATTAGGGTGATGGTCGCGGCGTTGACCAGGCCAGGCAGGGCTTCCGGCAGCAACACTTTCTTGATGATCTGCATCGGCGTGGCGCCCATGGCGCGCGCCGCTTCCACCAGACCGGACGGGATCTCCAGCAGGGCGTTTTCCACCATGCGCGCGATGAACGGCGCGGCGCCCACGGTCAACGGCACGATGGCCGCCTGAAGACCGATCGAGGTACCGACGATCATGCGGGTAAACGGAATCATCCAAACCAGCAGGATAATGAACGGGATGGAACGGAAGATGTTCACCAGCCCGGACAGGATCTTATACAGCGAATTGTTGGCGATGATCTGCCCAGGGCGGGTCACATACAGCAGCACGCCTACCGGCAGGCCGAGCACGAAACCGAAGAAGCCGGAGACAAAGGTCATCATGACGGTTTCCCACACGCCACGCGCCATCAACCACATCATTGCCTCAGACATAACCCAGAACCTCTACTTTTACCTGATTTTCTTGCAGGAACTTAATCGTCGCCAGCGCGTCTTCGTCGCTGCCGTGCAGCTCCGCCAGCATCACGCCGAATTTCACGCCGCCGGCATAATCCATCTGGGCGCTGATAATGTTGTTGTTCACGTTGAAGCGGCGAGCGGCTTCAGACAGCAGCGGCGCATCGACCGACTGGCCGGTGAATTCCAGGCGCAGCAGCGGCTGACGGTCGCCCTGGCGCTCCGGCGACAGGCGCGCGGCGTAGTCGTCCGGAATATCCAGATGCAGCGTGGACTGAATGAACTGTTGGGCCAGCGGGGTTTTCGGGTGTGAGAACACTTCGCTGACGCTGTCTTTTTCGATCAGTTGCCCCTGGCTGATGACCGCGACCTGGTCGCAGATGCGTTTCACCACGTCCATTTCATGGGTGATGAGCAGAATGGTCAGGCCCAGACGGCGGTTGATGTCTTTCAGCAGTTCCAGGATGGAACGGGTGGTGGCCGGATCCAGCGCGCTGGTGGCTTCGTCGCACAGCAGCACTTTGGGGTTACTGGCCAGCGCGCGCGCGATCGCCACGCGCTGTTTCTGGCCGCCGGACAGGTTGGCCGGATAGGCGTCGTGTTTGTCCGCCAGGCCGACCAGCTCCAGCAGTTCGGTCACGCGCTTTTTGATCTCGGCGCGCGGCGTATTGTCCAGCTCCAGCGGCAGCGCGACGTTGCCGAACACCGTGCGGGAAGAGAGCAGGTTGAAGTGCTGGAAGATCATGCCGATTTGGCGACGGGCGCGCGTCAGTTCGCTTTCCGACAGCGAAGTCAGATCCTGACCGTCGACCAGGACCTGGCCGGACGTAGGGCGCTCAAGCATGTTGGCGCAGCGAATCAGCGTGCTTTTACCGGCGCCGGAAGACCCGATAACGCCATAGATTTGCCCGGCAGGGACGTGAAGGGTCACGTCAGAGAGCGCGGTAATGGTGCGCGAACCCTGCTGGAACACTTTAGTGATGTTAGAAAGTTTAATCATATTCTTCTTATTTTAGCGTGGTTGCCCGTGGCTAGATAAAAGTAAACCTCGGCGTGGAACCAAGGTATGGATCAGATGTTAAGGCGTCTAGACGTCTAAGTCAACGGCCAGCGACGTTCTCCGGCGTTCTCAGTGCGGGGTAAAACATGCGATACTGTCAGCGTATTCAGCCCCTCAGGAGCAAAGCGGTGACACAAAGCGTTCCAGCAATTTTTCTCGATCGTGACGGTACGATTAATGTTGACCATGGTTATGTCCATGAAATCGACAATTTCCACTTTATTGACGGCGTGATTGACGCCTGTCGCGAACTTAAAAAGATGGGCTTCGCGTTGGTGATGGTGACCAACCAGTCCGGCATTGCGCGCGGCAAGTTCAGCGAAGACCAGTTTATGTACCTGACCGAGTGGATGGACTGGTCGCTGGCCGATCGCGATGTCGACTTCGACGGCATCTATTTCTGCCCGCATCATCCGGAGGCGGCAGTAGAGGAGTATCGTCAGGTGTGCGACTGCCGTAAACCGCAGCCGGGCATGCTGTTGCAAGCACAGCAGGAATTGAACATCGATATGGCCGCTTCTTATATGGTGGGGGATAAACCGGAAGACATGCAGGCGGCGATCGCGGCCGGCGTCGGCACCAAGGTGCTGGTGCGTACCGGCAAGCCGGTGACGGAGCAGGGCGAAAAGCTGGCCGATTGGGTGCTAAATAGCCTGGCGGACCTGCCTGCAGCCATCAAAAAGCGGGTTTAATAGGCGTTACGAATGAATAGTGAGCGGTCAGATAAAAAATGCATATTAACGCTTGTCATTCTGAACCGGCTCCCTATAATGCGCCTCCATCGACACGGAACATGTGAACAACTTCACAGAGTATCCGGGGGTCGCAGAGAAAAAATCCTGAAAATTAGGGTTGACTCTGAAAGAGGAAAGCGTAATATACGCCACC
>Ga0308156_1001750_pt1 | contig 22842 bp, 19 predicted proteins | sample PhyAR2_FD_201041 | JGI IMG/M metagenome (GOLD analysis project Ga0308156, IMG submission 201041) | Phyllosphere microbial communities from UC Gill Tract Community Farm, Albany, California, United States - DLSL A.R2 | ecosystem: Host-associated > Plants > Phyllosphere > Unclassified | place: USA... | reverse complement strand
ACCAGCACCAGCACCAGCACCAGCACCAGCACCAGCACCAGCACCAGCACCAGCACCAGCACCAGCACCAGCACCAGCACCAGCACCAGCACCAGCACCAGCACCAGCGCCAGCGCCAGGACCAGGACCAGGAGCAGGAGCAGGAGCAGGAGCAGGAGCAGGAGCAGGAGCAGGAGCAGGAGCAGGAGCAGGACCAGGACCAGGACCAGCGTCCGTGTTAAGTCAGGACGGGATCGGTCCAACGTGGTCTACGACGATGTGGACATTCACTACGGAGGATTCGGACGCCGCGTCCACCGCCATTTGCAGGAGTGGGACGCAGGACCGTCGTCTCGAAGAAGACGTTTCACGTGAAACTTTGGGAATGAGCCAACATCGTTCACGCTCGTGGAGGCGGCCAGAAGGGCCAGGGTCGCGCAACACGGCCTTCTCGCGCCCGGCGGTTCGATTCGACGCTTCGCGAGGATGAAACGACAGAAACCTCGCAACGCTCTCTCAGATCGATTCTCTGCGGGTTGAGGGCCAATTTAGGCTTCCTGGCACCGGGGTACCCAGGAGTGGGTGGAAATTCTCCTCGTCCGCGGTTACGTTCCCCGAGGTTGCCTGTCGTGTGAATCGAAGCGCTCGACACCGAGGCGCGTGTGCCGATCACGGGGGAGTGGCGAGCGCACTCGCCCTCCGACGTGTGCGAGGTTCGACGAGTCGGAATCCTTGCGGTCGACGCAACGCGGCGACGGGTGAGGACTCATCGAGGCGCGGGTGCGCCGAGGCGATCTCGAGCGGTCGGCGGGGTCGTGATGACGCGACCATCTGCGACAACGCATCTCGCCAGTCGGAGTTCCGTCCGACGTTCCACTACCGACCCTGGGCGAGCGCTTCGACGCGAGGCACCGCCGCATCGACCAACGAACTGACAGATCCGTACAGACAGTCAGCAGCTACTCGAGGTGAGGTCATCGAGAACATGAGATCCGCGGCGCTCCTCGGTCGCGCGCGACGGGCCCCCTTACATCGACTGACGCAACGGGGCACGGGCGGGCGGGACAACTCACGGAGCCCACGTACCACTAGCTGCGTGTTTCACGTGAAACACAGCCACGAGGTGCAGGGTTCCTCGCCCATCGGACCACACGCACGCACACGGAACAGAGGTGGCGCGGATACGTACTTCCCGCGAGCCCGGTGCGCTCTCATCCACATCTGTGTGCGCGGGCGGGGAACGTCGGCTTCAGCGATTAGAGTGGAACACGGCCCCGAAAGGAGTGGATGTTTCACGTGAAACAGTCCGAGAAGGCAACACCGAAGGATTCTTTCGGGATGGATACGCCACTCGCGCGCGAGATCGCCGACCTGTCCGCGCGACGCCGGGTGCTCGAATCGGTGAAGGTGGAGTTCACGGGGGAGACCCGGATTCTCACCGTCTCGAACCAGAAGGGCGGCGTCGGCAAGACGACCAGTGCGGTCAACATCGCCGCAGCGCTCTCCGGACTCGGTGCGAAGGTCCTGGTCATCGACCTCGACCCGCAGGGGAACGCGTCGACCGCCCTGGGGGTTCCGCACAGCGGCGATATCCCGAGCGTCTACGACGTGCTCATCGACGAAACCCCGCTTGCTGACATCGTGCAGGCGAGCCCCGAGGATGAGAACCTGTTCTGCGCTCCCAGCACGATTCACCTCGCCGGCGCAGAGATCGAGCTCGTCGCCCAGGTGGCACGCGAGCACCGCCTGCGCCGCGCACTCCAGGACTACCTCGCGACGAATCCCATGGACTTCGTCATCATCGACTGCCCGCCATCGCTCGGTCTCCTGACGATCAACGCCTTCACCGCAGCCGACGAGGTGTTCATCCCGATCCAGTGCGAGTACTACGCGTTGGAAGGCCTGAGCCAGCTGCTCGGCAGTATTCAGATGATCCAGAAGCATCTGAACCCCGACCTCCACCTGTCGACCATCCTGCTGACCATGTTCGACGGTCGCACCCGTCTCGCTCAGCAGGTGGCGGATGAGGTTCGCACCCACTTCCCGGACCAGGTGCTCGACACCGTCATCCCGCGATCTGTGCGGGTGTCGGAGGCACCGAGTTTCGGTCAGACCGTGATCGCCTACGATGGGCAATCGGCCGGCGCCGTCGCGTACCGCGAAGTAGCCGTCGAGATCGCGTCGCGGACAGCGACGCAGAGCAAGGAGAAATGATGGCGAAGCGCACTGGACTGGGCCGGGGGATCGGAGCCCTCATTCCCACCGCTGATCAGGCAGAACGCCCGGTCGATGTGTTCTTCCCCGGCGCGAGTCTGCGGCCGTCGACCGACCAGACGGCAACGGTGGCGGAAGAGGTTCCTGAGCTCGAGGTCGTGCCGGGCATCCACCTCATCCAGATCGATCCGCAGAAGATCGTCCCCAACCCCCGCCAGCCGCGAACGCACTTCAATCCGGAAGATCTCGCGGAGCTCGTGCACAGCGTGCGGGAGTTCGGCGTGCTGCAGCCCGTGGTCGTGCGGAAGAACTCCGAGGGTGACTACGAGCTCATCATGGGTGAGCGGCGCACCCGCGCTGCTCGCGAAGCCGGGCTCGAAGCGATCCCCGCGGTGGTGCGGGAGACCGCGGATGAAGACCTCCTTCGCGACGCCCTGCTGGAGAACCTCCACCGGTCCGAGCTCAACCCCTTGGAAGAGGCATCGGCCTACCAGCAGCTCCTCGAGGACTTCGGGATCACTCAGGAAGAGCTCGCCACGCGGATCGGTCGTTCGCGCCCGCAGATCAGCAACACGATCCGTCTGCTCAAGCTGCCCGTGCCCGTGCAGCAGCGGGTCGCAGCAGGCGTGCTCAGCGCCGGTCACGCCCGCGCGATCCTGAGCCTGGACACCCCGGAGGCGATGCAGCGACTCGCCGACAAGGTGGTCAACGAGGACCTCTCGGTGCGCGCGACCGAGGTCGCCGCCAAGAGCCAGCCGTCGACGTCGAGCAGCCGCACGGCGAAGCCCACACCGGGCTCGCGTCGCGCATACCTCGACGAGGTCGCCGGCAACCTCGGCGACCGCCTGAACACGCGGGTCAAGGTGTCGCTCGGAGCCCGCAAGGGCCAGGTGATCATCGACTTCGCATCGATTCAGGACCTGAACCGCATTCTCGGCGAACTCGGCGAATCCGGCTTCGGCCCGGCGTGATCACCCCCTAGAAGACCGGTATTCCCCTAGACTCGCGTGGTCACCACGATGAGGGGGAGTCATGTCCACGTCACAGCCCACGCCGGCTATTCAACGGAAGGTGATCGCGGTCAGCATCGCCGCGGCACTCGGAGGATTCCTCTTCGGCTTCGACACCGCCGTGATCAACGGTGCGGTCGATGCCCTGGCCGGTGATGTCTCGGGCTTCGACCTGGGTGTCGGTCTCAAGGGCTTCGCCGTCTCCTCCGCCCTGATCGGCTGCGCGGTCGGAGCCTGGTTCGCCGGTCCCATCGCGAACAAGCGCGGTCGCATCCCCGTGATGGTGGTGGCCGCAGCGATGTTCTTCATCTCCGCCATCGGGTCAGGTCTCGCCTTCAGCGTCGTCGATCTCATCATCTGGCGTGTGATCGGCGGGCTCGGCGTGGGAGCCGCATCCGTCATCGCCCCCGCCTACATCGCGGAGGTGTCACCCGCCGCGGTGCGAGGCAGGCTGGGCTCGCTGCAGCAGCTCGCGATCGTCACGGGTATCTTCGCCGCACTGCTCTCCGACGCGCTGCTGGCAGGCATCGCGGGCGAGGCTGACCAGCCGCTGTGGGGCCTCACGGCCTGGCGATGGATGTTCATGGTGGCCGCGATCCCCGCTCTCGTCTACGGGCTCGTCTCGCTCCGCCTGCCGGAATCGCCACGCTATCTCGTGCGCAAGGGCGACCTGAAGCGCGCCTCGGAGGTGCTGACCACCGTCACCGGCACGCTCGACGTCGACGCCAAGATCAAGGAGATCACCGGAACGATCGACACGGAGCGCAAGGAGTCGCTGCGCGACCTGCGTGGCAGCCGCCTGGGCCTCAAGCCGATCGTGTGGGTCGGCATCCTGCTGTCCGTCTTCCAGCAGTTCGTCGGCATCAACGTCATCTTCTACTACTCGACCACGCTGTGGCAGTCGGTGGGCTTCGATGAATCCAGTGCGCTGCTGACTTCGGTCATCACCTCTGTGACGAACATCGTGGTGACGATCATCGCTATCCTCCTGGTCGACAAGGTGGGGCGGCGCATCATGCTCCTGGTGGGCTCCGTCGGCATGACGGTCACCCTCGGTCTCATGGCCCTCGCGTTCTCGTTCGGCACGCTCGACGCGTCGGGCACGGCCACCCTGCCCGACCCCTGGGCCACCGTCGCACTCGTCTGCGCGAACGGCTTCGTCGTCTTCTTCGGGGCGACGTGGGGACCGCTCGTCTGGGTTCTTCTCGGAGAGATCTTCCCGAACTCCATCCGCGCCGGAGCCCTCGCGGTCGCCGCGGCCGCGCAGTGGGCGGCGAACTTCTTCATCTCGACGACCTTCCCGGTGTTCGCCGAGATCGGCCTCACGTTCGCCTACGGCTTCTACGCGTTCTTCGCGCTGCTGTCGTTCTTCTTCGTCTACTTCAAGGTGCCCGAGACCAAGGGCAAGGAGCTCGAGGAGATGACGGACGAGCTGAAGGTGGAGCGCCGAGGCACCCGCAAGGCGACGTAGGCTGGAAGCATGACCGAGTCCGTTCCCCGCCGTGCCAGCCTCGAAGTGCTGCGCGCAGAGGCCTCGGACGAACTCGCCGTGCTGATTCAGGAGCGACTGCTCGGGGGAGAGGACCCCTGGGAGTTCATGGAAGAGCTGCCGAGCGTCGATGAGCTCGTCGTCTATCTGCTGCGCGCCGACAACATCACCGCCAACGACGGCGTGCGCCCCAGCGCCGCACGCCACTACCGCGTGCTGCGCCAGATCGCGCTCGAGTACCCCGAGCTGACGCCCGCCGTCTGGGGACTCCTCGACGAGAAGCAGCGGCACCGCCGCTGGGACCCGACGGTCGCAGACGCGAACTGAGACGGGCCGCTCGGATGCTCATCGACTACGACCCGTCGTGGCCTGCACGCTTCGAGCAGCTCGCCCTGGAGCTCCGAGCCCACGGTGACACGACGTGGACCATCGAGCACATCGGATCGACCGCTGTCTCGGGAATGCGGGCCAAGCCGATCATCGACCTGGCGGTCAGGATCGCCGATCTCGCCGATCTGGAGCGCCGCAGGACCGCGCTGGAGGCGAGGGGATGGCACGTCGGCAGTGCGGTCAGATCGCACTCCGTGATGATCCTCACCGACGGTGAGCACCGTGTCGCCATCGCGCACTTCTTCACCGCGTCCGAATGGGAGACCGTCAATCAGCGGATCCTGCGCGACTGGCTGCGCGCCCACGCCGACGATGCCGCGCTCTATGAACGGGCGAAGGATGCTGCCGCCCGAGCGGCCGGTGAGGGCACCGCCGGATACAACGCGGCCAAGACCCCGGTGATCCAGGAGATCGTCGACCGCGCGCGAGCAGCGCGAGGCCTCGAACCCGTCCCCGTCTCGGACAAGAGCTGATCGTCGCCACTCGGACGGCATCGGCGGATGCTCCTGACCCGGGGTGGGATAGTGCGGAGGGATGCAGAAAGGGCCGCCACCCCCGAAGAGGTGACGGCCCTGAAAGAGCCTGATCAGCCGATGAAAGCGGCGAGGTCCTGCTCGAGGGCCGGCTTCGGCTTCGCGCCGATGATGGTCGTCTTGACCTCACCGCCCTGGAACACCTTCATGGCGGGGATCGACGTGATCTGGTACTGCATCGCCAGCTGCGGGTTCTCGTCCACGTTCAGCTTGAGGATGGTGATCTTGTCGGGGTTGTCGGCCTGGATCTGGTCCAGCACCGGTGCGACCATACGACACGGTCCGCACCACTCGGCCCAGAAGTCCACGAGGACGGGACCCTCGGCCTGCAGAACGTCCTGCTCCCAGGTCGCCTGGCTCGTAGCCTTTGCACTCATCAGAGTTTCTCCTTGTTCGAGGTACGCCTGCTACAACAGCCGGCGCATGGAATGTGTTCCCGGACGTCAGCCGACGATGATCTCGGCGGCCTCGGCAGCCGGGAACTCGACCGACGCGTCATCGAAATCCGCGAGGAAGTGCTCCGCGTCGAGAGCCGCGACCGTGCCGGATCCCGCAGCGGTGATCGCCTGACGGTAGGTGGGGTCGATCACGTCACCGGCGGCGAAGACGCCGGGCTCGGAGGTCTTCGACGAGCGGCCGTCGACCCAGATCGTGCCCTCGGCCGTGAGGTCGAGCTTCTCGTGCACGAGGTGCGTGCGCGGGTCGTTGCCGATCGCGATGAAGAGTCCGTCGAGGGAGAGATCGCTGAGCGTGCCGTCGACCGTGTTTCGCAGCTGCACGCCCGAGACGGAGTCGCCACCGAGGATCTCGGTGACCTCGCTGTTCCACACGAACTCGATCTTCTCGTTCGCGAAGGCACGCTCCTGCATGATCTTCGACGCACGCAGCGAATCCTTGCGGTGGATGACGTAGACCTTGTCCGCGAAGCGCGTGAGGAAGGTCGCCTCCTCCATGGCCGAGTCGCCGCCGCCGACGACCGCGATCGTCTTCTCGCGGAAGAAGAAGCCGTCGCACGTGGCGCACCACGAGACGCCGTACCCCGAGAGGCGCTCCTCGCCCTCGATGCCGAGCTTGCGGTAGGCGGAGCCGGTCGCATAGATCAGCGCCCGGGTCTCGTGCACCGCACCGCTGCCGAGTGTGACGGTCTTGACGGGGCCTGCGAGGTCGAGCTCGGTGACGTCGTCGTAGACGACCTCGGTGCCGAACTTCTCCGCCTGCTCCTGGAACTTCGCCATGAGCTCGGGGCCCTGGATGCCCTCGGGGAATCCGGGGTAGTTCTCGACCTCGGTGGTGTTCATCAGTTCTCCGCCGACCTCGACAGAGCTGGCGATGAGCAGCGGCTTGAGGTTCGCGCGCGCCGCGTAGATGGCGGCGGTGAATCCGGCGGGGCCGGAGCCGATGATGATGACCTGACGCATGTGCTCTCCGTGATCGGGGTGACGCCGAGAATCCCTGCGGCGTTCGAGTGCTTCAACCAATGGTAACCGCGGGGAATTCCCGCGCGAGGGGCGTCATCGCCCGGGCAGGAATCGTCGCAGCATCGATCGTGCGACCGTGAGCTCCGGAGCCCGCAGCAGGGCGAGGATGCCGACGTACACGACCACCACGGCTCCGCCGATGATGCACGTGCCGAGCGCTCCCTGGATCTTGTCGGCGGTCGTCCATCCGTCGGGTCCGCCGAGGAGCAGGAACACCCCCCAGCCCGCGAAGCCCGCGGGGACGGCGGCGACGGCGAAGCGGAGGACGGCGGCCATCCACGTGCGGATCTGCAGTCCGCCGATCTTGCGGTGCAGCAGCCAGACGGCGATGACGGTCTGGATGGTGCTGGCGATCGACTGACCGAGCGCGATGGTGGCCGCCAGGGAGGTGATCGCGATGACGTCGGCGGCGAGCAGCCACTGAGCGATGAACGCGCTGACCACGACGAGGGCGCACTGGAAGAGCGTGAACCAGAACGGTGTGCGGGTGTCGCCGTAGGCGTAGAAGGTGCGCTGCACGATGAACAGGATGGTCAACGGCACGAGGCACACGAGGAAGCAGACCAGCACGAGCGCGGCCTCTGACGCATCGGACGCCGCATTCGTGAACACCCGCGACGCGGGGATCGCAGCTGCGGCGACTGCGGCGACGGCGGCGGCGATGAAGAAGAGCAGGGTGCGGATGCTCTGCGCGATGTCCGCGCGCACCTCGGCGTCGCGACCGGCGGCCGCGTGCTCACTGATCTGGGTGAAGTAGGGGGTGCCGATGGACAGCACGATGATCGAGTACGGCAGCATGAAGATCAGCCACGCGTACTGGAACGTCGCGACCGAGGCACCCTGCCCCGAGGCGTCGATGAGGATCTGCGTCTGGACGAGACCGGCGATCAGGCTCGCGAGCGCCATGAGGAACGTCCAGCCGGCGAGCTTTCCGACGGCGCCCAGACCCACACCGCGCCAGCGGAAGTCGGGTCGGAGCGCGAGTCCGGTCCGGCGCCAGAAGATGAGCAGGATCGCCGCCTGGATCACGATGCCGAGCGTCGCCGTGCCGCCGAGGGCGGCGATCATTCCGGGCGTCCAGTCGTCGATGCGGGTGAGCGGTCCTCCGAAGAGCGCGCCGACGATCAGGAACCCGATGATCGAGACGACGTTGTTGACGACGGGGGCCCACGTGAAGGGACCGAAGATGCGGCGGGCGTTCAGCGCCTCGCCGAGCAGCGCGTACAGCCCGTAGAAGAGGATCTGCGGCATGCACCAGTACGCGAAGGCGGTGGCGAGGGCGAGGAACTCCGGAGACCCCTTGGCGCCCGCGTAGAGGCTCACGAGCCAGGGAGAGGCGACGGTGGCCACGCCCGTGATGATCACGAGCACGACGGTGCCGAGGGTGAACAGCTTCGAGATGAACGCGTTGCCGCCGTCGGCGTCGGCGGCGGCCTTGACGATCTGCGGGATGATGACCGCGGTCAGCACGCCGACCGAGATCAGCGAGAACACGTTGTTGGGCAGCTGGTTGGCGATCGCGAACGCATCGGCCGCACCCGCTCCGACCGAGCCGATCACGCCGACGAGCACGATCGTCCGCAGCAGACCCGTGACGCGGGAGATGAGCGTTCCTGCGCCGATCAGTGCGCTGGCGCGCCCGAGACTACTCATTCGACTCCTTGTGCGGGGCGGGGGGGGCCTCTGCGTCGGCCTCTGCCTCTGCGACTGCATCGAGGTCGGCTTCGGCGTCGGCGATCTCCGCCGCCTCGCGACGTTTGCGCGTGACGGTGCGGATGATGCCGAGCCCGAGTAGCAGCACGATGAGGCCGCCGAACACCGCGAGGCCGATGGTCTCCCATTCGGCGCGTACGGCGACGCGCACGGTCTCGGGCTGACTGATCGGCACGCCGGTCGGGCTCGAGAGTTCGAGGCGCAGACTCACCTCTCCGCTGCCCACGCGCGCTGAGACCGGTACCTTGACGCGCGCTGTGGTTCCCGCCTGCACCACCCACGGGGTGACGGGCTCGACGTCGAGGCGCGCGTCGCTCGGATAGACCGAGAGGCGGATGTTGACCGGCCACGGCAGGTCGTTGCGCACCGAGAACGGCAGGTCGGCATTCGCCGAGAGCAGCTGGATCGTGCTCGCGGGGGGAATGTCGACCGCGTCGAGGGTGTCCTGCGTGGCGTCGTGCACGGAGGCGACGGCCGTGGCGAAGGCGTTGTCGCTGAGACCGACCCCGGTCGCTCGCAGGATCTGGATGCGCTTCGGGCTCAGCAGCACCTGCGGGTCGTCGAGGATCGTCGCGAACTGCGTGAGCGTCGGCTCGCTGTCGAGCATCGTGCGCAGCGATGCCGCGCGGGCGTCGTCGGCCTCGCTCGTGAGCGTCGCGGGGGCTGCCGGAGACGCCTCGAGCGCGCCGAGACCGAAGCCGAGGGAGTCGACGGCCGTGATGCTCTCTCGGAGAGCATCGTCCGATCGGGTCTCATCACGGTCGAGCGCGACGAGCAGAGGGGCGAAGCCGTTCGAGTGACCCGACAGATAGAGATGAGCGTTCGCCTCGGCGAGTGAACTCTGTCGCGTGGCCTGATCGTCTTCTCCTGCCGCGTCGGACAGCGCCTCGGAGGCTGCCGCATCGGAGAGGAGGACGTCGTGTCCGTCGATCGTCGCCCGCGCTCCGACCGCAGCGGCGACGGACGTCGAGGAGAGGACGGTCGTCGCACGGCCGTCGAGATAGGTCGCGAACGTGCTGAGATTCTCGGTCGAGACGTCGCTGCGCGGCCACAGGATGCCGGGGACCGCCTTGTCGACCGCGGTGAGCTGCTCATCGGTGGGCAGCACCGGTCCGTCGGTCGGCGTGGGGCTCGGGGTCGCCGTTGCATCCGGTCCGCCCGGGCCGGTGGGAGCCGAGGTGAAGTTGCCGGGGGTGAGGAAGGGTGAGAGGGTCGTGGGCTGCAGAAGCTCCGGCATCCCGGCCTGCGCCTGCGCCTGGGCGTCGGCATCGCCGAACTGCAGGGCGAAGCGCTCGTTGGGGAGCTCGTCGAGCTGCACGAGCCAGTCGCGCGCGGTCTCGGGGGCTGACGAGCCGAGAACCCTGATCGCCGCCGGGATCGCGGGATCGATCGCGAGGATGGCGGAGGTGCCGGCGACGCCCTCGAGCACCGCCGTGAGATCGCCGTCGGTGCCCGTGAGCGTGGCGAGCTCATCGGCGGTGAGCAGTGCTCCGCTCGCCGGGGTCGCGGTGATCGGCACCATGACGGCGACAGGCGAGGCGGCGACGTCGGCGACGATGAGCACGGAGGCCGAGGTGACGACACCTGAGCCACCGGACTGGGCACCGTCGGACTGCGCACCGCTCAGGCTCGCGCGCAGCGGATAGACGCCGGGCGCGAGATCGGCGAGTGCTTCGGGAGGGATGAACAGGCTCGACGTCACGGTGCCCTCGGGATCGACCGGTGCCGTGGTGTCGGCGCCGATCTCGTCGAATGATCCGGACGCCTCATCATCGGACAGCCACGCGTCGACGGCGGCATCGTCGGCGAGCGGCGTGCGGCTCACCTCGAGGACGACGCGGCCGGACGACAGTCTGGTCGTCGACTCGTTCTGCACCGTGAGCGATGCGGTCGTCGCGCTGCCGGGGGCGACGGTGCCGTGCACCCCTGCGGCGACATGCAGCGCGACCGTGGTCTCGTCATCGGAATCCGTGGCGCCGGCGGCGCTCGATGCGGCCAGACCACCTGACGAGAGGGCGATCGCGAGGACGACGGAACCGCGTGCCAGGCGATGCAGGCGCGCGCGGAGGCCGAAGTCGGGGGTGGTCGCGGTCATGGAAGTCTTCCTCGAACGCCGGGTGTCCAGGCTGCTCGTGAGTGCTGACCTTGTGATTCTAGGCGTGCGCCCGCGGGAGAACGCTGAAGGCGCGTAGAGTGACGGCCGTGTCCGACACCCCCGCACCCGTTCCCGACCCGATCCTGAGCACCGCGTTCGCCGCCGATCTCGACGCGGCGGACTTCCGTTCCGAGCCCCTGCGTCGACTCTGGGGCGACGAGGCCGACGACGCGCTCGCGCGCGGCATGCGCGAGCCGATCCTGCGCGCGATCGCGGGAGACCAGAGCGTTCTCGCCACGCTCGGGCGGCTGCTGGTGCTCGGCATGGGGCAGCCGGCGGATGCCGTCGCCGAGGCGCTGCCGCGTCTCGGAGTGCCGGGTCTGGTCGCTCTGGGACTCGCCCGTGTCGAGGGCGACACGGTCGTGCCGGTGGCCCTGTTGCGCCCGCAGTCGTTCGTCGACGCCGAGGGCATCGGCGAGTGGTGGATCGCCAGCGATCTCGACGAGGTCGCCCTCGACGGCGCGCTTCCCGCCGACCACGTTCTCGGTGTGGGCGGTGCCTCCCGCACGCTGGCCGAGATCATCATGCCGATCGAGGTCGATCGTGCGCTCGACCTCGGCACCGGATGCGGCATCCAGGCGCTCCTCGTGGCTCGGCATGCCGGGGTGGTCGTGGCGACGGACATCTCCGCTCGCGCCCTCGCGTACGCCGAACTCAACGCGCAGATCAACGGCGTCTCGAACATCGACTTCCGCCTGGGCAGCATGTTCGAGCCGGTCGCCGGTGAGGCCTTCGACCTGATCGTCTCGAACCCGCCCTTCGTCATCACCCCTCGGGTCGACGGCGTGCCCGAGTACGAGTACCGCGACGGGGGACTGGTCGGCGATGCCCTCGTCGAGCAGTTCCTGCGCACAGCGCCCGACTTCCTCACCCGAGGCGGCGCCGCCCAGCTGCTGGGCAACTGGGAGTCCCGCGGTGGACAGGCCGCACTCGAGGGCAGGGCGGGCCTGGACCGCCTCTCCTCCTGGGTTCCTGCGGACCTCGATCTGTGGGTCGTGCAGCGCGAGGAGCTGTCGCCGCTCGCGTACGCCGAGCTCTGGATCCGCGACGGCGGCACCACCCCGCGGGATGCCGCGTTCACGCCTCTGCTGACGGCCTGGCTCGACGACTTCGAGGCCCGAGGCGTCAGCGCGGTCGGCTTCGGGTACATCCTGGTGCGGCGTCCGCCTGAGGCATCCGCATCCGCATCCGCATCCGCTCCCGCGCTCCGTCGTGTCGAGCGGGTGACGCAGCCCGTGTCGAACGTGGGCGGAGCACTGCGCGCGGGACTCGCGGCGCACGACGCGTTGGCCGGGGGACTGCCCACCACGCTCGTCACCTCGGCCGACGTCACCGAAGCCAGACACCTTCTTCCCGGCAACGACGATCCCAGCATCATCGAACTGCGCCAGGGCGGAGGCTTCGCCCGCACGATCTCAGTGGATCCTGCGCTCGCCGCGCTGGTCGGAGCCTGCGACGGAGAGCTGACCGTGATGCAGATCGCTGCGGCCCTCGCCGACCTCTTCGAGGTGCCGTTCGCCGACCTGTGGGCGAGCCTCGAGCCGCGCATCCGCCAGCTCGTGATCGACGGATTCATGCACGCGGCGGAATAGCCGACGACATTCATGCGTTCGAATACACCATGAAGGCTTTCGGATTCCTGTCGTTCGGTCACTATGCCGACGTCCACGGCTCGGCGACCCGCACCGCCGGAGACATGCTGAAGCAGACCATCGAGATCGCCGAAGGCGCCGATGAGATCGGCGTGAACGGCGCGTACGTGCGTGTGCACCACTGGGCGCGTCAGGCGGCGTCTCCGATGCCCCTGCTCTCGGCGATGGCCGCGCGCACGACGCGCATCGAGGTCGGCACCGGTGTGATCGACATGCGGTACGAGAACCCGTTCCAGTTCGCGGAAGAGGCGGCGGCGCTCGACCTGATCGCCGACGGCCGCATCGCCCTCGGCGTGAGCCGTGGTTCACCCGAGACCGCTCTGCGCGGCTACGAGACCTTCGGCTTCCATGACGAGGAGGACCCCGAGCGCGGCGGTGTGCTCGCCCGCGAGAAGTTCGACCTCTTCCTGCGTGCGATCGACGGCGAGGGCATCGCCCCGGGCGACCCTCGCATGGTCGGTGCCGGACGGTACCTCGCCATCGAGCCGCAGTCGCCGACGCTGCGCGACCACATCTGGTGGGGCTCGGGCTCGCGCTCGACCGCAGAGGAGACCGGACGCAAGGGGCTCAACATGATGAGCTCGACGCTGCTCACCGAGGCGACAGGCGTGCCGTTCCACCAGCTGCAGCGCGAGCAGATCGACCTGTACCGCGCCGCGTACAAGGCGGCAGGTCACACCGGCACTCCCCGGGTCTCGGTCAGCCGCAGCGTGTTCCCGCTGGTCTCCGACATGGACCGCGCCTACTTCGGGCTGCGCAGCGAGGAGAACGGCGACCAGGTCGGCATCATCGACGGGTTCCGCTCGACATTCGGCAAGACGTACGCCGCCGAGCCCGACGTGCTCGTCAGGCAGCTGCTCGCCGACGAGGCGGTCATGGCGGCGGACACGCTCATGCTGACGATCCCGAACCAGCTCGGCCCGGAGTACAACCTGCACGTGCTCGACGCGTTCGCGAAGTACGTCGCCCCCGAGCTGGGATGGAAGCCCAACATGGAAGGGCCCGTACAGGGCGACCCGGTGTGATGTCCGTGCATCACCACGCCGCCTGCTGACCTCGGGCCGTATCGAGGGGAGACGGATGGTGGACCCGGTCAGCGCAGGGCGCGGCATCCACCCTCGCCAGGGCCGCAGTATGCCGGTACTCTGACCGCATGCGTGTGCAGAAGACCGGAGTTCTGACAGCAGTGATCGTCGCGTTCGCCGTGGTCATGGGGGCGATCCCGGCCGCAGCGGCGACCACCACGGCGTGGGCGAGCTGGCAGCCGCTGGCCGGTTCCGCCGGTGCGTACACCTCGAGCGTGCAGATCGCGGCGAATCCCGCGATCACCGCCTCCGTCTCCAGTGATTCACGTGGCGGACAGGTGGGGCTCGTGTCGGGAGCCAGCACCTGGCTCGCCGAGGGCACCCCCGTGGGAGCGAAGTACGGCAGCAGCCAGAACCAGCAGTATCTGAACCTGCGCCCGAAGGCCGACAACGCGACGAGTCCGTCGACGACCACCTACTCCTTCGCATCGCCGACGCCCACCTCGGGATGGACGTTCGTCGTCGGCGACATCGACGCGGATGCTGTGCGCATCGAGGCCACCGGTCCCGACGGGCAGGCCCTCACCGCCGAGCAGATCGGCTTCCGCGGCGGATTCAACTACTGCGCGCCCGGCACGGCGGGCAAGCCCTCGTGCACCGGCAGCGCAGACGACGTCCCGAGCTGGGATGCCGGCACGCTGACCCTCACCGGCAACGCCGGAGCCGTCGACACGAGCGGCTCCGCGGCGTGGTTCGAGCCGGCGGCGCCGATCAGCACTCTCTCCCTCATCTTCATCCGCCGTTCCGGCTTCCCCGTGTACCAGACGTGGTTCGCCTCGATCGCTCGGGACATCACCGGAGCGGTCGTCGACCAGACGACCGGACCGCTCCAGGGAGTCGAGCTGACTCTCGTCGACGGCAACGGCGCGGTGGTCGGCACGACAACCACCGGAGCCGACGGCTCCTATGCGTTCCCCGGCTTCGTCGCCACCGACGGCTACACGGTCCGCGCGACCGCTCCCGCAGGCACGATCGCGGTGGGCGCCCCCGAGCTGCCCGTGGATCTCACCGAGGCCGACGGTGTCGCGGACTTCACCGTGCGCGACATCGTGCCCGTGGAGGTGTCGGGCCGCGTCGTCGACGATGAGGCACAGCCCGTGCCCGACGTGACGGTCGAGATCCCCGGTGTCGGGGAGGTGACGACCGATGAGGGCGGCGTGTACGTGTTCGACGAGGTTCCCGTCGGCGAGCACACGGTGGTGGTGACCCCGCCGCCCGGGTTCACGATCGACGTTCCCGTCGTACCCGTGGTGGTTCCGGAGGACAGCGAGGAGCCGATCGGGATCGAGGACTTCGTCCTCGTCGAGAACCCCACCCTGACCGGAGTCGTGCAGTCGAACGGCGAGGGGCTCCCGGGAGTCGTCGTGACCGCCGACACCGCCGGAGTGCCGCCGGTGACCACCGTGACCGACGCCGAAGGCGTCTACACGTTCCCGCGCATCCCGGCGGGGGAGTACGTGATCTCGATCACCGTGCCCGACGGATTCATCGCGACCGGCCCCACGTCGTTCGTCCAGAACGTCACCGACGATGACGTGGCCGACGTCGAGTTCGCGCTCGCTCGCCCTGGTGCGATCGACGGGACCGTGCTCACCGACGCCGGGGTGCCGGTCGGCGGGGTCGCCGTGACCATCGACGGTCCCGACGGACGCGAGCAGCTCACGACCGATGCGGAGGGCGACTACGGTCTCGGTGGGCTGCCGCCCGGCACGTACACGATCACGATCGCCGCACCGTCGGGGAGCACCGTCGTCGGTGAGAGCTCCCGCACCGTGGTGATCACGGCCGCCGGAGAGGCCTTCGTCGATCAGGACTTCACGCTCGAGGCCCTGGTCGTCCCGACGCCCACGCCGACCCCGACGGACCCCCCTGCAGAGCCGGTGAGGCCGCCCGGTTCCGGGTCTGGGGCGCTCCCCGCGACGGGTCTCGGACCCGAGACGGTGACGTGGGGTGCCGTCGGTGCCGGCGTCCTGGTTCTCGGAGCGGGACTGTTCGCCTTCTCCCGGCGACGTGCCGGCAGCGGGACGCGGGACTCCGACGCCGAGTGACGACGGATCCGGTGACCTGACGCGCGTCAGCGCGGATGGATGACGCGGAACCGCTCGCAGACCACGGGCATGTCCGGGGCGAAGCCGCAGGGGTTCTCGGAGTGCGCGCGCCAGTACCGCTCATGGCTCGCTCGCCAGTAGTCGAGGGTGCGATCACCCTCGCCCTCGGCGCGGGCGTGTTCGGGGGTGACCTCGTCGAACGGCACGATCGAGACGTCGGTCGTCTCGATCGCTGCGCGGGGTGCACCCGACCCGTCGAGGATGATGCTGAACTCGCCCGCGTAGGGGTGAGGATCGTCGGCGGCCTCGTAGTCCCACAGCGACGATGCCGTCCCGGTCTTCACGCCGTCGAGCACGAGAGCGAGCAGAGCGTCGGCGTGGGCGGGCGTCGCCCCGAAGGCCCATGCACCCGGCACGGTCTCGGGCAGGGAGGGGTCGTCGACGCGCACGCGCTCCCAGTACTCGGCGATGGCTGAGGTGTCGGTCATCACCCCACCCTAGAAGCGCGGGCCTCTCGCGCGCGCGTCGCCCCAGCCGCCCCTCAGCTGCCGCTCGGCGGCCCGAACAGCTCTTCGCCATGCTCGTGCAGCAGCCGGTAGGCGTCTGCGAACGTCTGCGGCTCCGGTTCGCCGGCCTTCCCGTACTTCGCGATCAGGAGACCCAGCAGCCCACGTGCGGGTGGGGTGAGCGGCTTCATCTCGGCGGGGTCGCCGGGCTTCGGCTCGGCGCGCTCGGGATTCGGCGGTGTGTAGGCGGGTGTCGTCACGGGCCAGTCGGCGGGATGCCGGGGCTGGTCGAGGTTCACGACCGAGAAGAGCGTGTTCGCCGACTGGTCTCGGTCGTTCAGCGGCTTCAGGCCGTGCAGGCGCGAGAGGGTGGCGGTGACCGAGCCGTGGTGCATCTCGTCGTGCACGATCGTGCCGCGCCTGGTGTAGGCCGACACCGCGATGGCCGGCACCCGGCATCCGAGGCGATCGAAGGTGAAGCCCATCTCCCCGGCCTCCGTGTCCTTCGTCGGCGTGGTGGCGGCAGGCGGCGGCACGTGGTCGTAGCATCCGCCGTGCTCGTCGAAGGTGATGAGCAGCAGGGTGTTGACGGCGTTCGATCCCTTCGGCGACGCGCTGGTGCGCACCGCCTCGTAGATGTCGTGGATCAGCCGGTCTCCGGCGCGCACATCGGAGATCGCGCTGTCGTACACGGGTTCGCCGTCGACGTCGCTCTCGCGCGGCGATCCGAACGGCGGGTGGAAGTCGTTGTGGTCGTAGACCATGCGCGGCTCGATGAAGGCGTATGCCGGAAGGGTGCCGTTCTTCGCGTCCGCGTAGAAGTCCTCCATGGTGCCGAAGTGCTCGGTGCGCCAGTACTTCTCGAGCACCGCGGCGTGCAGCATCCCCGTGAAGGACACGAGCTGCAGCTTGTCGATGTAGATCTTCCAGCTGACCTTCTCGTCTTCGAGGCGGTTGAACACGGTCGGCGCCGCGGGGGCGTCAAGCCACTTGCGGTACCCGCCGCCGGCCTGGTTGGTGACGAAGCCGTGAGAGGTCGAGGCGTGGAAGAACGACCTGTTGCAGAACGTCTGCGACGGGACGCCCGCGAACCAGTGGTCGAACACCGCGAACTCCGACGCCAAGGTCGACAGCACCGGGAGCATCTCGGGCGAGAACGAGCCCATGATGTGAGCGGCCTCTTCCGGTTTCGGCTCTGTGCCCTTGCGCAGGCGACGGAAGTTGATGATGTAGTCCTCGAGGAACCCCGACATCGTCGCCTTCTCACCGTGGGTCGGGGCGTTGAAGGGGGCCGTCATCTGGTCGACGAACAGGTCGGCGTTGTCCTTCGGGTCGACGGTGCCGAAGATCTGGGTGTTGACGTGCGGATACTCCTCGCCCGGATCGGGGTCGGGCAGGCTCATGATCCGGTCGGTGTCGCCGGTGTACACATGGGCATCGACGACGGTGCCGTCGGACGCCGTGTTGCTGTGCGTGCCGAAGGCGAGACCCTCGAACTTCTCGCCCTTCGGGAGCGTGGCCGTGGAGTACAGGTATCCGAGCAGGTTGTCGAACGATCGGTTCTCGCCCATGACGACGACCAGATGGTCGAAACCGGGTTCGCTGCGCGGGGTGAGTGCTGCGAAGGGATCGGGCCCGGCCGCGAATCCCCGGCGGTCGCCACCCGCGACGCTCGCGCCGATCGCCGCGCCTCCCGCGCCGCCGACCACGGCCCCCGCGAGCGCGGCACCTCCCATCTTCAGGAAGCCGCGACGAGACGTGTCGGGTCGCGCGGGGGACTCGTTCTCTTCTGCACCCATCTGCTGATCGTAGAGCGGGGCGCGGGAGTTCTGTAGGGGAGCGGGTCAGGATCGTATGGGTTCCGTCAGCGCCGGCGAGCGGGGGGATCGCCGCGACTACAACGGAGTCATGACCTTGACCTCGGTGCTCCCCAGCCTCCGCCGCACGATCCCCGACCCACTCCGACCGGCGAAGTGGCCGGAGTACACCCACCCCACCACCGACGACGTCATCATCGCCGGAGTCTCGCTGCGTCGTCTCGTCGAACTCTGCGAGACACCGTGCGTGCACACGGCGGATGCTCTCGTGCCGGGGTCGCACTCGAAGCCGGCGCTGCGCGCCGACGCCTCGGTGGTGGTGGTGACCGTCGAGGGTGTGCACGCGGGTGACGCGGGAGAGAGAGTGGTGTTGATCGATGCCGAGCTGACGAGAGTCGTGGCGCTCTGGGAGGAGACGCGGCTGCTCGGGCGGGTGTCGACCGCTGCCGCCCGCGACGCCGTCGTCCTGGGGGGAGCGGACGGCGGCACGCCGAGCGCGCGCGGCCACGCATGTCTTCCCGCAGATCTCCGCGAGGGCGACCTGCTGGCCATCCCCTGCCGAGGCGCCGTCTGTCTGCATGACGTGCGTCTGTCTGCATGACGTGCGCCTGTCTGCATGACGTGCGCCTGGGGTGAGAATCCGCCCTTCTGAGAGACGCCGATGACCACCGGGCAGAGAACGGCTCGAACGCACCCCGGTACGCTGGAAACCATGCTCAACATGGCCGACGGCCTCGTCCGTCTCGGCGCGCTCGCCGAGAATCCGGTCGTCCGCACCCTCGGTGACGCGTTCTCCGCCGCCGGGTTCGATCTCGCCGTCGTCGGCGGTCCGGTGCGCGACGCCCTGCTCGGACGACCCACTCACGATCTCGACTTCACGACGAACGCGCTGCCCGACGACATCCTCCGCATCGTCAGGCCGATCTCGACCGCGCAGTGGGACATCGGCCGCGCCTTCGGCACGATCGGCGCCCGTGTGCAGGGCGAACAGGTCGAGGTGACCACGTACCGAGCCGACAGCTACGACGGCGTGACCCGCAAGCCGACCGTCGAGTTCGGCGACACGATCGACGCCGACCTGCACCGCCGCGACTTCACGGTCAACGCGATGGCTCTCCTCGTGCCCTCGGTGAAGCTCGTCGACCCGACCGGCGGAGTCGAGGACCTCCTCGCGGGGGTCCTGCGCACCCCGGCCGACCCGCAGGTCTCGTTCGGTGATGACCCTCTGCGCATGCTGCGTGCGGCGCGCTTCAGTGCTCAGCTCGGCTTCCGCATCGACGACGCGACTTCTGAGGCGATCACCCGGCTGCGCGCGACGCTCGAGATCGTGAGTCCCGAGCGCATCCAGTCCGAACTCGTGCGGCTGATGCAGACCGACGACCCCGTGCGCGGCATCCGGGTCCTGGTCGACACCGGACTCATCGAGGAGTTCCTTCCCGAGGTGAGCGCGCTGCGACTCGAGGTCGACGAGCACCACCATCACAAGGACGTCTATGAGCACTCGCTCACGGTGCTGAGTCAGGCCATCGCGCTCGAGCACCAGCGTCATCCCGGCGCAGAGCCGGACGTGGCGCTGCGCATCGCGTCGCTGCTGCACGACATCGGCAAGCCGCGCACCCGCAAGCTCGAAGACGGCGGGGCGGTCACGTTCCATCACCACGACGTGGTCGGCTCGCGCATGGCCCGCAAGCGACTGCAGGCTCTGCGCTTCGACACCGACACGACCGATGCGGTCGCGAAGCTCATCGAGCTGCACCTGCGCTTCTTCGGCTACGCGGAGGGCGCCTGGACGGATGCCGCGGTGCGGCGCTACGTGCGCGACGCCGGCGACCAGCTCGAACGCCTGCACATCCTCACCCGTGCCGACGTCACCACCCGCAACAGGCGCAAGGCCTCGCGGCTCGCGGGCGCGTACGACGACATCGAGTCGCGGATCGCGACGCTGCGCGAGCAGGAGGAGCTCGACTCCATCCGCCCCGAGCTCGACGGAAACCAGATCCAGGCGATCCTCGGCATCGCGCCCGGACGTGAGGTCGGCGACGCGTACCGGTTCCTGCTCGAGCTGCGTCTCGACGAGGGCGTCATCGGCCCGGATGCCGCCGAGCAGCGTCTCAGGGAGTGGTGGGCCGCTCGCGGCTGAGTCCGGGCCGACGCGCGAGCTCGCTGACGACCACGCCCGACTCATAGGCGGTCGTCTCGACGAGGTCGAAGCGCTCGGGTCGATAGGGGCGGTCCCCGAACAGCGGGATGCCGGAGCCGAACAGCACGGGCTGACGCTTGAGCACGAGCCGATCGATCTCGTCGGCGAGCGTCGCGGCGAGAGCACCGCCGCCGCACAGCCAGATCGCGGAACCCTCCTCCTGCTTCAGTCGGCGCACCACGACGAGCGGGTCCTCGTCGGTCACCTCGAGGTTCTCGCCGGCCGCCGTGCGGGTGCGACTGAAGACGATCTGGCGCAGGTGCCGATAGGGACTCGGCACTCCGCCGACCGCGTAGGTGTTCCAGCCCATCAGCACGGTGTCGACCATCGAGGTGTCCTGCGTGAGACCGAGGGAGGCTGCGAAGTCGGTGGGGATCGTCGCGGCGTAGCGTCGATTGATCGCCTGCATGTGGTCGCCTTCCATCAGGAAGCCGTCGTACTCTCCGCCCGGACCCGCGATGAATCCGTCGAGTGTGACGGCGACGTAATAGACGAGTTCTCGCATCATCTCTCCAATCACTACATCTGTCGCAGTTAACGTACAACAGGCGTAGTGATCGCGCTAGGGTGTCGTCATGGCGAAGAACGACGCACGGCGACGACACCTCGCGGATGCAGGACTCGCCGTGCTCGCGCAGGAGGGGTCTCGGGGGCTCACGCATCGCGCGGTGGATGCCGCCGCCGAGGTTCCGACCGGCACCACGTCGAACTACTTCCGCAGCAGGCGGGCTCTGCTCGAGGGGCTCGTCGAGCGGATCGGCGAGCGCCTGGCACCCTCCGAAGAAGATCTGCGCAGGCGGGAGAGCGCCGAGCCCGGCCCCCCGCTGTTCGCCGATTACGTGCGAGACATCGTCCGACGGCTCATGGCCGACCGCGACGTCACGCTCGCCCTGTTCGAGCTGCGGCTGGAGGCCGCGCGCCGCCCCGAGGTCGCCGCCGTGCTCGGAGCGTGGCAGCGGGCCGGCTTCGATGCGGACGTGGCGTTCAACACCGCGGCCGGGCTACCCGGCGGTCGGCGGGAGATCGCCCTCTTCCACTACGCGATCGACGGGTTGCTGCTCGATCGGCTGACCGCGCCCATCGACCCCGACTCGTCGACGGACGACGCGATCGACGCCCTCGTCGCGGGGCTGCTGCGCTGAGCGGGTTCGCCCGCGTCGGTGGACTGTCGCAGGGCCTCCCGCACCAGGTGCGTGATGTCTATCGAGATGATGCGCTCGTCCATGGCGGTCACGGAGCCGGTGTCTCGGTCGGCGACGGCGCCGCCTCGTCTGCGGGCGACGGCGTCGGCGAGGGCGTCGGGTTCGCCGCGTCGATGCTCGGAGCCTTCTGGAAGGGCGGCTCGGGACGCTTGATCGTCGACAGGTCCGGCTGATACGTGTCGATATCGAGGTCGGTCTCGTCGAGAGGATAGATGTTCCAGATCGGCTTGCCCCGGTAGTCGTCGACGGGGATGGTCACCTGCAGCCCGTCGTCCTGCGGTCCGACCTCGATCGCGACGTTCGCATCGGTGTAGATGACCTGTCCACCGTTCGCCCCGTACAGATTGAGCGGCGTGCCCTTGCCGGTGAAGAGCTGCACCTGGTCGATCGGGTTGCCTTCGGCGTCGAAGGCGAAGATGTTGTTGATCTGCACGCCGTCGAGGCGCAGGCCGCTCTGCAGTCCGTACTCGTCGCCGACGTACTCGACTCGCGGTGTGAAAGCGGCGGGCAGCGTCATGACGAGAGCGATGAGCGCCACGACGCTCGACACGGTGCGAATGTGGCGGAGTGCATTCTTGGGGAGCCACTGGCCGCGCCCCCACTGCACGCTCACGACCGCGAGCACCGCGACGGCGCCCCATTCGAGCGCTGTGTCGGGAATCATCCAATGGTCGAGGGCTCCCCCGTTGCCCACCTTCGTGATGATCACGGCCAGGACGACGACGTAGATGCCGTAGCCGCGCAGCACCCACCACACCGGACGCAGCACGAGCAGCAGATCGAGCACCCATGCCCCGATCGCGCTGCGCCGGATGCCCTGCGCCGTGCGGTCGCGCCAGCCCCGGATCCGCGCGCCGAGGGGCGCTCGCCGCCGCGTCTCGGTCCGTGGGGGAAGCCCTGCGGCTGTTCGCAGCTCTTCGGCATACGCGGCCGGGTCTCCGACATCGAGGACGCCGTCGTTGTCTGCCGCCTGGTCGGTGAGATCGGCGGCGAGGCCGCTGACGATCTCGTCGAGCTCGTCGGCGGGCAGATCGTCGAGATGGGCGCGGACCGCGGCGGCGAAGGAGCGGATCTGCTCGTCGAGCGTGACGGCGGTGTCGTTCATCGGGTCTCTCCGATCGTGGTGGGTCCGGCGGTGTCGGTCGAGAGCAGGGCGGACATCGCGCCGGCGAAGTCGAGCCAGGTGACGGTCTGGGATTCCAGCGCCGCGCGACCCTGAGGATTGATCGCGTAGTACTTGCGGTGCGGGCCGCCCTCAGAGGGGACGACGTAGCTCGAGAGGCTGCCGGCCGCGTACAGGCGCCGCAGGGTTCCGTAGACCGAGGCGTCGCCGACGTCGCCGAGGCCGGCGTCCCTCAGCCGGCGCACGAT
>Ga0308156_1001743_pt1 | contig 22875 bp, 19 predicted proteins | sample PhyAR2_FD_201041 | JGI IMG/M metagenome (GOLD analysis project Ga0308156, IMG submission 201041) | Phyllosphere microbial communities from UC Gill Tract Community Farm, Albany, California, United States - DLSL A.R2 | ecosystem: Host-associated > Plants > Phyllosphere > Unclassified | place: USA... | reverse complement strand
TCTATGACCCGACCAATTACGCGCAGAACGTGCTGACGGCCGCGCGGTCGCTCCAGCAGATCAACAACCAGATCCAGCAAATCCAGCAGCAGGCGACCAGCCTCATCAACGAGGCGCGCAATCTGGCGTCGCTGCCGTTCAACTCGCTCCAGCAGTTGCAGCAGCAGGTGCAGCGCACCCAGCAGCTTCTCGGCGAAGCCCAGCGCATCGCCTACGACGTGCAGAACGTCCAACAGGTCTTCAACGGCCGCTACAAGGGCGCGGCGCTCACCGGCACCCACGCGCAGATGGTCGCTAACGCCAATGCGCGCTGGGAGGATAGCGTCGGCGCGTTCGAGGATGCGCTGCGTGTGCAGGCTGGCGTCGTCGGCAATATCGACGGCGCGCGGACGACGATGGACGGCGTGGTCACGTCTAGTCAGTCGGCGACCGGCGCGCTCCAAGCCGCGCAGGCGGGCAACCAGCTTCTCGCGCTGCAATCGCAGCAGCTCGCGGACCTGACGGCGCTGCTCGCCGCGCAGGGCCGGGCGCAGGCGCTGGATTCGGCGCGCAACGCGGCCGTTGAAGCCGAGAGCCGCGAACGTCTGCGCCGCTTCCTGACGCGGTCCACCGGCTATCAGCCGGGCAACGCCCGCATGTTCCACGACTAACGCCCGTGGACAGCAAGCTCCTCGCGCGCATCGGCGCGGTCATCTTCGTCGCCATCGCCATCACCATGACGGCGATCGAGATGAGCCGTGCGCCAGAGCCACCGCGCGCGGGGCCGGCGGCCGTCGCCGAGACATCGGCGACGGACCCGCTGCTGATCGAGCTGCGCCGCTGCCAGTCGATCGGCGCGGCCGGGGCGAGTGACCCGGATTGCCTGCGTGCCTGGGCCGAGAACCGTCGCCGGTTCCTCGCGCCCGGTGCGCTTCCCGCTGCCCGCATCGCCGATGGCGCGACCCCACAGGAGAACTGACATGGGCGGCACCGGCGTCGTCGATCGCTTTCTGGATGTCTTCACCCGCTACATCGACAGTGGGTTCGGCCTGCTCGGCGGCGAAGTGGCGTTCATCGCCACCACCCTGATCGTCATCGACGTGACCCTGGCCGCCCTGTTCTGGACGTGGGGAGAGGGCGACGACATCATTGCGCGCCTTGTCAAGAAGACGCTGTTCGTCGGCGTCTTCGCCTACATCATCGGCAACTGGAACAGCCTGGCACGCATCGTCTTCGAGAGTTTCGCCGGGCTCGGCCTCAAAGCGTCGGGCACCGGCTTTACGGCGGCCGAACTGCTCCAGCCGGGCCGCGTCGCGCAGGTTGGCTTGGAAGCGGGCCAGCCTATTCTCGAATCCATCTCCGACCTTATGGGCTGGGTCGCGTTCTTCGAGAACTTCATCCAGATCGCGGTGCTGCTGATCGCCTGGCTGCTGGTCATCCTCGCCTTCTTCATTCTGGCGATCCAGCTTTTCGTGACGCTGATCGAGTTCAAGCTGGCGACGCTCGCCGGATTCGTGCTCATCCCGTTCGGCCTGTTTGGCAAGACCGCGTTCATGGCCGAGCGCGTGCTGGGGCTGGTGATCTCGTCAGGCATTAAGGTGCTGGTGCTCGCCGTCATCGTCGGCATCGGTTCGACCCTGTTCGACGAGTTCCGCGCCGGCTTCGGCGGCGCGCAGCCCAGCATCGAGGACGCGCTGGCCGTCGCGCTCGCCTCGCTGTGCCTTCTCGGCCTTGGCATCTTCGGCCCGTCGATCGCCAATGGCATTGTCTCCGGCGGCCCGGCGCTTGGCGCAGGGGCCGCAGCGGGGACCGTGCTCGCGGCCGGCGGTGCGCTGGCCGGTGGCGCCGCTGCGGCCCGGCTCGGCGTCGGCGCTGCGGTGGGCGCGGCCGGTGGCGCCGCGCGAGGCGCCGCCTTCACGTCCGGGGCCGCAAACAGCGCCTATGCGCTTGGTTCGGCTGGCAAGTCCGGCGCGGCCGCAGTCGCTGGCGGCGCAGGCGGCGTCGGACAAGCCGCCGTCGGCGCAGCCATGTCGCCGCTGCGCAAGGCGGCAGCCTCGCTCAAGGATAGCTACCGTTCCGGCGGACGTGCCGCCGTCACCGCGACCGGCGGGACCATTTCGGGCGGCAGCTCCACGCCGTCGCCGGACGCACCGGCCGGCGCGCCCGCCTGGGCGTCCGCGATGAAGAACCGCCAGACCATGACCCACGGCGCGACCATCGCTGCCCACACGCTGCGCTCCGGCGATGGCGGCGGCAGCGGCGCGTCCGTCGACACCAGCCAGAAGGATTGACCCATGTTCAAGCGACCGAGCATCCGCTACGGCCAGACGCCCGCGCCGACCACCCCTTATCAGCGCGCGGCGCAGGCATGGGACGACCGCATGGGCTCGGCGCGCGTGCAGGCGAAGAACTGGCGGCTCGCCTTCTTCGGGACGCTGTCCCTCTCAGGCGTTCTGGCCGGCGGTCTGGTCTGGCAATCGACGCGCGGCCATATCGTCCCCTGGGTCGTGCAGGTCGATCGGCTCGGCGAGGCCCAAGCGGTCGCGCCGGCCGAGGCCGGCTACCGTCCCACCGACCCGCAGGTCGCGTTCCATCTCGCCCGCTTCATCGAGCAGGTCCGCGCGATACCGGCCGATCCGGTCATCGTCCGTCAGAACTGGCTTCGAGCATACGATTTCACCACCGATCGCGGCGCGCTCGCGCTCAACGATTACGCGAGGGCCAACGACCCGTTCGCCAATGTCGGTCGGGGGCAGGTCGCGGTGGAAGTGTCGAGCGTCATCCGCGCCTCACCCGACAGCTTCCGCGTCGCCTGGATCGAGCGCCATTATCAGGACGGCAGCCTTGCCGCCACCGAACGCTGGTCGGCGATCCTCACCATCGTCGTGCAGCCGCCGCGCACCCCCGACGCCCTGCGCAAGAATCCGCTCGGCGTCTTCGTCAACGCCCTCAATTGGTCGAAGGAGCTGTCGCAATGACCGGCATACTCATCCGCCGCGTGGCCACGGCCGCGCTCTTCGTCTCCGCATCCGCGCTCGCCGGCTGCGCCACCACGTCGGCCAGGCCGCCCGTGATCGCGTTGGACGATCCGCCCCCGGCGATCGCCGCGACGCCCGCGGCCGAGCCGCCCCGCGCGGTCGAGATCGTCACGATCCCCGAGCCGTTGCCGCTCCCCGGTCAATTGAAGCCGGTGACGGAGCGCGCGCGACCGCCGGAGCCCGCCGATCCGCGCCGCCGTGTCGGCGACGCCAACGATGCCGCGCGCGTCCAGCCGGTGCGCGACGGCTTCCTCAACGCCATCCAGCAATACCCGTGGACCGAAGGCGCGCTCTATCAGGTCTATACCGCGCCCGGTCAGGTGACAGACATCGCCTTGCAGCAAGGCGAGCAGCTTGTCGGGCCGGGGCCGGTCGCGGCGGGCGACACGGTGCGGTGGATCATCGGCGATACGGTGAGCGGCAGCGGAGCAGCTGCCCGCGTGCATATCTTGGTAAAGCCCACCCGACCCGACCTCGCCACCAACCTCATTATCAATACGGATCGGCGCACCTACCATCTGGAGCTGCGCGCCACCCCCGTGACCTACATGGCGTCAGTGTCCTGGACCTATCCGCACGACCAGCTCATCGCCTTGCAAGGCCGCAACGCGGCTGCTGCTGCGGCTGCACCGGTAGCGACCGGCGTGGACGTGGCGGCGCTCAACTTCCGCTATCGCATCGACGGCGATAGAGCGCCGTGGCGTCCGGCCCGCGCGTTCGACGACGGAAGGCAGGTCTTCATCGAGTTTCCCGCCGGGATCTCGCAGGGCGAGATGCCACCGCTTTTCGTGACCGGCGTGGCCGGCGACGCCGAGCTGGTCAATTACCGCGTGCAAAGCCGCTACATGGTGGTCGATCGCCTGTTCGCTGCCGCCGAGCTGCGCCTGGGCGACCGGCGCACCGAGCAGCGTGTCCGCATCGTGCGGGACGATGGACGGAGGGGGCGGCCGTGACCGACAGCCACGATCCGTCCGTCGAGGATCGGCCCGCCGCACAGTCGGCCCGCCCTGATCCGGCGGCGTTCCAGCTTCGCGGCGATCCGCCCCGCGTCATGCGGCTTTCCCGTAAAGCGCTCGCCGTCGTCGGCGTCGCCGCCGGCCTCGGCATAGGTGGTTCGCTGATCTATGCGCTACGACCGCCGAGCGATCGGGCCGCGCAGGAACTCTACAACACCGATAGCCGCGCCACGGCCGAGACTATCACGTCGGGGCCCCGCGACTATGCCCAAGCGCCCCGGCTCGGCCCGCCGCTGCCCGGCGACCTCGGCCGACCGATCGTATCGGCACAGCAGCGCGGCGAGGATGTCACCGTGCCGCCGGTCGGCGCGCAGCCAGGTCCGCCCGATCCGCGCGCTCAGGCGGCGGAGGCGGCTCGGCAGCGTGCCGCTCAGGAGCGCGACGCGGCCCGCACCAGCTCGGTCTTCCTCGGCGGCAGCGGAAGCGCCGCATCACCGGACACCCCGGTTACGCCGGTTCTCGCAGCGCCGACTCCAGCGCCTGCGGCGACGGGCGATGCGTCGGCGCAAAGCGATCAAGCGGGAAGGCGCACCTTCATGGCGCAGGCGCCGAACCAGCGCACGGTCAGTGTCGAGAGGCTGACCACGCCGTCATCACCCAACATCGTGCAGGCCGGCAGCTTGATACCGGCTGCCCTCATCACCGGCATCCGCTCCGACCTTCCCGGCCAGATCACCGCGCAGGTAACGGCCAACGTCTATGACAGCCCTACGGGGCGCATCCTCCTCATCCCGCAGGGCGCGCGGCTGATTGGCGAGTATGACAGTGAGGTCGCCGCGGGTCAGACACGCGTGCTGCTGGCCTGGGACCGGCTCATCCTGCCGGACGGACGTTCGATCGTTCTCGAGCGCCAGCCCGGCACCGATGGCGCAGGGTTTGCGGGCCTACAGGACCGCGTCAACCAGCATTGGGGCAATCTCCTGAAGGCGGCGGCCGTTTCGACGCTTTTGGGGGTCGGTGCTGAGCTGGGCGCAGACAGCGAGGACGACCTGACCCGCGCACTGCGACGCGGCTCGCAGGACACCATCAACCAGACCGGCCAGCAGATCGTGCGTCGGCAGCTCAATGTGCCGCCCACGCTCACCATCCGGCCGGGGCATCCGCTGCGCGTGGTGCTGACCCGCGACTTGGTGCTCGAACCCATCGGAGTAACGCGATGACGAAGTTGAAGCTCGGGCCGCTGGCCGACGATCGCCCCGTCAAGCTCACGGTGGAGTTGCCTGCCGCTGTTCACCGCGATCTCACGGCCTACGCCGCCGCGCTTGCGGCCGAGACCGGCGGGGATGCTATCGTTCCTGAGAAGCTCGTCTCGCCAATGCTGGCGAAGTTCATGGCGAGCGACCGAGGATTCTCGCGGCGACGGGATACCTCGAAGAGCTGACCGCCTCGCTGCCATCAGTTACCCAGGAAGCGTCGGCGGCGATCCTGAGCATCCACCTTGATGATCGCTTCTTCGGCCGTGGCGCATTCGCCGCCACGGACCGAGCCGTCACGACATCCGGCCACCAACTGTCGAGCCTCGTCGATATGAGCGACGAAATACTGTGTGCCGCGTGCGTCGTCCGATGCCTTGGCCACCGCTGCCCCGGTGGCGGTAATCCTCGCTTGAGGGATCGGCGCAATCAGCGGTCGTAAGGCAAAGCCTCCCGCAAAACCGATGGCCAAGTTGACTAACACGATAATGATTGTCTTGCTGTGAGACATAGTAGATATCTCCAGAAAATTCTGTGTAAATTACTGTATTTTTGTCGAGAAATCAAAGGTTAGCGCGTAGCGACTCTTGATGAATCCGAGGAAACGGTGAATAGTCGGATTGATATTGTCTTCGCACCAATAGGCGGAAAAGCCAGTTAGTGCCGGCCCTTGTTCCCCGTGTATTGGCCGATACACAACATCAGGGTACAGTGCGCCGGTCGAACCTTCGCAAACGATGCTCACGCCAGAGCTAACGCCTAGCATGCTCAACACAGTCTCTCGGCTCGACCGCAATACTCGAATATCGGGCTTACTGCCGGACAACGCCAGACGGCCAAGCAGCATATCGCGAATAGCTGGGCCAGGGTCGGTGATTGGTAATAGGAAGCGCTCTTCCCGAAGATCAGTCCAGTGCACGACATCTTGGTTCGCGAGTGGATGCGACTCGGGTAATGCAACGAGCATTCGCTCGCTCCACACCGGTTCGCAGCGAAATCCGTTCTGCCCCGCAACGCCCATCAAGATTGCGATGTCAATTTCTCCAGTATTCAGTCCGGCCAGAAGTAGACTTCTGTCGGATTCAACGCACTCCACATCAACATCCGGGTGAGTTTCGATCCAATTCAATATCGTTGCACGCAAATTGCCGGCAGAAACGGAACTGTTGTGTCCGATCATCAGGCCACCAGCACGGCCCTGACCTGCTGCACGCATCATTTTTACCAACTTATCGGCTGTGTCTACCATCGGCTTAGCGCTGCGGATGAAGGTGCTTCCAGCCAGCGTTGTTGTGACACCTGAACGCGAGCGCTCAAAAATAGACATGCCGATAGAGTGTTCCAGCTTCAGGATAGCCCGGCTCAGAGTCGATTGCTCGACATCTAGGGCACGTGCCGCACGATAGAAGGAACCGTGATCTGCTGCCGCGATAGCGTAGCGAAGTTGCCGGATATTGAACGGCAAATTAATGCCCGGACGAGGTTGAGAAGACCTGCATAACGACCACGCCTGAAACGATCAGGCCGATGCCAATGATCGCGGCCACATCCAAAGCCTGGCGGAGCACAACAACCCCCACGATGGCAGTGAGAACGATGCCGCATCCAGCCCAAATTGCATATGTTATGCCAAGAGGGATAACGCGGAGCGCTTGCGTCAAACAGTAAAATGACATCCCAAAGAATAATGCCATCAAAAGTGTCGGAATTGGCCGAGTAAACTGCTCAGATTTTGCCATGAAAGTCGAGCCGGTCACTTCGCATATAATAGCAGCCGTCAACGCAGCATAGGGAAAGAAAGGATGCATTTTTAGTTCCCTTATTAAATGACGTCGTTGAATGATGGTTCATTGCACCACGGGATTTTGATTATTGAACTTAAGGGCGGATGTCGCGCCAGCCTGCTCCCAACGCGAGCTGCGCGGCTATCCAGCCTTGCGTTTTCTGAACTCGCCGGGCCAAGGCGGTCGACTTTGCATCCAGTGCTTCGACTTGCGCGCCCAACCGTGCACGAGCAGAAATCTGACCCGCATTTTCCCGAACTGTCGCCAATTCAGCGCTTTGCTCGGCAGAGCGCGCGGCAATTTCTGCCTCATTGGCGGCCCACCGACTTGAGTTCCAAGCCTCCAAGGCGCTATCGGACTCTTCGAGTGCGGCCAGAACCACGGCCTGCCACTGTGCAAGCGCGGCTTCCGATCTAGCATCAGCAGATTTCACCCGGCGTAGTAGCCGGGGCATATCAAACAAACCCCAGATCAGGCTCGGCCCAACCGCAAATCCTACGGCGCCATCATCGCCGAGCCGGTCAGGCCGAGCTGAAAGCGCGATATTTCCGGCTAGCGAAATACGTGGATAGAGATCTGTGACCGCAATACGCGCTTGTGCCACAGTGCCAGCAAGCCGCTGCTCGGCTGCGCCGACATCGGGTCGTCGGCGCAGCATGGCTGCCGGATCGCCGGCATCAAGCACGCTGGGAGCGATGGGTAGACTGCCTGGCGCCAGATTGGGGTCAGGCACGCGCCCGCCAAGGATCGACAGACGTCGTGCGCTATTGCGGCGTGAAGCGACAAGGTCAGGTAACTGACCTCGCGCCAGGGCAAGCGCACTAGTTGCCGCCTCGCGATCTATGCGTGAAGCGGCACCGAGCGCTTCCGCTTTATCGACACTCAGTGAAATTGCCTCCAGCGCGGCGATGCGCTTCTGCACCAGCAGCTCTTGCTCGGCAGCGTAGCGATTCTCCACATAAGCGCGGACAACCGACGCCGCTACCGCAGCCTCTGTCTGCCGGCGCAGCCATAGAGCTTCACCTTCCTGAGCGCGTGCTGCTGCGAGGTTCGCGGAGATGCGTCCAAACAGATCGACTTCCCACCCGAGCGTGACTCCGACATTTGCCAGATTCTGGTCCGGATAGCGATCAGGCGCCCCCGGAAATGGGGGCTGGGCTAATCCCGCAACGCGCCTGCTGGAGACGCCAGCTTCAACCGATCCACCTGGCAGAGCGCTGGCCTTCGCTTCGCCAACCAGTGCCTGAGCCGCTTTGAGGTTTGCGGCAGCGGCGGCGAGATCGGCATTGCGCGCCAACGCATCGCTGACCAATGTATCGAGCACCGGGTCATTAAATGCCCGCCACCAGTCCAGAACGACCGGCTGGGCACTCTGTCCTTCTGCAATCACCGTCCAGGTCGGCATCACCGGGGGAACTGGTGTTCGCTCAGAGAGACTGACACAACCGCTTAGCGCGAGCGCAGCCGAAGCGAGTAAGACAACTTGCGATCTCATGACAAAGCCTCCTGAGGCGGGGCAGAACGGGTTCGCAAAGCCGGCAGGCGGTGGAACAACAGCGAATAGAGCGCCGGGATCAGGACCAAAGTGATAAGCGTGCCGAGCGCCAGGCCTCCGATCATCGCGGCTGCCATCGGTCGCCAAAGATCGCCGCCGAAGGCGAACAGCGGCAGAAGACCGACAATGCAGGTAAGCTTGGTCATGATGATCGGGCGCAAACGGACCTCCGCTGCACGGACGATGGCATCGACATGACCGGCACCGTTGGCCCGCTCCTCGACTACTCGTTCGAGCAGTAGAACCGCATTGTTGACGATGATTCCAGCCAGCGCCAGCAGACCGAGCGTGGCGGTGTAGTTCATCTCCTGACGGGCGAGGAACAGACCCAAGGTCGCCCCAATGATGACGAATGGGATCGAGGCCATGACGATCATCGTCTTCCTGACGCTACCAAACTGCCACAGGAACAGTCCGGCCATGCCGAAGAGTGCTATCGGCAAATACTGGATCAGGCCGCCATTGGCTTCGGCAGATTCTTCGATCTCACCCCCCGGGATCACCGAATGCCCGGCTGGCAGGTCGAGGCTGGCGACCGCGTCGGCGACCTTGCTGGTCAGTGCCTGGGCCGTCAGAGTGGGGTGGCGCGCACTAACCATAATCGTGGGGTATTGATTGCGGCGATTTAAAACGCTGTCCTGATCGGCCAGGCGCACTGTCGCGATATCGCCAAGCGTAACGCCCGGCTTGACCAGCGTCGCCGAGATTGCGTCGGGCGAAAGGCGCAGCGTCGCATCGGCGCGCAATACGACCGGGGTCGTGAGTTCGCCACGGGTCAATGTGGTGACCGTTACCCCCGAGTAAGCCGCTTGCAGGGCACGCGCCGTGTCGGCCGGCGTGACGCTGGCGGCTTCCGCGCGTGCGCGATCGATATCTACGACAAGGCGCGGGATCACCGTTTCAGCATCATCTCGGACGTCGAGCGTCCCCGGCACTGTACGCAGTGCCGATTTGAGCTTCTCGGCAGCCTTGCTCAATGTGTCGCGATCGGGCCCTGTAAGAATGAACACCGCCTTGCCGGCTTCCGACATCCCCAGGGAAAAGCGCTTGGGCTCGATACGCGCCTGCGGAAAACGGGTGGTGAGATCGTCGCGCAGTTCGCGCACGACAGCATCGCTATCAGCGCCCTTGGCAAGATTGACGACGGCGTAGGCGCGGTTGCCAGCCGGCAGAGGCGGGTTGAGGCCAAGAATGAACCGCGGTCCACCGTCGCCGACATAAACCACGTTGCTGACGACTTCCGGATGCGCCTTCCGATCGCTTATCCTTGCCGAGATTTCCTGAGCCACCCTCAGGCTTTCCCGAGTGGCGCCTCCGGGGGCGATCTCAATCGGAATCTGTACCTGGGCACGGTCAGACGGACCCAGCAGCCCTTGAGGCAGGAGGCCATTGAGGACGGTCGCCCCTGCGAGGAGCGCAACCATTGCGACAGCTACAGTTGCTGGACGGCCGACAATGATTAGTACTTTGCGCCCGTACCAGCGCCTGAGCCGCCCGATCCAGTCGTCCTTCTCATGCTCCTCGTGAGGGGCTTTGATGTACATCTTGCAGAGTAGTGCCACGACCGTCAGGGCGAGAAACAACGACAGGAGTAATGTGACGCCGAGAACAATAGCGAGGCTGCGCATGTATTCGGCAGTTTCACTCGACCCGGCCACCAGCGGGGTAAAGGCCAGGATGATAGCCAGAGACGAAACCAGCAGCGGCGCGGCCATAGTCTTGCCCGCATGGATAGCAGCGGATTCGGCGGCTTCGCCATCTCCAATACGTCGCTGATAATCCTCGACTACCACGATGGCATTGTCGACGAAGATACCAAGCGCGATGATGATGGCGGCGATTGAGATCTGGTGCAGTTCGATCCCAAGCACGCTCATCACCAGAAGAGTGCCGAGGACCGTTAGCGGCACAATCACACTGGTGACCAATCCAGCACGCCAACCGAGAAACACGACGACGACACCCATGACGATGACGACCGTCTCCGCGAAAATCTTGCCGACCTTCTGCAGATTGTGGCCCACGACCTCCGCCTGATCGGTGATCGGGGAAAGGGTCATCCCGATCGGGAGGTCTGCTTGTGCGGAGGCGACTCCCGCGCGGAGCGCGTCAGCGAAATCGACGACGTTCAGGCCCGTGCGCATCGAGACGCCGAGTACGATCGCCGGTTTGCCGTCGAAAACGGCAGCAGCCGTCGGAGGGTCCTGGGGGCGTTGTTCGATCTTGGCGATCGTGGAAAGCGGGACGGAACCTCCGCCTGGAAGGGCGACGGGTACAGCCCCGACCGCAGAGGCTGTCTTGAGCTGACCGGAGGCATCAAGCATCAGAGTGCGTCCGGACACATCGAGCTCGCCGGCCGACACCACCATGTTCCGATCACCGATCGCCTTGGCGACGGCTTCCAGGCTGATGCCAGCCGCAGCGAGGCGCGCTGGCAATATTTCAATGTAAATTTGTTCTTCACGCACACCGTGAAGCGAGACCTGCTCAACGCCGGTCACGCCTTGCAACCGCAATCGTGCCGCGCGCGCAGCTTCCTGTAGCTGACCCTGGCTGTAACTTTCGCCAGTAAGCGCAAGGGTCATAACTGATACCCGGCCCCAGGAATCGTTGAGGACTGGGCCGATCGTGCCTGCCGGGAAGAGCGCTGCGGCCTCCTGGCTTCGAGCGCGCAAGGTCTGCCAGACCTGGTTTACGCGCTGAGGACTGACATTGCTGTGAAGCGCAATGGTCATGATCACCACGCCAGGGCGCAGAGTCGTTTCCATTTTTTTGACTTCGGCAACGGTTCGCACACGCTCTTCGAGCGGCTTGGCCACTAGGCTCTCCAGACGCTCAGGTGTTGCGCCCGGAAGATAGGCTTCAATTGTGGCAGCCCGAAACGGGACGGTCGGCTCCTCGGTGGCGGGGAATCCGATCAGGATCACCAAGCCTGCGATGAGCAAGGCGACGGCGCCGGTCAGAGTGAAGCGTGACCGCTTCATGGCGATTTCAGTGAGGGACATGATGCCTACCGCGTTCAAGGCGTGAAGGTGAGCGGGCGAACACGTTCGCCAGCCTTGATGAGTTCAGCGCCAGTGGCAATGACGCGCTGGCCAGGAGATAACCGTCCCCGCACCAGCGCGCCCGCAGAGGAGACGCTGATGATCTGAACCGGTTCTGCCGTCGTTCGACCGTCCTGACCGACAACGACAACCCGGCGGGCACCGGAGCGGTCAGCGATGACGGCCGACAAAGGCAGCATCAAATCGCCGTTGGTGGCTCCTCCGGCTGGCAAGCGAACTTCGACGGCCGCTCCGGGTGCTGCGGTGCCTGAAACGATGGTGAACCGCGCTGTCTGTGCATCCACACCGGCAGATCGCGGAGAAAGGCCGGACAATCGAGCTTGCCCGCCCGAACCACCGATATTGAAACGCACGATCGTTCCGATGCGTAGCTGTTCGGCCGTCGCGCTGGAGACCGAAGCAACGATCTCGCGTTCACCCGCACCTTCCAGCGAGAACACGGGGGCCCCAGCCGGAAGTATGGCGCCAAGCTCGCCTTGACGAGCCGTAATCACCCCGGCCACGGGCGCGCGTAATTGGGTTTTTGCCAAGGCACGGGCATTCAGCGCAGCTTGGTCGGAGGTAGCCCGCTGCTGTGCTTCCGCACGGCTGACGTTTGTCCTTGCGGCATCAAGATCCTGCCGCGCCGCCGCGCCAGCCTCAACAAGCCCTTCAAGACGTTTTGCCTCACGGCGGGCAGCATCCAGATCAACATTCGCGGCCTGCATCTGCGCTCGGGACTGGGACGCCTGAAGTCGGAATGGCTCCGCGTCGAATTCTGCAAGAATTTGACCCTGCGCGACCCTATCGCCGATGTTTGCTCTTAGCCGAACAAGCCGCCCAGGATTCTCGGGGGCAATATCATAAGACCCCAATGATCGGACGATGCCAGTGATCTGGGTGTCGCTTGAACTAGCTTGCTGCACCGTCGCCGTGAGAGCCGTCCTGAGCGGCGCAGGTTCTGGCTGGGATGATCCACACCCGGCGAGTTGCCCTGATGCCAGCACAACTGACCCTATCATCAGCCAGCGGCGAACTGATATAACTGAGGCCTTACTAATATATGGCACGCAATCTATGGCCGTGTTTGACATGTGTTAGTCCTTAGAAATCAGATTGGTACGGCGGCGCGGCGCATCATATCGACGCAAGCAGTCACTAACTGAGCGCGAGCGTAACCGGGTAAACAAATGCGCCCGAACAGCCCATCCATTATACAGTTAAATGCGATCGTTAGCTCATACGGATCGACTGAACTTGCGATCTGGCCTTTTGCTTGTGCCAAAGTGACGGCTCGAACCATCGCCGTGGTAAAACGCTGGTCGCAGGAGATCGCAATCTCAGCAATTTCCGGTTTGCGGCTCGCTTCAGCTATAATTTCTAGCCGAAGGCGCGACATGGCTTGCTGCCGTTCGTCCTGCATAGCCAAGAGGAGTATGCTTTCAGCACCATCAAAAAAGTTCTCACTGGCCATCAGAACTTCGATGAGGCCAACGCTTTCGGCGAGATCTAACTCGATCAGAGCTAGAATGAGATCGTCTTTGCTCGGAAAATACTGATAGAGGCCGGCAACACTTATCTCGGCTTCAGCACTGATCTCCGCGGCGGTCGTAAGGTGAAACCCTTTCCGCGCAAAGCATCGATGCGCAGCCTCCAGAATCTGTGAGCGACGCTTAGCACGTGCCTGAGGATCGGCCGGTCGGCCACGGCGTGCAGCGATATTCGATTTGGACATTCGATTTATGTGAGCTATCACTAACCTAATGTCAATCTGGAGATCGTTTATGAATGTCGACAGGCGGCGCAGAAGGATCGTTGTGGTGGGTGGTGGAGTAGCAGGGGTCGAAATTGCCACCTCGCTCGGACGCCGGTCGAAGAACGATCAGAGTATGCCGGCTGTCATATTGGTCGATCGTGATTCCGCCCATATCTGGAAGCCGATGCTTCACACGATCGCGGCAGGTACACGTGATATATCTCAACAGCAGACGCCTTATCTCGCACAAGCCCGAGATGCTGGCTTCGAATATCAGCCTGGCGAGATGTGCAGTCTCAATCGGGCCAATCGCACGATAGGCCTCGCTCCGCTCCATGCTCCAGATGGTCGGTTGCTCGTTCCTGCAAGGGAAATCGCCTACGACACTCTCGTCATATCGGTTGGAAGCGAGGCCAATGACTTCGGAACACCTGGTGTACAGGAATATTGCTTCAAAATTGATTCCCGCTTGCAGGCTGACGCATTCAACCGTGAAGTCCGTATTCGGATGCTGCAATCCGTCGCGCAGGAACAGGACTTATCCATCGCAATAGTAGGCGGTGGCGCGACCGGCGTCGAACTCGCGGCCGAACTAATGCAACTCACGCAGATCGCGGAGGCCTACGGCGCCCCAGCACTATCATCCCGGATCAGGATCACCCTGATCGAGAGTGGGCCACGCTTGTTGCCGGCCTTTCCAGACGACATCTCGCAGGCAACGGAGGAGAGGCTTGAGAGTATCGGCATCAGGGTGATGACTAACTCTAAGGTCAGTGCGGCAACGACGGAAGGCTTCGAGCTTGACGATGGCCCAACGGTCACCGCGTCTCTCAAAGTATGGGCTGCCGGCGTGAAAGCGCCCGCTTTTCTGACCAATCTCGATGGACTCGAGAGCACCCGAGGCAACCAACTTGTCGTGCTGCCGTCACTGCAGACGACACAGGACCCAAACATTTTTTCACTCGGAGATTGCTCAAGCCTTACCTTGTCCCAAGGGGAACGTCCCCTGCCGCCAACGGCGCAGGTCGCCCACCAGCAGGCGCAGCATTTGATTCGTCATCTTCCCGCCGTCATCTCGCGTGGAAAGCGGCCGCCTGATTTTAACTATCGGGATTTCGGTTCTCTCGTATCGCTTGCCGAATATGATGCTTTTGGCTCACTCGGAAAATACGGATTATTCAAGGGAACGACGATAAGAGGAAGACTGGCCCAGTTGAGCCATGCAATGCTGTACCGCAGCCATCAGGCACGGTTGTACGGTTTTTGGCGCGGAAGTCTTGTCTGGATGGTGGATCGTCTCAACATGCGGCTGCGCTCGGCGATCCGCCTCGATTGATCTTCTGGCGGCTTAGTTCGGTAAATGCATGACCGTCTCAAATACTCCGTGCCGAGTAGCGCAATGAGTTTGTCGGCATCCGCCGATGTCACTTGAACTGGATTGCAGCCAGGAGACGCGCCCTGCGGTAAATCACCGAGATCTATGCCAGCGCGTGTCGGTCGCGACGATGTACCCAGCGACACCACGGCCGCGTTGTAAGCAACCCGCTTTCCATATTTCGCCGGAGGCATGGCGACATGACGATAGAATCTCACGATCTAACGGCCAGGCAAGAATTCACGCTCGACCTTGCAGCAGCGGGCAAATGTTATCGCCGAAAGAACCGGCCCGCTAATCGCCGCCGGCAGAAGATTGTCCGCTTCGTTGGACGTGAGGGCGACGTCGAGACCTTTACGGTCCAGCAGACGTTCCCGGTCGTTGGTAGTCTGAACTCCGATCTTCCATCAGATCGCCAAATCGAAGCTGTGGAGCAGTTTTTCAGACACCGCCCAGAGACACGTTGGCAAGCTCACACCATGCTGAGCGCGCGCGATTACGGATTGGAGCTTTCAAGCCGCTATCCGTTTACCGCCATTCGACGGATGGTGATCGGTGTCAGCGTCGCAGCGTTCATACTTAGCGACCGGGCGCTCCGCGACAATGTGCGCCGATGGTGTGAAGATCGCTATCAAGAATCGTGCCCCGGCATCAGCTCGGGAATAGCAAATCATGCTCCTCATCGAATAGCGAGCCGGTTCGCCGAAAAGCTCGTGATGGATATGCGTGGTGCAGGCTCGGAGGTATTCGGCTAAGGCCAGTCACGATCGCGGGGACTGACTGGGGGAATATTATGACGACCGTGCCGCCGGCACCTATCGAATATCAGCTCATTGGCCTCGCTGAAGACGGCGGCATCGGGAACCTACTGGCGGGTCTCGATCAGAAGCAGGGGCGTGTCCGCCTTCAAGCGCTCATATCCGAATGGCTACGAATGGAGAATCTCGTCGTTCTGACGGGATCGGGCACGTCGGTTTCCGTCGGCGGTAAGACGATGGCCAATCTCGAAACGGCTGTATTCGCCACGATCCAGGCGCTGCCCGACATCCCCGCCTCGGTCGCTGCTATCATCGAAGCCCGCAAGAACGCTGTCCTTCTCGCCGCCTTCGACGATGATGACCCGATCGGTTTCGAGGCATGGCTTTCGTTCGTCGCCAATGCTCTGGTCGTCGCGGAGTCTACGGGCGGACCATTTTCCGCCGTGACGTGGCCCAGTACGCCGGCGCCCAGCGTCGCCGATCTGCGTTGGCTCGTCGATCGCCTTCGCATGGCGATTTTCGCCGAGTGCGCGCTTTCGCTCCCTGATACGGGGCTGGCCGCGTCCGCTGATGGCATCGTGCCGCATCTTGCATTTCTATCCAAACTCGTGGCTCGCGATAGCAACCTCGGACGCACCCATCTCTTCACGCTCAATTACGACACGCTTTTCGAGCAGGCATTGGAGCTGCTCGGCGTCCAGTATTTTGACGGTTTCACCGGCCGCGCAGCCGGCCGGTTCGACCCTTCCGTTTATGGTTTGGACATCTACTATCCGGGCGAGGTGGCGGAGGGCCGTGTACGGCGCTTCGACAAGTTCCTGCATTTCTACAAGCTCCACGGCTCGATCCACTGGTTCGAGCAGGGCACCGAGATGCGCGCGCGTCATCCTGATCTGACCCCTTTTCAGACCTACGCCGCCATGACGGCCGAGCAGAAAGCCGCGTCGCTTCTGTCTCTGGTCGGAGGGACGCCTTCGGTCGGGATTCTACCGACCGCGAACAAATTCGCTCAGACGCTTGCGATGCCCTACGCTCACCTCTTCCGGTCCTTTCAGGTGCGGCTCGGCATCCCCCAGACCTTCCTCCTCGTGCTGGGCTATGGCTTCGGCGACGATCATGTCAGCCGGATCATCGAGAATGCGCTCATGAATCCGTCGCTTGTGATGCTGGTAGTCGAACCAAATCCGAACAGTCCGGTGATCGCACGCATCCGGCGATACAAGGATCTCGGTAAGCGCGCCTTCGTCCTATGTCCGACGACGGATGCCTTCTCAGCAACACCATTCAAGCTCGCGACCTTCGACGACTTTGCGCGAACGGTGATGCCCGACGTGCAGTGGCTCGACGACTTCCTTCGCTTGCGCCGCTTCGAAAAGCAGATCGCTTCGTCCGCAACATCAGCCGGAGCGGACACGGAGGGCGCGGATGGATAATCCGCGCCTCGTCGGGCACATCGTGTCGGTTCAAGGCTTCCGAGTGAAGGTCGAATTGCTGCCCGAAACTCGGTCGGCGTTACGCGCCACGCTAGACGGCGTGCAGGCGGCCATCGCAATCAACGCCTATCTGACCTTCTCGCTCGGTGCGGGGGAAACGGTCATCGGCATCATCACCGATCTGGAAGCTCGCGAGACCTTCGATCCCGGTAGCGGGGACGATCTAAACCTCGAACTGATGAAACCACGCCGCGTTGCCAGCGTACAGCTGCTGGGCACGATCGAGCACAAGGACGAGGAGCCTACCTTCAGTCCAGGCATCTCGGTGCTGCCAACACTCGACACTCCCGCGGAGATCGGATCGCCGGACATCCTTCGCGCGGTGTTCGAGATACCACCGCGGCGCAACAAGCCAGAGGACTATGACGCGAAGGATTTCGATTGCGATCTGAAGATCGGATTCCCGACCGGCCAAGACCGCAACGTCGTGCGGGCCTCCTATAACGACCTGTTCTCGCGGCCGCTCGCGATCGTGGGCAATACCGGCTCGGGCAAATCCTTCTCGGTGTCGAGCCTGATCCAGAAGGCGATGGCTGCGCTCGATGGCGCGGCCGAGGAGCCGCACGTCTTCATCCTCGACATCAATGGCGAGTATGCCAAGGCCTTCCCGACGGCTGAAGCGGCGCAACGCTTGCCGGATCGCATCTACCTCAATGGCAAGGAGTTCAGCCTTCCGCTCTGGTTTCTGAACGCCGAAGAAATCTGTGCGTGGCTGAGCGCGTCGGAGCAAACGCAGGAGCCCGTGCTGAAAGACTGGTGGGCGATTGCCAAGGGCGGCAGTGCCACCGCCGCCGCCAGCATGGGAGCGTTTCAGAATGGCATGAGCGCGCTCGACCAGCTCTTGAGCGAACTGACGAAGATCAAGAAGAAGGCAGCCGGCTCCTATTGCGATGCCGTGGTCGGCCACCTCGCCGATACAGACATTGATACAGACCCGTTCGCTGGCCTGTTTACCGCTCATAGGTCAGCTAACGATTTCAACACCGAGGTCATGAACAATCAGGCCGCCATAGCTGCGGAGGCGGAGAAGCTGAAAGACGCGATTCGCGCCAAGATCGTCGGTGGTAGCGGCACGGCGGAGGCCGGTGCACGCACTGCGGACTCTCCGTTGCCGATCGCCCGCGCAACCCTGACCGATCCATCGCTTATCAATCGGGCCGTATCCAAGGAGGATACGTTTCGCGTCGATGCCCACCTGACGACGTTGAAGCTGCGGCTGAAAACCCGCCTCGACGACAAGCGATGGCGCGCCTTCCTCAACTATGAGGAGACCGATACGAAGATCGAGAAGCTGTCCTCATGGTTCGCACGCTTCGGGCTTGGTGCTGCAACGGGACCGAAAGTCTCGGTGCTCGACCTGTCAATGTTGAGCAACGAGGTTCTTCCCTATGCTTGCGCGGTGATCGGGCGGGTGTTGCTGGAGGCGCGTGAGCGCCTGCCCGCAGCCTCGCGCTATAAGCATCCGTGGGTGCTTGTTCTCGAAGAGGCGCACAACTATGCCCGCCCGGCCCGCTCAGACGAGGATCGCGGTCATCGCCTAGCGCGGTTGACATACGAGCGCATCGCCAAAGAGGGGCGCAAATTCGGCCTTTCACTCATCATCGCCAGCCAGCGGCCGAGCGAGATCAGCCAGACGATCATCAGCCAGTGCGCCAACTTTATCAGCCATCGCCTACAAAATCCTGACGATATCGACCATTTCCGGCGCATCATTCCAATGCAGGCGAGACGGCTGCTCGATCAGGTGACTATCCTGTCGTCAGGCGAGGCAATCGTATTCGGTAGCGCCTTTCATATTCCGACGCGGGTTCAATTCGACCGGCCTCAACCCGGCCCTTATAGTCAGACGGCCGCGCCCTATCATGAGTGGCGCAAGGAACAGAATCCGTTCCCGCTGTCGCAGGTCATCGATGCGTGGGGTGCCTGACGCGCAGGTTTCGCCAGCCCTGCTCATGGCATTGTGCAGCGGCTCATTTCAAAACACTAGAAATGGGGACCACCTAGGCGAACAGGCCGCTGCCCTCTACGGCGACAATCGGCGGAGAAAGACGCTACACGGTGGCCCAATCATAGTGCGATAGCGTAGGTATAGTGCCCATCCTCATCGGGCGTGGCCCGCCACCGGCCTGACGAAGGCCTGAGCCAAGTTCCAATATTCCAGAACCGAGGTTTCGGCCTTTATCTGCGGACAGCTGCGCCTGCACCTCAGCCTCGCTGACATTCCGCGTTGAATGATTATGATACCGGTGTCAGGATTGGTCTCGTCGGATATCATATGGGCGACACAATCGATGATCACGCGACGTAAGGCGCTGCTGAGCAGCTTGGCGACCGGAGGTCTGCTTTCGGTCCCCTCCGGTACTCTTGCAGCCACGGCCTCAAATCGCCTGATGACAACCGCAGGACCGGTGATCGGTCTGCGACGGGAGGGAATCAGCGTCTTCAAGGGCGTGCGATATGGAGCGCCGACGCGGCGGTTCCAACCGCCAGAAAAGCCGACGCCTTGGCGCGACCCGGTTCGTGCAACACGTTACGGCGCAGCCAGTCCGCAGCGCGGCGATGAGCCGAATCAAAGCGAAGACTGCCTGTTTCTGAACGTCTGGACGCCGGGGACCGACGCGGGTCGGCGACCGGTGATGGTCTATATCCACGGCGGCGCCTATTCGAGCGGATCGGGATCGGACCCGCTGTATGACGGCACGCGTCTGGCGGCGCGCGGCGATGTCGTGGTGGTGACGCTGAACCACCGGCTGAATGTCTTCGGCTATGCCTATCTGGCGCGACTGGCGCCGGGGTTTGAAGATTCGGGCAACGTCGGCCAACTGGATCTGATTCTGGCGCTGCAGTGGATACGGGACAATATCGCGGCGTTCGGCGGCGATCCGTCCAGGGTGATGCTGTTCGGTCAGTCCGGCGGGGGCGCAAAGATCGCCACCCTGATGGCGACGCCGTCGGCGCAAGGTCTGTTCCACCGCGCCGCGACCATGAGTGGTCAGCAGGTGACCGCGTCCGGGCCGATCAACGCCACGATGCGAGCCACGACATGGCTGAATGCCCTGGGCCTGACACCGGATCGGGCGGCCGAAGCGGCGACGATGCCGGTCGAGCGGCTGCTCGAGGCGCAGAGCGCCGAGGATCCGATCCTGGGCTTCGGCGGTCTGTATTTCGGGCCGGTGCTGGATTTCCGCACCCTGCCCCGCCACCCCTTCTATCCCGATGCGGCGCCTCTAGGCCGGACGATCCCCATGATCATCGGCAATACGCGCGAAGAGACCTTGGGATTCATGGGCAACGATCCCAAGAATGTCGGCCTGACGTGGGAGACCCTGGCGGCGCGGCTGTCGCCCGGCGTCATGCGCATCGACATCGCGCCCGAAGCCGTGATCGCCGGCTATCGCGCCATGCATCCCGAATGGTCGCCCGACCAGGTGCTGATCGCTGCGACGACAGCGGGCCGGTCCTGGCGCGGCGCGGTTATCGAGGCCGAGGAGCGGGCCAAGGCCAGCGCCCCGGCCTGGGTCTATCAACTCGACTTCCCTGGCGAGTTGGCCTCGGGTCGCAAGGGCGCCTTCCATACCGCCGACATTCCGTTAGTGTTCGACAATGTCGAGGCGACGGGCTCACGGACGCGCGGGCCGGGCGCGCAAATCATGTCGGACCGGATGAGCGATGCCTTCATCGCCCTGGCCCGCGACGGCGATCCGAACCATGCCGGGCTGCCGCGCTGGGACCGCTATGAGTTGCCTCGCCGCCAGACGATGTTGATGGATATCCAGCCGCGCATGGTCGACGATCCGCGCGGGGACGAGCGGGCTTTCTTCGCGGCCATTCCCTATATCCAGCCGGGAACCTAGAGCGGAAAATCCAGCCGGGCGGCCCAGGCGCGCACTAGATTGGGCCAGACCTGGGCGGGCTTGCCCTGGATCAGGCGGACGCCGAAACCGTGGCCGCCTTCCTGGAACAGATGCGCCTCGGTCCGGACAGAGGCGGCTTTAAGCGCGGTCAGCAGTTGCAGGCTGTTCTCCACCGGCACGGACGCGTCGTCCATGGCGTGCAGCAGGAAGACGGGCGCCGCATTGCGCCACTCCATCTGCTCCAGAGAATAGGCCGCGATCTGCTCGGCCGACGGCGTCTCGCCCAGCAGGTGCGTCCGCGATCCGGCGTGGACGTACGGGTCCGCCATGGTCGCGACCGGATACATCAGAACGGTCAGGTCCGGTCGCAAGGATGCGCTATCGCCGGCATCGACCGGTTCATAGGTCGCGTCCGTCCGGGCGCTGGCCAGGCCCGCCAGATGCCCCCCCGCCGAGGCGCCCAGCACGGCGATCTTGTGTGGATCGAAGCCATAGTCGGCGGCGCGGCTGCGGATCAGCCGGACCGCGCGCTGGGCGTCCTGAAGGGGTGCGTCGGCCCCGGCCGCCCAGCCGTCAGCCGGCAGGCGATAGCGCAGGACGAAACAGGTCGTGCCGCTGGCGGCGAAGACGCGCGCGACGTCATACCCTTCCTTGTCCAGCACAGCCCAGCGATAGCCGCCGCCGGGGACAAGAAGCATCGCCGAACCGTTCGGCCGCTCGGGGCGAAAGACGGTCAGGATCGGATCGGTCGTATACTGGGCGTAACGATCGTGGAAGGCGGGATCGGTCGACCGCTCTGGCACGACCGGCGTGACGGTCACGCCCTGCCCGCCCGGGGCGCCGTCGGGCCATAGGCGGATGATTTCGGTTGGGTCGGCCGGACCGGCGCGGCCGCCGTCCGCCACTGTCTGCGCCCTCGCCTCGGATGCGCCAACCAAGGCCCCCATCGCCAGACCCAAAAGCGTCCTGCGTTCCACATCCATCACGGTTCTCTCTTCCTGAAAAGACGACGGCCGGACGATCGCTCGCCCGGCCGCAATCCTTGATGACGTCGCGACGCTGAGCCGCTCAGTCGTTCGTCAGACCTTGGCCAGTTCGTACTTCGGCGTGATCAGGTGAATGACCAGAAGCGCGATCAGATAGGCCGAGGCCGCCACGATGAAGATGGGCGTATAGGTGCCGATCTTCTCTAGGACGTAGCCGGCGTATTTGGCCATGGCCATGCCGCCGATGGCGCCCAGCATGCCGCCGATGCCGACGACCGACCCCACCGCCGAGCGGGGGAAGACATCGCCCGGCAGCGCATAGAGATTGGCCGAAAAGCCCTGGTGCGCGGCCGTCGCCAGTCCGATGATGCCGACCGCGACCCAAAGGTTTGACGCCTCGGCCGCGAAGGCCACCGGCACGGCGCACAGGGCGCAGATCAACATGGTGATCTTGCGGGCCTTGTTGATGCTCATGCCCCTATGCATGAAGCGCGACGACAGCCAGCCCCCGCCAACCGAGCCGATGTCGGACAGGAGATAGATGGCGACCAGCGGCGGGCCGAAGGTCTTCAGATCCAGCCCATAGGTCTTGCCCAGGAAGTCCGGCAGCCAGAACAGGAACATCCACCAGATCGGATCGATCAGGAACTTGCCCAGAGCATAGGCCCAGGTTTCCTTAACCGTCAGCAGTTTGGTCCATTTGACCTTTTCGACAACGTCGGCCGGGTCCTGCTCGATATAGGCCAGCTCAGCCGCGGACAGCTTCTTCTGCTCGCGCGGCTTGCGATAGACCAAGAGCCAGATCGGCAGCCAGATCAGGCCCAAGGCCCCGGTGATAACGAAGGCCATCTGCCAGCCGAAGGCCAGCACGAGGCCCGGAACGATCAGAGGGGTGACAATGGCGCCGATATTGGTGCCGGCGTTGAACAGGCCCGTCGCGAAGGCGCGTTCCTTCTTGGGAAACCACTCTGCGACCGCCTTGATCCCGCCAGGGAAACCGCCGGCCTCACCGACGCCAAGGACCATCCGCGCCATCATGAAGTG
>Ga0308156_1001741_pt1 | contig 22881 bp, 17 predicted proteins | sample PhyAR2_FD_201041 | JGI IMG/M metagenome (GOLD analysis project Ga0308156, IMG submission 201041) | Phyllosphere microbial communities from UC Gill Tract Community Farm, Albany, California, United States - DLSL A.R2 | ecosystem: Host-associated > Plants > Phyllosphere > Unclassified | place: USA... | reverse complement strand
CGCTTGATAAGCTGGTGCAAGGCAATCTGGTTGATTTCCAGACTCATGATAAACTCTCCTTTTAGACCGGGCGGTATTCAACCACCACCAGGACATGTGTGCAACAACAGATAAAAAAGGGGAAAAAAAGCTGTTGCTACGGTAATATGTTGCCCTTTCATCAACAAACTGATTTTGATTTATGCCACAACATTCCCGCTACAGTGATGAACACGTTGAACAACTGCTCAGTGAGCTGGTCAACGTACTGGAAAAACATAAAACGCCGACCGATCTCTCCCTGATGGTTTTGGGAAATATGGTCACCAACCTTATCAATACCAGCGTTGCTCCGGCTCAGCGTCAGGCGATCGCCAAATCTTTCGCCCAGGCGTTACAGTCCTCCGTCAGCGACGACCAGGCCCATTAAGGGAAACGAACAACAGTTTATGGTGACGAATCGTCAGCGCTACCGTGAAAAAGTCTCCCAGATGGTCAGCTGGGGACACTGGTTTGCCCTGTTCAACATTCTGTTAGCGACGGTCATTGGCTGTCGTTATCTGTTTGTCGCAGACTGGCCGACAACGCTAACCGGGCGTATTTACTCCTGGATGAGCGTTGTGGGTCACTTTAGCTTTTTGGTTTTCGCCACCTATCTGCTGATCCTGTTCCCCCTGACGTTTATCGTCATGTCGCAGCGGCTCATGCGTTTCTTGTCCGCTATCCTCGCGACGGCGGGGATAACGCTGCTGCTTATCGACAGCGAAGTCTTTACCCGTTTTCACCTGCATCTCAACCCCATCGTCTGGGAACTGGTGATCAACCCGGATCAAAACGAAACGGCCCGTGACTGGCAGCTGATGTTTATCAGCGTTCCGGTGATCCTGCTTATTGAGATGCTGTTTGCCACCTGGAGCTGGCAAAAACTGCGCAGCCTGACCCGGCGCCGCCATTACGCGAAGCCCGTTGCGACGCTCTTTTTCGTCTCCTTTATTAGCTCGCACATCATGTATATCTGGGCGGATGCAAACTTCTATCGCCCTATTACCATGCAGCGCGCTAACCTGCCGCTCTCTTATCCGATGACGGCCCGCCGTTTCCTCGAAAAACACGGCCTGCTGGATGCGCAGGAGTATCAGCGCCGTCTGGTCGAACAGGGTAATCCGGAAGCGGTCAGCGTTCAGTATCCGCTGAGCGAACTACGCTATCGCGATATGGGCCGCGGGCAAAACGTCCTGTTAATCACCGTCGATGGACTGAATTATTCACGTTACGAGAAGCAGATGCCTGCTCTGGCTGATTTCGCCAGTAAGAACGTGACGTTTACACAGCATATGAGTTCCGGTAACTCGACCGATGCGGGTATCTTTGGTCTGTTCTACGGTATTTCAGCCGGATACATGGACGGCGTGCTGTCCGCCCGTATTCCTGCGGCACTGATCACCGGACTTAATCAGCAGGGTTATCAGTTAGGGCTATTCTCTTCGGATGGCTTTAACAGCGCGCTCTATCGCCAGGCGCTGCTGTCAGACTTCTCACTGCCGGCGGCACAGAGCCAGACAGATGAACAGACCGCCAGTCAGTGGATAAGCTGGCTGCAACGCTACGCCCAGGAAGATAACCGCTGGTTCTCGTGGGTTGCCTTAAACGGCACCAACCTTGAGGACACGAATCAGAAAGGCTTTGCGCGCCGCTACAGCCGCGCTGCCGGTGATGTGGATGCACAAATCGGCCGCGTGCTCGACGCGTTGCGCGAGTCTGGCAAGCTGGATAACACCGTCGTGATCGTCACGGCCGGTCATGGTATCCCGTTGGGTGACGAAACGAAGAGCATGGAGTGGTCGCGTCCAAATCTGCATGTTCCGCTGGTGATCCACTGGCCGGGAACGCCGGCGCAACGCATCAATATGCTGACTGAACATAAAGATGTGATGACGACCCTGATGCAACGTCTGCTGCACGTCAGCACGCCAGCAAACGAATATTCACAGGGGCAGGATCTCTTCAGTGCCACCCGCCGCCATAACTGGGTGACGGCTGCCGGAGAGAGCACGCTGGTGGTGACTACGCCAGCGCTGACGCTGGTGCTGAACAATAATGGGAAGTATCAGACGTATAATCTGCAGGGTGAGCGGTTGAAAGACCAAAAACCGCAGCTGAGCCTGCTGCTGCAGGTTCTGACGGATGAGAAGCGCTTTATCGCTAACTGATTAATTATAAACCAGTTAGCAACAGATTCCCTTGCATTCAAAACGGAATCGAGTAGTATTCTTTTTATGCGTCGGCACGTAGCGCAGCCTGGTAGCGCACCGTCATGGGGTGTCGGGGGTCGGAGGTTCAAATCCTCTCGTGCCGACCAAAAATATATTGAAAACCAGCCTCTTATGGCTGGTTTTTTTATTGGTAATTTTCTTGCCGGGGAAAATGGGGGAATAACCTCCGACATTTACACGCTACATTACAGACGATTTATAGTCTTTACTTGGTTAAGAGTATGTGTAAGAACGCCGTTTACCGTTACATCATTCAAAGCATCCCCTTCTATCGCTTCATCATCTTGAGTTATTAGCGCCTGGCCCATTAGCTTCACAAACTGGCTTATCCCGCCCATGCTAACCAGCAACGTATTCCCTCTTTCAGGCTTCAGACTGACGTTAATAGCGGCCCAGCCGCATGAAGTCTCAATAACCCGGCAGTTCAGTTGTTACCTGCACCGCAGATAACAACTATCGTCATGCGCTGCTCCTGGTAATCCATGGCTGGCGATGGAAATCCCATTAGAAAATCCTCCCCATGTTAGGTAGGATCCTGTATCGGTTCTCGCTTCCGTTTGTCGCCTTATCGGCGAAGTCTGGCTGGTATCACTCAATCCATAAATTTGCATCTACCTAGCTGAAATTCCAGTGCATCTCCTGCAGATTAGCGATGAATTTGTCTGTATGCAGTCAGAGATAGCCCTTCGGGTTTTAGTGTATGGCCAATTAAAGCAGCACGAAAAATCGTCAGTGTGTCTATACGCTGCACTGTCTAACAGTGGCGGTTTCTACAAACATGGGTCGGGCTTGTTCATTCAACACGAATCCCGGCACCGACATACCTGATCTTTTCTGAATCATCGAAAATACCGATTAACGTGATGCCAGACAATTCACCTGAGAGCACTTTGCCTCTTCCTCCATCACACCACAGATAGCGCCATCAGCTCGTATGCATCCTGTTCGGATACACGGATAATCAGACCGGCCTCAACGATGAATACCCTTGCCACTACCGAGGGCTCCCGGCATACCTTGTTCCCGCCAGTTCTGAATCGTTCTGACGCTCACTCCGAAAATTTCGGATAAGCGTTTTTTGTTAACCGCTCTGGCTCACTCCTGGCAAAAAACAGATAAAGGAAACAATCAACGGTAAACTTCCGTTTTCCATGCATAGCATTTCCTTTATGGAGAGAATATTTTCAACAAAAACAATGAGAAAACAAGAAGAACGGAAAAGGCATAAACCAGAAAATTTTCATAAATAGCAGAATCTGCGAGGTCGCCGCCCCTTGATGAGTCGGATCGCCAGAAAGGACCCGCATATAATCCCCTAACGCATTGAAACTAAATCTTTTGAATAATCATAACCCCGCCTTCAAACTCCTCATATAAAATACGAAAATTATATTAGTGCGCAAGTAAAGAATAGAATCCAGAATTATAATGCAAATTTAATTAAAAAGGTTTAAAACATGAAACAAAACATAGCATTAAACAAAGAATCATCAATTGTATTTAAAATCAACATCAACGATATAGATAATTCAACCAGCATAAATACAACTGCAAACACTGAAAGCGATTGGCTATTAAATCTAATAAACCTTACCAATGAATGTTATTGTTTAGCTTGCACAACAGCCTCCAATGGTCAATGGGGAAAATGGTTTGTAATTCCTAAGACTTGTAGAACATGTAATACTAATCCGGATGATTGTCATGAACACCAAAAATGGAGCACAATACTAGTTACGTCTTGTACATCACCTTCTTTTTCAATAAGAATCGCAGCACAACCAGATGAAAACGGCAATGCCTCTGGCGCAGAGTTTTCGAACATATCGCCCAACTGTAAATATGCAGGTGGTGTTATAACCATATACTAATCATAACTTAATATTCTATACAAGGGACTTCTACTGCGATCTAAATAAGTAAGATAATCCCTTTATAGATTGAATAATTATTCTATTTTAGATTAATATATAACATCAAGCCTGCCAACAAAGCCAACTCTGACTTATATACTTTTCCTGCCAAGAATTTAAATTGATACTCACGCAATTTTTTTATATTCTTTGATAGCTCTTCATTTGTATGTGTAGAAAGATAAATAGTACACCTAGCCTGAAGATTATTAAATGCTGTTATTAAGATTTTTCTATTTACATGATTAGAATCATCATCTAAATTTTTCGGTATCGCAATAAGAGTATTATTATATTCAATAATTGAATCCATCAGCTTTATTTTTTTGTCTTCGTTATATTGAACTTTCCATTGGTCTAATGCGCGAAAAGCCACTAACCCAGCGAACAAAGTTACAATTACACTAGCCAATCCTATCAACGCAGAAAACTTGCTCCAAAAAAGAGCTTCCTGAGCTATTAACATAGATTTGTACGATATATAGTCATAAACCATTACATGTGTTCTCTATTCCATCAGTAGAATGAGTAATATTACATTAAATGAACAATCTAGGTGCAATACAAATCCAACAATTTGTCCCCTAGTTTGGGCTACTGTTTGTTAGAGCCTTTCACTGAATAGTGATATTTTCGCATGTGATCCCGGCGGTATAGCGTTCGTTAGCTATTCCAGCAAAGTACTCAGCTTCTGCTGTAAGGCCTCCGAGCATGTTGGCGCGCATAGCGACGTCGGTTCCGGCTAGCTGGCTTCTGGCGGCACAGCAAGACCTGCGGTGTACTTTGCGGCGCCCAAGCGGGTAGCTAATCTTGTAGCTTCAGCGCGCAACTAGTTAAAGTCCATTTGTTGTTTATAGAATTCCGGATAGGCAGGTTAAACGCAGCAAAGAGGTTTCGCATCCAACCCCAATCGCACCCGATTATCTCAGTCGTTCGTTTTCTTCGTTACGGGATAAGCTTAAGTTATGTGATCATCTTAGTATGGAAGAACGACCAACATTCCACGAAATAAAAGCACTTGCGGCTTATTTTTTCGATAGTCAAGGAAATGATCCACCAGCGCAAATGGCTCTTACCGATTCAAAATCAACGAAAATACTTGAAATTATATTTAGCGGTTCCTCGTAACTGAAGCAGACATTATCGAAAACGCAAAAGGACAAAATATTTAAGTAGCATCAGTTCTCAGATCGATGGTTCCTTCCACGAAGGAGCCATTAACTTCGTCAAATACTGCGAAATCAAACCAAGATAAGTGGGAAATCTCATCGGATTTGATAAGAATATCCATATTAGCTACTTTGTGAATTTTCTTTGAATCAGCAGTGGCAGCAGATGAAACAGATACTTCAGAGGGATAGGAATTAGTAAATGTTATCGAGAGCGTATCCTTATCTCTATAACCAGACATGATAGGAAAGATAGATATATAGCTATTTGGAGCTTCGCTTTCAGTAGGTTCTTGAATACCATTAACGATTCCAACATATACCTTCCTGGAAGAAAGCGTAACTAAAATTGATTTCTTTGGGCTACTTTCCATTGCATCCAACAACATACTATCAAGGGTTGAGTTAGATATAGTCTTTCTAAGGATTCGCAGCTTCTTTGCGTGAAAGATATCTTCATGGTGCTGTTTCTCACAAAAGAAACCTAATATCACATTCTTAGACCAAACAATAAAGACCCAAAGCAAGGAAAAAATTATAGAGGCAATAGAAATTAACGCAAGCCAAGTTTCTACTTTGTTGTTATCAATTGTTTTTTTAACATTCAAAATTTCAGAAACTATTGCAATTGGATGAAAGTCTGGAAAAAGAAACTTCATAAATACTGCAACTGCTAAAACAAAAACAACACTCATTGTGCCATGAGCAGCTACTTTTAAATATAAAAGCTGTCCATCATAACGATGTAGTTGGTAATAATGATATAAATTAGCGACCACCAGGATGTAGCCGCTAACAAGAATTGGTATCAGTAGCAATGCAAACAATTTTTTATGCCTTCGCTTTATCTTTCAGTTCTAAAGTCTGTCCTTTAACAGCTACGTCTTTAGCAAAGGACACATGTCTACGACCGGCCTCTTGCCCAGCAATATATGCACCATTAATCTTTGCGTTACGGCTCACAATTGCTGCAGCACGTTTCTGCATATCTTGGACCTCAGGGAGCGTTGCAATTTCCTCAGATGGAATGTACGCACCGCCGCGGTCACCCACTCTGATGCGGGCATAACCTTTTTGCACTACTCCAATGATATGATTTTTGTTATTTGCCATAAGAGCCTCCTGACAAGCTTAAGGTTACCTTTCAATGATATGTCAAGCATAGTTCTGTGGCAATTATTTAACATTTGAAATTTGCCTATTAATGAGATATACGGGGTAAGACATAATTTAACTCATTGATGTATATAGAGTGGATTATGCTAAAAATGTACTGTTTGTTTGTACACGTAAACAGGCAGCAACACCAGAACTACCGCGGTTCTCAGCGTTCAAGACACGGTGACATGGGGTGTCGGGGGGCGGAGGTTCAAATCCTCTCGTGCCGACCAAAAACACATTGAAAACCAGCCTGATGGCTGGTTTTTTTATTTCGCCTCGTCCGGCGTTTTGCGCAGATACACAAGCGTAGTCAGGCAAATCACCGCTCCGGCATAAAACGTATATTCCGCGCCAAACGTTTCCCATATCGCGCCGGCTCCCACGCTGGCGATTAACAATCCTACGCCGCTGACCAGACTAAAAATACCGAAAGCCGTACCGCGCAGATCGGGCGGTGCGGTTTTAGCGATCATTGCCGCCAGTAGTCCCTGGGTCATACCCATATGTATTCCCCAAAGCGCGACGCCTAAAATGACCCCCATCCAGTGGCTGCTCAGCGCCAGAACAACATCTGCACCAATCAGCACCATTAGCCCCCACTGCAGAAGCCGGGTGTGGCTCATGCCATCAGAAAGTTTGCCAAAAGGGTATGCGGAAAGGGAATAGAGTACGTTCATGACCACCATCACCAGCGGAATAAGGGCCAGAGGAACGCCCGACTGCTGCGCACGAAGGACGAGAAAAGCCTCGCTAAACCGGGCAAGCGTGAACACTGCACCAAGGCCAATCACCCACCAGCACGCTTTACCCAGCCGCCTTAAATTCTCTCGTTTAATGGGATTAGTACGTTTATGTTCGAGGGGAGTTTTCGGCTCCTGAAGGCCAAAATAGAGCAAGGCAACTGAAAGCAGACCGGGGATAAGGGCTATCCAGAAAACAGTGCGAAAGTCGTTGTCCAGCAACAGCATTAAGCTTACGGCCAGTAATGGGCCAAGAAATGCGCCTGTGGTATCCATTGACTGACGCAGACCATATGCCGCACCACGCATTTCCGGCGGCGTGACGTCTGCAACCAGTGCATCCCGCGGTGCGCCCCGTATCCCCTTCCCCGTACGATCTATCAGACGTGCGCCTAAAACCATCCCGGAAGAGGAGGCTAATGCGAAAAGAGGTTTGCTTAGCGCCCCCAGGCCATACCCTAGCAGGGCCAGCCCCTTACGTTGACCCAGGTAGTCGCTTATCGCCCCCGAAAAGACCTTAATAAAAAGCGCAGTGGCCTCCGCCAGCCCTTCAATCAGGCCGATAAACAGCACGCTCGTACCGAGGGTGGTCATCATAAAAAGTGGCAGCAGGCTGTGAATACTCTCTGACGAGATATCCATCAACATACTGACGCCTCCCACAACCCAGACGCCTTTGGGGATCTGGCTGAGCACTGGAAATCTGGAACGCATCTACTGCTCCTGCTTTAAAAACAGTTGCCTGAATGCTTACAGGATAGGATATCGCGGATTAAAAAAACCTGAGGAGAGTGGGATGAGACCATAAAAAAAGCCATCCGGCAGGATGGCTTAGTTATCGCAGGTCGACGCCTAATGCTTCTCACGTCCGCCCAGGAAGAAAATGCCCAGCGGGATGGCCAGCAGAACGGTGAACACCAGGCTGTAGACGAAGATCATCGCCGACTGCAGGACATACATGCTGGTTGTCCAGGCAGAGAGGGGGATATTGTACTGTTCGATAACGCCAACAATGGTTGCCCGCCCCACGCACGCGGCGGCAATCATAAATACGACCAGCAGCGCCAGGAGGAACTTGCGGCCTTCAGGCGTTTTCAGTTTTGCACGAACCATCTCTCTTCCCTTTTACAGATGAATAACAATATATAGGGTCTAAAATAACACGAACTGGCACCCGACTCCACACCAGCACAAACAACCACTAAACAGGTAAATTAAAAGCGCATAACGCTACCTATAGTGAAAATGTAAGTAAATAACACCAATCATTCATCGTTGTTATGTTAACCTGCGCAGGATCGTTTTGACATAAAGGAATGACAATGAAAAACGCACCTAAATTTGCCATCGCTCTCATCGCCGCCGCGTGCGTCAGCAGCAGCGCTTTCGCCAGCGAAACCCCAAAACAGCAGCCGCTGGAAAAAGTGGCTCCGTACCCGCAGGCGGACAAAGGGATGAAGCGTCAGGTGATTCAGCTGCCGGTTCAGCAGGATGAAGCGAACTTCAAAGTGGAACTGTTAATTGGCAAGACGCTGGAAGTGGACTGCAACCAGCACCGTCTGGGCGGTCAGCTGGAAAGCAAAACCCTGGAAGGCTGGGGTTACGACTATTACGTCTTTGACAAAGTGACCTCTCCGGTCTCCACCATGATGGCCTGCCCGGACGGCAAGAAAGAGAAGAAATTTGTAACGGCGTATCTGGGCGACAACAGTCTGTTGCGCTACAACAGCAAGCTGCCGATCGTGGTCTATACGCCTGAAAACGTGGAAGTGAAGTATCGCATCTGGAAGGCTGATGAGAACATCGGACAAGCCGTAGTACGTTGAAATTAAGTCGGGTGGCGGCTTCGCCTTACCCGACCCGGAAAGGGTGCGCTCTGGTGCCCTCACCCCGCCCCTCTCCCACTGGGAGAGGGAGAAAACACTAAAAACGGTAACGGATGTTACCGTTTTGCTTTTATCTTACAGCGCGATATCCGCAACCGGTTTGTTTTCCGGCTGAGGCTTCAGCTCCGCTTTTGGCGCCGCATCCGCAGCCTGTGGCTTGATGTACTGCAGCTGCAGTACGCGGCTGGTGTATTCCAGCTCCTGCTCCGTCGCGCTCACGTTGCCGTTCAGCTTCGTGCCGTAGGATGGAATAATGGTTTTCAGCTTCGCCTGCCATTCCGGGCTGGCGACTTTATCTTTAAACACTTTTTCCATCAGGTGCAGCATGATTGGCGCAGCGGTAGACGCGCCCGGCGACGCACCCAGCAGCGCGGCGATGGTGCCATCCTTATCGCTTACCACTTCGGTACCCAGACGCAGCACGCCACCCTCTTTCGGATCGCGCTTGATGATCTGTACGCGCTGACCCGCCTGCCACAGACGCCAGTCTTCTTTTTTCGCCTGCGGATAGTACTCTTTCAGCGCCTCGAAACGGTCGTCGTCAGAGAGCATCACCTGGCTAATCAGGTATTTCACCAGGTCGAAGTTATCCAGACCCACGTCCATCATCGGCTTGACGTTAGAGGTGGTCGTGGCGCTGAGCAGATCCCACAGGGAGCCATTTTTCAGGAACTTGGTGGAGAAGGTCGCGAACGGCCCAAACAGCACCACGCGTTTGCCGTCAAGCATACGGGTGTCGATATGCGGAACAGACATCGGCGGTGCGCCAACGGAAGCCTGGCCGTACACTTTTGCCAGATGACGATTCACCACTTCCGGGTTATCGGACACCAGGAACTGGCCGCCCACCGGGAAGCCCGCGTAGTCGTCCGCTTCCGGAATACCGGACTCCTGCAGCAGCTTCAGCGCCGCGCCGCCCGCACCGATAAAGACAAACTTCGCCTTGATGACGTGCTCGGCTTCGTTGTTTTTCAGATCGGCGACGGTCACGCTCCAGCTGTTATCCGCGTTGCGCTTGAAACCGCGCACTTCGGTGCTGAGCTGCAGGTTGAAGTTCTCTTTTTTCTTCAGAGACGTCACCAGCTGACGGGTAATTTCGCCGTAGTTAACGTCGGTACCAATTTCGGTACGGGTTGCCGCCACTTTCTGGTTCGGGTCACGACCTTCCATGACCAGCGGAGCCCACTCTTTAATCTGCGCGTGGTCTTCAGAGTATTTCATCCCGCGGAACAGCGTGCTCTGCTGCAGAGCAGCGTAGCGCGCGCGCAGGAAGTTAACGTTCTGCTCACCCCACACAAAGCTCATGTGCGGCACGGTGTTGATGAAGGAGTGCGGGTCGTGCATCACGCCGCTGTTGACCTGATGAGACCAGAACTGGCGAGAAACCTGGAATGCTTCGTTGATCTCTACCGCCTTCTCGATACTAATGGAACCGTCCTTTTTCTGCGGCGTATAGTTCAGTTCCATGAGTGCCGAATGGCCGGTACCGGCGTTATTCCATCCGTTTGAACTCTCCTGCGCCACGCCATCAAGGCGCTCGACCATGGTCATAGACCAGTCCGGCTGCAGTTCTTGCAGATAGGTTCCCAGCGTGGCGCTCATGATACCGCCACCAATTAAAAGGACGTCCGTTTCCTGCTCTTTTGGTGCGTCAGCTTTCGCCGCCATGGAGACGGTGTTAAGCCCCACGGCCAGAGAAAAGAGCATGGCAGTCATTTTTTTCATAATTTATGCCTTAGTGTAAAAGTGCTTGATGCGTGGAAATTGCAGGTGAAAAAAGCTGCGGGGGCACGGTAACAACTTTTAAATATTGTTTAAAGGTTACGAAATTATTGTAATTGTGAAATTTAATGATGGATTGTTTGTGAGGAATTATCGATGCGTCTGGTAAAGCGCGGTTTTACTGGATAGTATGTTGCGTTTTGCGATCGCGCGCACGGAAGCCTGCCCTAACCAGCGAACTGTTATGTCCCTACCCCATTCTGCTGTATCCCCCGAAGACCGCGTAGCCAACGTGTTGCGTTCCCCAAAGCGGCTGACGCGTGAAACGCTGGCAGGCGTGATTACCGCCCTGGCGCTGATCCCCGAGGTTATCTCATTTTCGGTGGTGGCGGGCGTTGACCCGAAGGTCAGCCTGATCGCCTCCGTGGTGCTGTGTCTTGCCCTGTCTGTACTCGGTGGTCGCCCGGCGATGGTCACGGCAGCGGCCGGGTCCGTGGCGCTGGTCATTGGCCCGATGGTGCATCAGCACGGCGTACAGTACATACTTCCCGCCGTGCTGATGGCGGGCGTGATTCAGATTCTGTTTGGCGTGCTGGGTATGGCAAGACTGATGCGCTTTATACCCCAGTCGGTCATGACCGGGTTTGTTAACGCCCTGGGCATTTTGATCTTCTTCGCTCAGGTGCCGCATTTCTGGAGCCGAAGCCCGATGATTGTGGGCCTGTTCGTCCTGACGCTGCTGATCGTGCTGTGGGTGCCGCGCTATATCAAAAGCATCCCTTCCCCGCTGATTGCGATTGTTGTGCTTACCTTGTTCACCGTTTCAACCGGTCAAACCCTGCCGACCGTGGGCGATGAAGGCTCCATGAGCGGAGGTTTACCGGGTCTTACCGAGCTGCTGGTCCCGCTCAATGTGCAGACGCTGAGCATTATCTGGCCGTGCGCGCTGAGCATCGCGTTTGTCGGCCTGCTGGAATCCCTGCTGACGGCAAAGCTGGTGGATGAGCTGACCTCGACACCGTCAGGTAAACGCCGCGAAAGCATTGGACTAGGCGTCGGCAATATTCTGGCCGGATTTTATGGCGGGATTGCAGGCTGCGCGATGATCGGACAAACCATCGTCAACGTGGAGATGGGGAAAGGTCGAAGCCGCATTTCAACCTTTGCGGCGGGCATCGTGCTGCTGATTCTGGTGACGGCGCTCAGCGACGTGATGGCCAACATCCCGATGGCGGTGCTGGCGGGTATTATGGCGATTGTCGCCGTCAAAACCTTCAGCTGGCACAGCCTTCAGCCAGCCACGGTGAAAACGGCCCCGATAGCAGAAACGGTCGTCATGCTGGTCACCGTTGCCGCCACGGTATCAACCGGCAATCTGGCGATTGGCGTGCTGGGCGGGATTATCGTCATGGCACTCTTCCCCGCCCGCATTAAGCGTCGGGCTACAGAAGAAAAATCGTCGCCAGCCCAAGAAAAATAAAGAAACCGCCGGTATCGGTGATGGCGGTGATCATCACGCTCGACCCCACCGCGGGGTCGCGCCCCAGTTTGGTCATCGTCAGCGGGATAATGACCCCCATCATTGATGCCACCAGCAGGTTCAGCACCATCGCCAGCATCATCACGCCGCCCAGGGCCATATCGTCGTACAGCCACCAGGTGATGCCGCCCATAATGCCGCCCCATACCAGGCCGTTGATCAGCGCCACGCCCATCTCCCTGAAGATCAGAAAGGCAAAGTTACCGGGCTGAATGTTTTCCAGCGCCAGGGCGCGGACGATCATGGTGATGGTCTGGTTTCCGGTGTTGCCGCCAATTCCGGCCACAATCGGCATCAGCGAGGCCAGCGCCACCAGCTGCGAAATGGTGTGTTCAAAACCGTCGATCACGCGGGAGGCGATAAACGCGGTACACAGGTTAATGGCCAGCCACGCCCAGCGCGTTTTCACCGCCTTGCCGACGGAGGCATGGACGTCATCTTCGGCGCTGATCCCCCCGAGCGCGCGAAGGTCGTTGTCGGTTTCTTCATAGACCACATCAACGATCTCATCGATGGTCAGACGCCCCATCAGTTTGCCGACTGAATCCACGACGGCGGCACTCACCAGGTCGTCACGCTCGAAGGTACGCGCCGCTTTCTCCGCGTCGTCCTCCGGAGAGAAGACCATCGGCTCGTTTTCCATCACCTCGCTCACCTTCCGCTGGGTGCTGTTGAGCAGGATGGTTTTCAGCTCCAGCTCGCCAAGCAGGGTTTTATCCCGCGAGGTGACAAACAGTTTATCGGTGTTGTCCGGCATTTTGCCCAGGCGACGCAGATAGCGCTGCACGGTACCGAGCGTGACGTCCGGTCGCACCGTGATAACGCCGAACTCCATGATCGCGCCGACGCTGTTTTTCTCGTAGTGCATCACCTGACGCACGCGCGCGCGTTCATCGGCAGGCAGTGACGCCAGCAGGCGGCCGGTCAGGTTTCGCGGCAGGTGCTGAACGAGGTAAATCTGCTCGTCGATATCCAGGGTTTGCAGAGCGTCGAGAATATCCCGGTCGCTCATCTCGTCGATCAGGTCGTCCCAGACGTTTTCGGAGGCCTCAAGCAGCACCTGCCCGCGCTCGTGATCCTGCACCAGACGCCACAGGGCGTGGCGTTCTTCCGAGGGCAGCGCTTCAAGGGTATCCGCCAGATCCGGCGGGGGTAAATGAGCAACCAGCGCACCTACCTCAGCAATATCGTCGGCCAGGGTGCCGACATCATATTGCTCAGCCAGGGTGAGTTTGCCTAAAAGCGTAGAAGTGACCGCTTTATCGGTCGTGAGAAGCCAGATGAGTCGCGCGCGCTCCTGGTCACGCTGTCTGGCGCTGTTTTTCTTTAATACCGACATCAATCATAAATCCATTAAATGAGTTGGGGTTAAGCATAGCGCGGGGATATGTAAATAAGAATAAACAACGCGGCGTGATGGAGAAAAAAGCGGCATCGCGGCCACGATTTATCCCCTCTCCCAGTGGGAGAGGGCCAGGGTAAGGGCATCAGGCCGTGCGCGCTACCGCGTCACGCGAGGCCGCAACGCGCTCTTCACCGATCAGCTCGCTCAGCTTGCCGTCACGCATCTCCAGCAGGCGGTCAGCATGAATGAAGTAGTGATCGTCGTGGCTGATGGCGAAAATGGTTTTGCCCATCTCCTGCATCAGCGGCAACAGCACCTGATAAAACTCGCGGCGGAAATGCGGGTCCTGATCCGCAGCCCACTCGTCCAGCAGGATGATGTCACGCTCTTCCGCCAGCGCCAGCAGCAGCGCCACGCGCTTTTTCTGCCCTTTGGAAAGCTTCAGGTTGAGGATCTTCCCGTCCTGTAACTCCAGCTTGTGCGACATCTGCAGCTGCGCCAGCCATTTTTCCACCAGCGCAGGATTGGCCGGTTGCCCTTCCGGCCCCAGCAGCCGATCGAACAGCCAGACGTCGGTGAACACCGCCGAGAAAAGCTTGCGGTAATCCTCGGGCTTCTCCGCGCTCAGCGCCCTGCCATCCAGCAAAATTTCGCCCGACTGCGGCTGATAGAGTCCGGTCAGCAACATCGCCAGCGTAGATTTACCGCTGCCGTTGCCGCCGATGAGGAACAGCAGTTCACCGCGGCGGATCGTCAGGTTCACCGGCCCCACGGAGAAGGCGCTGTCCTGATAGCGGAACGTGACGTTACGCAGCTCCAGCGTCTGCCAGTTCGGGAAGGCCTGCGGGCGCGGGAATTCGGCTTTAAACGGCGCGAGATCGAATTTTTTGAGCTTATTAAAGGCCACCTGCGCACTCAGCAGGGTGGGCAACGCACCGACCGCCGAGAGCAGCGGCGTACGTAAAAACAGCAGCGTCAGCGAGTAGGTTGCCGCTACATTGGTGTCAGCCCAGCCCAGGCCGTTCGCCATCCAGAATACCAGGCCAATGGCACCCAGCATCATGATGTTTGACCAGTTCACCGCGCTCAGGTGGAAGGTGTCGGCGCGAATAATATGATGACGGTATTCGCGCGCGTCCGGGATATAGAGATGATTAAAGATATGCTCGGCGCGTTCGCGGTTCAGGGTGAGCTCTTTGCGCCCTTCCAGCACCGTCTGGTAATCGTTATAAAGCTTATCTTCGGTTTCGCGCAGCACCGCCATGTGTTTATAGACGCGCGACACCAGCATAAAGCCGCCCCAGATTGTAATGGCAATCCACAGGGCGGTCACCGCCAGCATTTTGCTGGAGAGCCAGGCGAGATAGGCAGCCGAGCCAAAGGTCAGAACGATCCCCTGCACCAGCTCCGGCAGCCGAACGAACGCGATGGTGATGGCGCGCACGTCGCTGGTCAGCCCCGCCAGCAGGGATGCGCTGCCGAGCTGCTCAACGCGCTCAACCTGGGTATCGAGGATCCGCTTGATAAACTCACTGCGCAAACGGAAAACGAAATGGTGCCCGAGCGCGGTCAGCGCCAGCTGGGAACCGAGCGTAACCGCCATCAACAGGAGCAGCAGGCCGAGAAACTCCGGCAGAACGGAGAGCGAGGTGTCGACCATTTCAATCAACCGCACGTTGATAAACGCGATCAGGCCAATACCCAGCGCGGCGCTGGCGAGGCTTAACGCCATTACTGCAATGAAGGGCCAGCGATACTGACGCCAGACGAGGAGAAGTAGTTGCATGCAGGCAATCCGGACAATAAAAATCAGCCAGCAGTGTAAACTGCCCTGCGTGTACATCAAGAATAATTCTTATTTTAGTTTACCGTGCCCCGCCTGACGAAAGGTCAGGTTATAACGGTACTCGCCCGTGAGCGGGTGAACCCCGGGCTTCAGCGGCTGAATGCCGTGATAATACAGCCGCGACTCCCTGCCCCACACCACCACATCGCCATGTTCCAGCATGATGCGCTTGAGCGGGTCGTTGCGGCGTAATCCCCCAAACTGGAAGACGGCAGGCAAACCTAACGATACCGAAACGATAGGCGCGCGCAGATCGGGTTCATCCTTGTCCTGATGCAGCGAGAGCTTCGCGCCAACGGCGTAGCGGTTGATCAGGCAGGCATCCGGCCGGAAGTCAGGATACTGCGCTGCTACGGCGGCCTCGTGGCAGAGAGCCTGAAAAACCGCGGGCATCGGGGGCCACGGCTGGCCGGTAGCGGGATCGTTAGGGGCATACAGATAGCCCCGCTCGTTCGTCGCCCAGCCCAGTTCCCCGCAGTTGGCCATGGCCACCGACATGGTGTAGCCGCCCGGCGTCACCATATGGCGAAACGGCGAAACCGCCGTCACCTCGTCGATACCGGCCAGCAGCGCCGCCGCACGGGAGAGCGCAAAGCGTCGCAGGATCACAGCCCCCGGCGCAAGCGGCTCCTGCCAGGGTTCAGCATCCGCAAAAAGATCGAGCATTATCCCTCCTGGCGTTTCGCCTCACGTTTCAGTAATAGCGCTTTTCGCGCCGTCCCCCAACGGTAACCCGACAGCGCGCCGTCGTTACGAACCACGCGATGACAGGGGATCACAATCGCAAGCGTGTTTGCCGCACAGGCTCCGGCAACGGCGCGTACCGCACTGGGCTGGCCAATCGCCTGCGCCACCTGCTGGTAACTTGCCGTTTCGCCGCAGGGAATGTTGCGAAGGGCCTGCCAGACGCGCTGCTGGAATGCGGTTCCGCGAATATCCAGCGGCAGCGCAAGCGGTACGTCGCGATTATCGATACTGGCAATCACCTGCTGGACCCGCTGCGCGAAATCCTCTTCCAGCGGCGCATGTGCTGCTTTTGGAAATTGCGCGGCAAGCTCTTCGGCTAATTCTTCATCGATGTCACCCAGCAGGATCGCGCAGATCCCCCGCTCGCTTTCTGCCACCAGACAGCGTCCTAACGAACAGTCGCTGATGGCATAACGCACCGCCACATCCCCTTTGCGGTACTGCTTCGCCGTCATGCCCAGCGCATCGTTGGCTTTACGATAATAGCTGCTGCTGTCGGGAAACCCCGCTGCCAGCACGGCGTCGGTAATTTTGTCTCCCTGTGCAAGCGCGGTGCGCAGGCGCTGGCCTCGCGCCGCCTGCTGCCAGGCTTTTGGCGTCATGCCGGTCACGGACTTAAACAGACGGTGGAAATGGAAAGGACTCATGGCCACCTGCTGCGCCAGCCCTTCAAGGGTTAGCGTGGGATCCTGCTCCAGAAGACGGCAGGCGTGTTCCACTTTTGCCAGCTTCTGCTCCTGCGGATCGCGTTTGTCCGGCATGCAGCGCTTGCACGGGCGAAATCCTGCCTGTACGGCATGGTGGGCATCGGGATAAAAGCGGACGTTTTTACGCAGCGCGTGGCGGGCACGGCATGACGGGCGGCAGAAAATTCCCGTAGTCTGTACGGCGAAGACAAACCGCTCGTCAGCGCGCGGATCGCGGGCCAGCACGGCCTGCCAGCGATCCTCATCGGTAATAAAGGTCGGGTTTCTCATTATCGGCTCCTCATGTAAGCATACATAGAGCGTGCCTGAGCGCCAGTGATAAAAAACCCGCAACCTTGCTTTTTAATTTTTGTCGTGCACCAGGAAACTCTTGAACTGCGGCGAGCTCCAGGTTTTGAACCCGTCGCCCTCTTTGGTGATCATATAAACGGCCAGTCCTTCCTGGCGAACCACCTCTTTGGCTTTTTCCGGGCCGAGAACCATTAATCCGGTATCCCAGGCATCCGCTTCCAGCGCGGTGGGGGCAATGACCGTCACCGAGACCAGATTATGCGTGATGGGACGCCCGGTCTGCGGATCGATAACATGCGAAATACGCTTCCCGTCAAGCTCGTAATAGTTACGATAGCTTCCGGAAGTACTGATGCCGTGACCGTTGATATCCACTATCGCCTGCACGGCATTTTGCCGATCGGTCGGTTTTTGAATCGCTACGCGCCACGGCTTATCGCTGGCGTTCATCCCCCGGCTGACTAACGCGCCGCCCACGGAGACCAGATAACGGGAAATGCCTTCCTGGGCCATCAGCGCAGCAAGATGATCCGCCGCATAGCCTTCCCCAACCGTCGACAGATCGACAAACAGATCGGGGATATCTTTTTGCAGGTACTGTTGCCCGTACTGATTGATCACCGTCAGATGCTGCAGCCCTGTGCGGGCGCGGGCGTCATCAATGGCCGCCTGTTCGGGCGTGGTCACCGGCTGTTTGTTAGGGCCAAATCCCCAGAGGTTCACCAGAGGTCCGACGGTCACATCCATCGCCCCGTTGGTTTTGTAACCCACGCGTATGGATTCGGTCACGATATCGGCCATCGCTTCGCTCACCGGCCACAGGGAGGTACTGGTGGAGAGATTAAAGCGCATCAGCGCCGAGTCATTTTTATAGGTTGAGAGCAGCTGATCGTCGGCATCCAGCTGAGACTGGATTTTGCCGCGAAGTTCATCTGTGCGCGTTTTATCGAGATTCATCACGCTGACGCGCCAGAAGGTGCCCATCGTTTTGCCTTCGAGCACCGTCGCGGCGGGTGCGTCGGTTTTCGCCACGGGAGTGGGATCGTTACACGCGGTCAGGAAAAAAAGCATAGCCAGAAAGCTGGCGCGTAAAAAAGTCATGTCCATTCATTATTATCCTCATGCCAGGGCGGCAAGAGTACACCAAAACGGGTGAGTTGTGAGAATCCGGGAAGCACAAAAAAGGGGCCATCAGGCCCCTTACGTCACACGGTGAAGCGATTAGAACTGGTAAACCAGGCCCAGCGCGACGATATCGTCAGTACCGATACCCGCCTGACGGGTGAATTCATTTTCATCAACCAGGTTGATTTTGTAATCCACGTAGGTAGACATGTTTTTGTTGAAGTAGTAAGTCGCACCAACATCAACATATTTCAGCAGATCCTGATCGCCGTAACCTTCGATGTCTTTTCCTTTAGACTGCAGGTAAGCCACGGATGGACGCAGGCCGAAGTCGAACTGGTACTGAGCAACCACTTCGAAGTTCTGCGCTTTGTTAGCGAAGCCGTAAGCGGTAGTCGGGCTGCTGCCGTTAGAGGTACCGAAACGGGTTGCGTTGTAGGTCTGGGAGTACTGCGCTGCCAGATAGATGTTGTTGGCATCGTATTTCAGGCCACCAGAATAGACTTCTGCGTTATCGCCATGACCGTAAACGCTTGCGCCGTTCTGATCGGCGGTACGTTTGGAGGAGGACATTGCGCCGCCCACGCTGAAACCTTCACCCAGGTTATAGGTCACGGATGCACCGTAGCCGTCGCCGTTCTGTTTCAGCAGGCTACGGCCACCTACGTTTTCACCGCTTACGCTGCCGTTTTTACCCTGATACTGCAGGGCAAAGTTCAGACCATCCACCAGACCGAAGAAGTCCTGGTTACGGTAGGTCGCTACGCCGTTAGCACGGGACTGCAGGAAGTTGTCTGCGCCGTAGGTATCGCCGCCAAATTCTGGCAGAACGTCAGTCCAGGAGGTTACGTCGTAGATTACGCCGTAGTTACGACCGTAATCGAAAGAACCCGCGTCACCGAATTTCAGACCCGCGAACGCCACACGCGTCCAGGCATCGTTTTCGCTTTCGGAGGTGTTGCCCTGGATCTGGTATTCCCACTGGCCGTAACCGGTCAGCTGATCGTTAACCTGAGTTTCGCCTTTGAAGCCAAGACGCATGTAGGTCTGGTCGCCGTCGGCACCCTTGTCGTCAGAGAAATAGTGCAGACCATCGACTTTGCCGTACAGATCTAATTTGTTGCCATCTTTGTTATAAATTTCGGCCGCATTTGCTGCGCCTGCCACCAGGAGTGCTGGTACCAGGAGGGACAGTACTTTAACTTTCATTTTATTAACCCTCTGTTATATGCCTTATAATTGCCACTGCTTACTGGTTAACCCTCATTAACCAGTCGGCAATTTCATTCTCCTCAAAATTACAGAATAATCCAATGCGAATATGATACGAAAACTTTGAAGATGTTTCATTCACCTATCAACATGTTTCAAAATGTAAATATCAAGGAACTTTTACAAAGCACAAATAGCTTAGAAAATTAGCATTTATAATCAAACGAAAAAATCACCCCATAAATATCAGTAAGTTGCAATAAAATGCGTTACAGCACTGAATGACAAAACAAGATCGCAGCTAATCTCTAAAATAACTCTCGCTATCATCATTAACTTTATTTATTACCGTCATTCAGTTTTGAATGTCTGTTTATCCCTAATTGAACCGGATGCTTCGCATTCGGTTTTTTTTTACCTTTCTTTACGTAACTTCTCTTTTTTTGTGCTACCGCACCGTAATTGTAACGACTATTAACTAAATTCTTGTCGGGTATTCTTCGAAGTCCATAAATTGGTACAAAACTTAATTTCTTGTTAATTCGTGCTATTTATTGACGGCGTGGGTCGATTATTTGTACGCGCATGGCGAGTTTGTACATGTTTTCTGCACTTTCCGCCGCCGATATTGCCCGGAGAAAAAGTCGCCTCTTCCCGGACAGTCGCGCTGGAAATTCAGTTATTACCCTTTATACTGCCCTATCGCCACAGAGCACGACCATAACGGGTTAAAGATATCAATGAGTCAGACTGAAACTACCGCCCCGAGCAAATTCTCCCTCCTCCCAGGGAGCATCACCCGTTTCTTTCTTCTTTTGATCGTTGTGCTGTTAGTCACCATGGGGGTGATGGTACAAAGCGCGGTTAACGCCTGGCTGAAGGATAAGAGCTATCAGGTCGTGGATATCACCCACGCCGTGCACAAGCGCATAGACACCTGGCGCTACGCCACCTGGCAGATTTACGACAATATCGCGGCTGCCCCGACCTCCTCATCCGGGGATGGACTTCAGGAAACGCGGCTTAAGCAGGATGTCTATTATCTCGAAAAACCGCAGCGTAAGACCGAGGCCCTTATCTTTGGCTCTCACGACAGCGCGACGCTTGAGATGACGCAGCGTATTTCGACCTATCTGGATACCCTCTGGGGTGCCGAAACGGTACCGTGGTCGATGTATTATCTGAACGGTCAGGATAACAGCATGATCCTGATCTCAACGCTGCCGTTAAAAGATCTCTCGTCCGGCTTTAAAGAGACAACCGTGGGCAGCATCGTCGATTCCCGCCGGGCAGAGATGCTGCAGCAGGCGAACGCCCTTGATGAACGTGAGAGTTTCTCTTCCCTGCGTCGTCTGGCCTGGCAAAACGGCCATTATTTTACCCTGCGTACCACGTTCAACCAGCCCGGACATCTGGCGACGGTAGTGGCCTTCGATTTACCGATTAATGATTTGATCCCGCCGGACATGCCGCTCGACAGCTTCCGCCTGGAGCCAGACAGCAGCACCCAGAACATGCGTGCGGCGTCCGACAAAGAGGCCGCAGAGAGCGTATCGATCTCCTTTAACGGCTCGAAAATCGAAATTGCCTCATCGCTGAACTCGACCGGTATGCGCCTGGTGTGGCAGGTACCGTTTGGCACGCTGTTGCTCGACACCCTGCAAAATATCCTGCTGCCTCTGCTGCTGAATATCGGTCTGCTGGCGCTGGCCCTGTTTGGCTACAGCACCTTCCGTTTCCAGACGGGTCGTCAGAGCGACGCCTCTGCGGTTCCGGCTGGCACCAGCAATGAGCTGCGCGTATTGCGTGCACTGAATGAAGAGATTGTTTCCGTGCTGCCGCTTGGGGTCCTGGTTCACGACCAGGAGGCGAATCGTACGGTGATGAGCAACAAAATTGCCGACCATCTGCTGCCGCATCTTAACCTGCAGAACATCACCACCATGGCGGATCAACACCAGGGGGTGATTCAGGCAACCATCAACAATGAACTGTACGAGATCCGTCAGTTCCGCAGCCAGGTGGCTCCCCGCACGCAAATCTTCATTATTCGCGACCAGGATCGCGAAGTGCTGGTCAATAAGAAGCTCAAGCAGGCGCAAAGGCTGTATGAGAAAAACCAGCAGGGGCGCGCCGCATTTATGCAGAACATTGGCGATGCCTTCAAGCAGCCGTTAAAAACGCTGGCGACCCAGGCGGCGGCGTTAAACACCTCTGAAAGCCACCAGCTTGCCTGCCAGGCCGATTCGCTGGTCAGAATGGTTGATGAGATCCAGCTGGCGAACATGCTGGAGAATGATTTCTGGAAGGGAACGCCAGCCCTCTTCTCCATTCAGGATCTGATCGATGAAGTGGTGCCTGAAGTACTGCCCGTCATCAAGCGCAAAGGGCTGCAGCTGCTGATCAATAACAATCTCCCTGCGAATGACGAACGCCACGGCGATCGCGAAGCGCTGCGCCGCATTCTGCTGATGATTATTCAGTATGCCGTGACCACCACGCAGATCGGCAAAATCACCCTTGAAGTCAGCACCGAGGAGTCGGCAGAAGACCGTCTGACGTTCCGCATCCTGGACACCGGGGAAGGCGTCACAACGAGTGAAATTGATAATCTGCACTTCCCGTTTCTGAATGACACGCAGAGCGATCGCTACGGCAAGGCCAATGCCCTGACCTTCTGGCTGTGCGATCAGCTGGCGCGTAAGCTCGGCGGTCACCTGAATATCAAAGCCCGTGAGTCCCTTGGCACCCGCTATTCTCTGCACGTGAAAATGGCGGCCAATCCGCAGGAAGAAGATGAGGAACGTCTGCTGGATGATGTCGTGGTGATGGTCGACGTGACCTCGAACGAGATCCGCAATATTGTCGTTCGTCAGTTAGAAAACTGGGGAGCGGCCTGCATCACGCCGGATGAAAGACTTGCAAGTCAAGAATTTGATCTGTTTTTAACTGATAATCCGTCTAATCTTACTGCCTCCGGCTTGCTTTTAAGCGATGATGAGTCAGGCGTGCGGAAAATCGGCCCTGGCCAGCTGCGCGTCAACTTTAATATAAGCAATGCGATGCAGGAAGCTGTACTACAACTAATAGAAGAGCAGCTGGCGCAGGAAGAGATAACGGAGTCACCGTTAGGCGGCAATGAAAATGCCGAGCTTCACGCCAGCGGATACTATTCACTCTTTGTTGATACAGTACCAGATGATGTTAAGCGGTTGTATACTGAGT